>ERZ1032130.27-NODE-27-length-45435-cov-8.104209_pt1 | contig 45435 bp, 54 predicted proteins | sample MGYA00517879_ERZ1032130 | MGnify/ENA primary metagenome ERZ1032130 (study PRJEB33719, sample SAMN04262597) | wastewater metagenome | biome: rural village; feature: animal feces; material: feces | host: Bos taurus | place: El Salvador | collected 2012-01-31 ...
GGAATTCAGATGGAGTTGGTGTATCAACAACACTCACAATCGGCGACGAAAAATCGCGGATTTTTGTGTATGATGGTTCTTATTGGGTTCAGTTTTATTGTGGATAAATTAATAATCAATAGTATGAAAAGAGTAGATTTTTCCAAATTGAAAGTTCAGCTCACCTTTGAGGGGGCGCCTGTAGAAATTGATTTTCGTAAGGTGTTGGGTAATCTGATACATCAGAACACCCCGGACATTGGACTAGATACGTTCGCACGGACGATATACTTCTCCGACGGGGAAGTTGAGGTTCCGGACGAGTATATAGAACCGATTCTTCGGATTGCCAGTCAGGGATTGAATGTACCGGCACAGAATGCATTAATTGGGATTTTAAAAGACAATACTAACAATTAAGACAAAACATATGGAAACAATAGATTTTAATACCGTAATAGCAGAGAACATATCAGTTGTGGAAGGACTGCTTCCGGAAGCCAGCTCAAACTCAAAAGGACTTATGCGTTCTACAACGTATCAAAGAGCCATCATATCAGATAAAATAACATTCTCAGATTCAAATACTGATGACGATCTTAAGAATATAACAGAAAATGGGGTATACTTTATTGGAGGTGTTACAATTGGAAGTATAAAATTCTACGGGAACTTGATACATTTAGCATCAGGAACATACATATTCCAGATGTTTTTACGAACTGATACTTCCAAACCATCTATGTATTTAAGATATAAATCAACAGGCGGATGGACTGATTTAGTGAAGATTGGTCCATTATAAACGTTTCTATCTATGAGGCTGTTAGCCTCCTATTGATTATGTCCATTCACTCCATACCGTACAACCATTGTTACTGTATCTTTTTTTAATGTATCCCGTAGTATAACTACGGCTTTCCTGCCAGCAATATTCATAGCTTGATTTTGCTCTATATACAATTAAAAGACCATTTTGTCCAGGTGAGTTCTTTCCTGTAAATGCAGATGTCAACATATATACCCCAGGAACTGTAAGTTCATTCAAATTTTTATCAGATGGCACTTCACCCATGAATCTCATCCATGATTCATCGATTCCTATCAGTCCTTCCACAACGCTCAAGATTTTAACAAAAAAAGAAGTAGAGAATACAAATCCCTACTTCTTTTTTGTATTACCTTATGACAATTGCCTAACCATTGTGCTATCGCTTGTCTGAGCATACACCATTGTCATTTTTAGACTACGGTGCCCTATAACCTTCTGTATTGTCGTGACTGGTACATCTTTATTTACAAGTCTTGATGCACAGGTATGCCTAGCTACGTGAGCCGAAACACGCTTGTCAATTCCGGCATGTTTCACCGCAATTTTTAGCTTTGCGTTAAATAATTCTTTTCGTATACCAAAGAACGTATCAAGGCGAAGCAGATACTTGTTTATAATCTGTTCGGCCCGACCGTCGAAAATGGAAGAAATTGGGATTCTAACGTCTGTGCTTGTTTTGATAGATGTGTAGCTAAGCCACATCTTACCGTTTTCTATTGTAAAGTTTTTATCCGTGAAAGAAGTGAAATCCGATATACGTACACCGGTATATGCCATGAATAGAAACCGGTCCAGTGTTTCCACATACCTTGCAGGTGTATCTGTCCTGGCTATGTAATTTTCAATTTTACGAATATCATCGTCAGTCAGCGACTTCATTTTATATTTCAGACGGTCTGAAAGCTTTTCATGATAAAAGTCGAAACTACCGGAAGGGACCTTGTTGCCAAACAATTTCCTGGCAATATTATAATAACACCTAAGCACATGTATCTGCATACCTATTGTAGTCTGATTCAGTCCGGAGTCACGCATGTAGCGTATAAACCCTCTTGCAAAATCTTCTGTCAAGTCAGACACTGAGCACGATTCACAGAACTTCCGAAGATGTTTCAGTACACGTCTGTGTATACCTTTTGTGCCTTCGCGAATATCGCGGTGCTCTATCTGATATTCCATCATCGAATAGAAGTCATTAGATGACTCACGCCCGTCCCATATTTCCTTCAGCTTTGAAAGGGTAAACTCTCCGTCGTAATCAAGTTCATATTCTTCCAGTTGATAAAGAGTTTTTCTTATAAGTAAATTCAATCTTTTTGCGTTTGGATTTCTGATTATTTTACCATTATAAGAGTCCCATTCGTCGAAGAACACATGTACACCTGTATCAATCAAGATACTTTTACCGAATTGTTCACAGCGTATATATACGCCGAACATGCCTGCATCAATCTCATTTGTGCAGACAGAAAATCTGATTTTATTCATAATTATTTGTTTTATTTGGCACCAACAAGTTAAGAAAATAATTTTATAAAATCAATAGATATGAAACAATTACTTATATTTGCATGAAACTGGCCTGTTCACAGGTTTGTTTTATTTGGCACTGAAGGGCGCCCGCATGGAGTTGCGTGGAAGCCCTTCTTTTTTGTCCTTCATTCTCGTTTTTCTCATGCATAACTTTGTGAGAAACAAACACAAGGACATGGCTAACAATCTAGGAACAAGACTGGCTAGAATCGACGTACTTATCGGTGGGGCAGAGCAGGCAAAGAAGCAGGTCCAACAGATGCGCGAAGAGTTTGAGAAACTATCCGAGCAGGTTGAGCAGGCTAAATCTGCGATGGCTGGTACGGCAGATACGGTCGAATATGACAAGAATAAAAAAATATACGAAGATGCTGTCAAACGGCAAAAGCAGCTCAAGAAGTCTATTACAGAATCCGAGCGAAACATAAACACAGTACAGAAGTATTTGGAAGACATTTCCGGGCAGACATTGAGAAGCTTAAATGAAGCACAGAAAGCTCTTCGTCAGATGTTACTTAGCGTGAGTCCGAAAGACGCAGAATCACTGAAAACAGTCCGTGGATACATTACTCAGATCGCAGATGAAATTCAGCGCCGTAAAGGGAACCTTGTAGAATTTTCAGACATTATAGGTGACATAGGGAACGTGAGCGACAAGTCACTTGGAATGGCCAAACAGCGCTTGCAGGAACTTATTTCTTCCACTCAATTAAATACGCAAGAAATCCAGAAATACCGTGATCAGCTTACTCAGGTAGAAGCTGAAGAGACACGGCGTGTTTCCCAGCGTGCACAAACTACTCTTGGCAAAGTACAGACCGGTACATTTGATGGTACAATAGCCCAGACAAAAGAAGCCATCAAGATACTTGAACAGTACAAACAGCAGCTTAAAACCAGCGACACGCAGGGAATTAAAGAAGTTGAATCTGCGATAAGTTCGCTGAATGAAAAAGTGAAGCAATCTTCCACTCAATTTTCTACACTGGAAGAAGCGCTTAAACAAGCCAATATGGTTGGTAAAGGTACATTCGACGGGACAAACGAAGACCTTGATAAACTGAAAAAAGCGCTGGAAGATTATAAGAAGAAACTTAAAGTTAGCGATACGACAGGGCTGAAAAAAATACAGGATGCTCTTGCTTTAATCGAGAAGCATCAGAAGGAAGTCATAGAAGAAACAGTAGACGTAAACAACGTACTACTGAATCTAAAGACTGCTCCGCTGGAAGATTTGCAAAAAGCTGCGGCACAGCTTCAGGAACAGCTTTCAAAAGCAGCCAGAGACACGAGAGATTATGTAGAGACTTCTGCTCGTCTGAGACAAGTAAACGAGCAAATCAACGAAGTGAAACGCGGATGGCAAGAGCACGACAATCAGATTGTAGCAACCATCAAGCGTTTGACAAGCTACGTACTTGTGTATGCAGGTTTTAATGAAGTTGTTGGTCGTATAAAGCAGGTATATCAGGCCAACATGCAATTAAGTGACAGTTTGGCTGATATAGAAAAGACTACTGGATTATCTACAGAATCCGTAGCAGAGTTGAGCCGCGAAATAGACAGCATAGATACACGTACAGCCCAGCAGGAACTTCACGATTTGGCTTACGAAGCCGGTAAATTGGGAATATCAGCCAAAGAAGATGTTCTTGGGTTTGTGAAGGCAGGAAATCAGTTACTTGTTGCTTTAGGAGAAGACCTTGGAGGAGCAGAAGCTGTTCGGCAGCTGATGAAGGTAAACGCCATTCTTGGAGAGACACAGAAATTAGGGGTAGAAAAAGCGTTGCTAGCCACAGGTTCAGCTATTAATGAGATCTCACAGACCAGCCGTGCTTCTGCAGGACCTATTGTGGATATAGTTACCCGCATCGGGGCAATCGGAGAAGCAGCCGGACTTTCCATGTCGAACCTGATTGCGCTCGGTGGTACAGTAGACGCTCTGGGACAAAATGCTGAAATGAGTGGAACAGCTTTGAATACATTCATTTCTACTTTAACCAGCAACACAACCGAAGTAGCACAGGCTGTAGGACTTAGCGACGATTATCTGAAGAGCCTTATTAATCAGGGGAAAACCATGGAGGCCATCATTGCAGTATTCGAGAAGATGAATGCGATGGGTGGACTGGACGTACTTGCGCCCATGATGAAAGATTTAGGTAGCGATGGAGAACGGATTAAGCAGGTACTTGTTACACTTTCTTCCGGTGTAGATGAACTGAAAGCACAGGTATTTACTTCATCGCAGGCATTCAAGGAAGCTACCAGCGTGACGGACGAATACAACATCAAAAACGAAAATGCTATGGCCATTATGCAGCGCATGGGTAATTCCATCAGAGAATCTTTTATCAACAGTGGATTGGTAGAATGGCTGACCGATGTGCTACGTTGGGTATCAAGCATACCTGATCGGTTTGAACGTGGAGAAAAAGGAATTCGTCTCACTGCAGTAGCTTTGCAGTTGCTGATAGGTGTGCTTATTTCCACTTCAAAGGTCGTACAGAATGCCAGCATGAGTATGCTTCTGTTATTCAATCAGATTAAGGCAGGAACGGTGTCAGTCAACGTATTTGTCAGAGCCTGGAATAAACTTAAATTTGCCATGGCATCCAATCCGATAGGTTGGATTACGCTGGCTGTTACTGCAGCTACATCTGCATGGACGTTATTTACAAAATCCGTCAATGAAGCCGCAAAGGCACAGTCTGAATACGAATCTACTATTCAAAAGGAACGATTCGAACTTGATAATCTGAAATATGCCATCGATAAGGCTAATGTGGCCAACGGAGAGCGTGCGGCGCTTATCAAGCAGTTGAACGACAAGTATGGAGCATATCTTGGGTTTATGGTAACAGAAAACAATTATGCCGAGAAACAGGAATACATCTACAGCCTCATTAATGCCCGTCTGCGTGAAACGCTTGCTCTGAAGATGCGCGACAAAATGATGGAAAACATTGCCGACAAGTATACCGACCAGATTCAGGAACTTCAGTCTAAAATTATTTCATCTCTGAACAAGATGCAGAACGTAGGTGAGACCAATGCCGGCGACGCCATGGCCCGTATTATGGATGGAATGAATATGGTGGTGGAGGAAGGAGGTAACCTGTACGATGCGCTGGAAGATTTCATGCAGAAATACAATAAGAATGTCAAGCAGATACCTTTCAGCTCAGACGCATTAAAACTGTTAAACATATTGAAGTCCATCCGGAAGGAAGCCGGACAGACGCAGACTTTTCTGGAAAGCACGCAGCGCTCTTCCGAGAAGAAGACAGAGGAGCTTATGCTTACAGACCTTCGGAAAGCTAACCAAGGGATATTATCTTCCTCAGACCTTCCTGAACTGAAAACTTATCTGCAGCAGGCTACCACTTATGTACAGCGTCTGCGAGAGGATGTAGACGAGTTGAATGCAAAACGTGAAAAAGGTGAAAAACTTACAAAAGCCGAAACTGCCGAACTGGAAGAGAAGAACCGTCAGCTGGGAGTATACCAGAATAACATCGAACAGGTAGACAAGCGCATTAAGGCTATTGGTATGGAATCTGTATGGGGACAGGGTGTGTCGCTTGAAACAGCCGGAGTGGACAAGCTGGTCGCTACCTACAAAAAGCTCGAGGCCATGATGAAAAGCATTAATGAAGACAAGGATTATGCAGACACATTTGCTGCCCGCGGATTCAAGTCGGCCAAGGAAGAATACGAGGCACTGAAAAAGATGGAGCAGGATGTGGCCAAGGTGCTTGCTGAGAAATGGGGAAGAGATACAAGTGGTAACTGGCTGAAGGTTAGGAAATCAGGTACACGAGGCGAGCAGAAGGAAATGAACGATCAGATTAATGCAGCCATGGCTGCGCTAGAAGCTTATTTTCTTCGCAGGCAGCAGGCTATCCGTCAGGCTTATTTGGAAGAAAACATAACGTCCGAAGAAATGAACAGGCAGATAGATGCAACTGAGGAAGAACACCTACTTGCACGTGTGGAGCTGCGGAAAAAACTGTTGGGTGAAGCCAATTCATTCAATCAGGAACTGTACGGTATGAGCGGGAAAGACCTTGACGCTACGGCTAAACTCTTGAAAAAAATGGGAGACAAAGAAACCGATGGACTTCGGAAGAACCTTGAGAGAGACTTGCTTGAAGTGCAGAATATTGCTGTAAAATATCGTCAGAGCATAGAGAAAGAACTGTTGAAGTACAATCCATTCGAGAGCCTGGTCAATCAGTTTGAAGAGTCGCTGGATACGCTTCGCCTGTTGAATACCGATGCGGAAAAAGAATTTAGAAAGAACTTGGGATTTAGCGGACCAATAGACGAAAGTGCAGTTAAAGAACGTATAGAATCGCTTGTCGAACTGTCTGAAGAAGCGTATAGCATCGATGAGAAACAGCTTCGGACTTATCTAAGTAATATTGACGCGGTGTGGGCCGAAAGCATGAGCCAGGAGCAGATGTCGCTTATGCTCAAGAAACTTCGTGACTTCTACCAGGATTCCAAGGCGGCCGCCGAGAAGTATGCTAAAGACATCAAAGACATGATTGATATACAGTGGCAGACAAGCGGAAACGAAAACATGTGGGATGACCGTATCAAAGATGCGGAGGACCAGTTGTCTCTGGTAAAGTCTGCCGGTAGTCTGGGACTGGCTTCCACACAGAGTTCTTTCCTTGGAACGTCGCAAGTTGACAATGCGGAGCTTGAGGTACTTAAAGAGCGCTTAAAGTTGGCTAAGGAATATTACGAGGAGTTTTATTCCAGGAAGGACGAACTTATTGCTCAGGCAATTGCTTCTGGAGCTACCGAACAGCAAGCCGAAGAATCTTACCGCATGGCCGAAAAAGATGCTTTGAACGACCTAATTTCCGCTCGTGAAAGTCAGGCTTCCAAGGAAGAAGAGATTATGGTAAGTAAATTGCAGTCCATGAAGGACTACACCGACGCTATTGTAGATTTCAGTGAGCAGATGGGAGAAGCGGCGTTTTCCGAGGTGTCAGACCGTAAGGAAGCAGCCAAGCAGTTATTACAGACCGTAATGAAACTTACCAAGAATTTGATCATGCAGAAGGTGATGGAAGTTGTCACCAAAAAAGCGTTGAACGCGCAGGAAGTAGCACAGGAAACGTCTACACAGGGAACAATTACGGCCTTGCACGGATCACAGGCCATTACAGACCTGACCGTACAGGAAGCCAAGACAACGGCTGACATTTCTGCCGGTATTGCTTCCGGTTCTGCCAAGACTATCGGTCAGTTGGGATGGTGGGGGATTCCGCTTATTGCGGTCATCAGTGCCGCATTGAGCGCACTCATGGGACTTGCTATGGGTAAGCTCAACAAGGCTAAGGAGGAAGTGGCATCGGCCACAGGAACCAGCAGCAACAAAGGCCGTGTAGCCGCTGGTATGCTTACTTACGCCAAAGGAGACTATCCGGTACTGGGCAACGACGGTCAGGTATACAACGCCACCTACCAGAAGGAGCTGAAGACCGGAGTATACGGAGGTGGTGCACATTTCGGAATATTCTCCGAGAAGAAGCCGGAAATGATTGTGGACGGAGATACCACCCGCAAACTCATTCTGAACTATCCGCACATCTACGAAAGCATCCTTACCATTGCCAGACATGGCCAGCTCAAGTCGGCCGCCATGCCGACCTTTGCTTCCGGGAGCTACCCGACTGTCTCTGCACAGGTGTCTCAGCCTGGTCAGGCGGTGGCAGACGCAAGCATGAGCAATGCGCAGATGTACCAGACATTGAGCGAGGTGGCATCAGCAGTCTCTGCGCTGACCGAACGTCTAAACCGGCCTATCAGTGCGACGATGGACCCGTATCAGGCAAACAAGACATTGAAGAAGACAAACGATTTCATGACCAGAAAAGGTCTCATAAAACCATGACACGAACATGAAAGGTATACAGATTAAGATAAACGGAATTTGGGCGTATTTGCCAGATGATTTCTCAATTAGTATAGAGCAGACCAATGCGCTATTTAATGATCAGGGAACTTTCTCATTTCCCTTTGAAATTCCACTTGCTCCTAACAGGGAAATATTTAAAAATTTAGCGGACCCGTTTGGTAACTTTAATTTGAAGGATGTTGACAGAATGCCTGCTGAATTATGGTTTATGGGCATAATGATATATAAGGGAGTGATAAAGACAGACGAAGAAGTAGAATTTGAGGATTCTATATCTTTGACTTTCCTATCAGGACAAAGCGATTTTGACGATCTTATAGAAGGAATGAATGCCGACGATGTTCCGTTGGACCGTGAAATAAAGTTAGGCTATGTCGTGACGAAAGCCACCTGGAAATATATGGGGGTAGGGATAGAACGCACTGTATATCTACCTGATTTTATTATGATGAACTATACACAGGTAAATGTTTCAGACCCATATCCGGTAAAGGAATACTGCAATGTGCGTGTATGCACTTCTGATGAAGATGGTAAATATAAACTACTTGACGCTAAAAGACCTTATAGTGGTACTTGCTTTTATGTTATGTATTTTATAAATTGTCTTTTCAAGTATTTGGAAATATCCGTCGAAGAAAATACGCTTGGTTCTATGGAAGATATTATGCGGCTAGCATTTTTTACGACGAAGTGCCATACAGTAAATTCTGACGAAGAAAAGACTATCAGTCTTTCCGAGATAAGGAAGAAAGATTTCTGTGGCGATATATTCACATTGACAGCTACAGATACAGACAGGTATGGAGACCACACAGTTAATTCAGAAGATTTTACTTACTATGCAAAAGATGTGTATGCAACAAACGAAGATTTTCCTGATGAGAGTGTTTCGAATATTATTGATGACATGAAGAACGCTTTTGGCATTCGTATGCTTTACGACAGTCAGAAACGATCTGTAAGGTTGATTTATATTAAAGACATATTGAAAAATGCTCAGGTTGAAGACATTCATGCTGTAATTCTGGATGTTTCTCTAAAAAAACAGAAATTGGGAAATATACGGTTAACTTATGGTGAAGAAGATGATGTATCATTTAACTATGATGAGTATTCAGATGTTCAGACTATATCAAGTTACAAAGAAGTAGAAGGGAAAGGATTTAGTGTTTACGATAAGACATGTTACGTAGATACAACGACAGGGAACGCCTACCGTGTGAAGGTAAACAAAAGCACCGGTAGAGAACCTGTTCTTTTTGAAGTAGGAGGTTTTCAAGACTATATCCAGCCTGGTGACGACTCGTTGGAAGACGAGGAAATAAATATAGGTTTTACTCCTGTAGTAATCAATTATGTATCAGCGCAAAAGAACGATGACGGTTCTACTACGACAAGGCCATCTTCCGGAGGGCATAGAAATACAGTGACACGTTCAGAAACTTCTGAAGATGAATCTGCATTAGCTGTTTTTGCTGATGTAGAACTTTCTTCCGAGACAATTTTTGACCAAGACATTGTTACAATACCGGCTACTGAATCAAACCGAGAAGTATTTCTTGGGACTCATCTGAAGTCATTATGTCAGGAGATGTATGATACGGAATCAAATAACGAGTCACCTTTGCGATCTTATGATGCCGGATACTGTATGGGAATTATGAGAGGACCTGGTAATGAATCTTCAGTAGAAATTGTAAGCGACAATTACGACGGAGAAGGTAATGATTCATGGGTGCAGACCGTAGGCCAATATGCGTTTACATCCGATTCGTGCGATATATACGGAAGGTATTTTGATTACAATGGGACAGAAACTGGAGGAATAGATCAGTCTGGGCGTTTTTCTCTAAAATTGATAGCAGGTAAAAAAGATTTTCCTATATCAAGCGAATATAAGGATAGAGGACTTGTCTCAAAATTCCTTTCAGAATACTTGTTTTTTATAGCCAATAGGAAAACGGTGATATTGACTGTAGATATGAGTATTACACAGATTATAGGAATAGACTTTTTAAAAAAATACCGTATCGGTAATTATGTAGGATTTATAAACAGAATTTCGTATACTCTTGATATTGAAAAAATCACACAAATTACAATAGAACTATATACTATTTAATATCAGAAAAGATATGGCAATACAGGTATTACAACAGCCTTCTCATATTTCATTTTCAGGAGATCCTATCATAGTAAAAGCTAAAACTACGCTTACTGGAAAGACTTTTCTTCGAATTAAGCTAAAGGTAAACGCTCAGGCATATCGTAGTGGAGAGTCTAATTCATATTCGGAAGGATATATATATGAGGTTTCTTCTGATGGGGTAGCTGTATTTAACATTGGAGAGACTATATCTACAGCGTTAAAACGCTGTATGACATGTGAAGTAAGCGGAACTACTGTGACACAGAAATCATACGCAGTAAGTTACACGCTTACATATACAGAAGCATTTTTAGAAGATATGGTAGAAATTGAAGAGGGGGAAGTTACATCACAGACATATAACGCAATACCAGGAAAGCTGACAGAGTTTGAAAGAATGACTGCAGGAAACTCAGATACATCTTCATTGATAGGTTCAGGAAGAATCTTGAGCCGAAAGCCTTCTGGAGACCGTATTATCAAAGGGATAGATTGGTATATACCTGCAGTAAAAACATCTGGAGATACAATTTCGTATACAGTAGTACAAGGAGATACCCGTAATTCAGGTTCTCAGTATACTGGTGGATCACTTGTTCCAGCTTCAATAAAAATTGACACTTCATCACTTTTAACAGGTGAAGTAATAGTAAGCACATCCGAAGATACCGGGAAAAAACATTATGTCGTCCAGCCGTTTGTAGGTATGAGGCATTTTCTCTTTTTGAATAAATTTGGTTTAGTCGAAAGTGTAACGGCTGTAGCGAGAGAATCATTAAGTTACAGCATAGATAGTGAGCTGTATTCAGTACCTGTGGATGTAAACTTTCGTCAGAACACACAAGTTATGAACTATGCTCAAGAGCCTTTTGCTTCGTTGGCTATGAGTAGTGGATTTGTTACTCGTGAGTGGGCCGAATGGTGGATTAATGAATTTCTGGTTACACGAAAGGCGTGGATGATGGTAGACGGAATATTTCTTCCGGTAGCAATTGTACCGGAAGAAACAAACGAAATCTACGACCGTTCCAAGCCATCTCTTATCGCCGTGAACTTTACTGTTCGCTTTTCATTTACTGGAGGTACCTTCAACTCTTTCGTCCGTTGAACCTGAAGAGCGCTTACGTTCTTTCAGCTTTCGCTCCAGTTTTATTAACCGGTGGCGTAGCAGACGGTTCTCTTCCAGAATTGCTTCTGTGTACGTCACCGCATATCCAAGTTCACTTCGGTTGTTGTCAGTTATGAAACAGGCAGGTGTCAGGTCGAATTCATTGCAAAGTTCTATCAGGTCAGACATTCGCATTGTACTGTTTTCACGTCTCCATGCCCGTATTTTCCATTCACTTACACTGTCGGTCTGAATCAGCATTGTTCGCGTCATTCCTGTCAGGCTGTCTTTCCCGAACAAGTCATTTATGTATTCCGGATGAAATTTTACCGGTTCCCAGTCCGTTTCCCGATATGCGTTGTATTCCATTAGTTCATCACTGCATTGCCCTTGTCTCACGAAGAAGTGTCTTGTACTTATATGGAACCGGTTGCATATAGCCACAAGCGACCGTATCAGTAAGTCTCCTCCGGACAGTGAAGCAGTAGTGTTTACTCTCCCTCCAACTTTTATCAGCTCCGTCTGGCTTATTCCAAGAACTGTATGCAGGTTAGCCATCAACTTGCTGTTTACCTCCCATTTTCGGACCATGTTAACGTCCTTGTATCCTACAGTATCGTTTTCAGACAGCAGATAGTCTACTCTGGCATTGTCTCTCAATTGTTCGTTTTCTTTCGTAAGAATACATATTTTTCGGTTTGCCTCGGATAATGAACGCTTCATTGTCTCCAGGTCACGCCAAAGGCGCGAAGATATGTTTTCACGGCAGATAGTCTGTTCTTCCTGTATGCCATCTATATCAAGATTTTCGTCGTCAATGAATTTCTTCATGTCTATCTTGTACATGTTACACAAGTCTATCATTTGATAAACAGATACCCTGCTCATTTCTGCATTTATCCATTGCAACACTGTAGTTGTAGAAACCTTCATGTCTCTCGCAAATTCATCTCGTGTCAGTCCGAATACGAGAGAGTTCTTTCCGTACATCCAGCGAATCCTCTCCGGATGGAATACAATAGGGCGAAAAATTTCTTTATCGATGACATATCCATTCCTGTTTGCCGGATAAAAATCATCATTTTTCGAGGTTATAAAGCGTGTTATACTGATACGAAACACATTGCAGATACGTACAAGTTCCTGTAAAGTAATGTTTTCTTTGTTTTTAAGTCTTCTGGCATACATATATACGTTGCCAAACACCTTCTGAGAGACTTCTGTCTGCGTAACTCCCAGCATAGAATGCAGGTTATCCAGTAGAAAAGTATTGAGACGATACATATTTACGGTTTAAATTTGTTATTTTTATAACGAAAACTGGTTTTTTACGATTAAAATTCGTTACTTTGTAGCGTAAAAATAAAAAAAAACAACCAAAATAGGAAGTTAAGAAAGGACAACCAGATGAAAAGTATGAATATAAGCATTATTTCACGTCTTCAGAATAAGAGCCTTCGTCCTTATCGGCTTGGATTTACCAGATATCTTGTAGATAGGTATGGCATGAGTTCGGCTACCGCCTATCCTAAGATTCGGTCAAACCGTATGAAGCGTTGGGAGCTCGTCGGAATCAAAGGATGTATCAAGCAGTACATGCCAGGATATGATGGAGAGTTGAGAGACTTTTACACAAGCATTAAGGGAAGGAACCGGTTCATTACATTTATGAACGAACAGATGGGTATGAGCCGTAGCGCTGCAATCAAGAGATTTCGTCTGTTTGATTTTACTGAAGTAGAAATTAAAGGGTTTGAAGAGATATACAGCGAGTACAAACAGACTATGATGGAGGAAATGATATGAACAGGAACTGGGAGGCACATACAAATTTGAAAGACGGATATTCCAGAATTGTATTCGAAGACGGAGAAGAAATAACCGTAAAGAATGACGGGATTACTGGATTCTCTTTTGTTGAGGAATACCTGGAAGAAATGAGGAGGAACTATCCTTCACATTTGCAGGCTGCAGAAATGAAACTTCAGATGCGACTTGGTAAAAACTACAAGGCTATTAAGGCAATACCGCGCAGGTACATGGCCGAAATAGCTCTTATCAGTTTGAACTGCTGTTTTGGGCGTGAAGACAATATACCGGATCACGAGGGGAGAGACGATTTTAATCCGGAATTTACACTTTGCCCAGAGAGATATAATTGTCCATTTAACGGGTTTAATCCCGCATTTCGAAACAAAAAACTGGTATGCTGTAACCCCATTCTCGAAATAGGCCTTACACAGACACAGGCCGAAGTAGCCAATCTTATGGTGAACACACCGCTTTCCTACGAGGAAATAGCCGATAAGATGGAATGCAGCTATTCTAATATCGATAACTTGAGGAAGCGTATCTTTGCTGTCACAGGAGTGACTACGCGCGCAGAACTTATGGTTGTACTTAAAGGTAAGAGACTCGTATGAAAAGTCATGCGGTTTACAACCAGCGTTTTCATACCAGAAGCGCTTCCATACATATCATCTGTACGGAGAATTCCGTTTGTATAGACTGTAAAGGGTTGTCAGGAGTGGCCATGAACGAACTTATGGATGAGCTTCTGTACGACGGTTATGCAGAGACAGGAGAATTATCCGACGGGTGTATAGTGCTGTATGAAGCAGATCCATGGATGTGTGGAGAAGAAAATCTGAAGGAGATGATACACGCAAAGATGGATAGCATGAACTATGAGGTGACATTCCTACCTTAATTCTCAGACTATGATATCAGAAAAAACGATAGATAAACTCAATGCGCTCCCGCTTTCAGACGTGATGCGTAACAATGGGTTTTTACCTGCATCACAGACAGCAAAATCAGTATTTTACCGCTGCCCGTTTCACGACGAGAAGAACGGAAGTTTCTGCGTGAGCAAGTTCCCGCCAAAGGGAGAACGCTATGCAGCCTTCAATTGCTTCGTATGCGGCGAGCAGAACCGGAGCAAAGGGGTAGGGGCCATCATGCTGCAGCAGCGTCTATTAGAACGCGCAGGAGAGAAACACGACTTTCTGGATGCGGTGAACCGGCTGGCCAAAGACTTCAACCTGATTATTGAGGGAGACTACAAGAACGGGTTCTTCCACCGGGCACGCAAGACAGATCCTCAGCCGGAAGTGGATTTCCGCATCCGTAAGGGCGAGTTTACACCCGCTGAGCTCCGCGCACTGGGATGCCAGGTGCTTCCCGTGTTCCGCGCCGGGAAAAGCACAAGCGAAGGCCCCGAGCAGACAGCCGTGACCGATGCAGACGGAAACAACCTGTTGCGCTGTTCGTTCAATCCCGACTTCTACCGTGGCGACATGCCGGCTCCCTTCGACAGCACCCAGCTAAGCACCATTTTCAATCTCTATCCGCTGGAAAGCTACGTTACCCCCGAAAAGTCCGATTCCGACGGTGTGCTGACCAGCTACGAAGTCAAGTCCACACCTTCTTACCCGGTATTCCTTTTCCGCTACGAAGACGAGAACGGGTGGTGGGCACGGAAATATGAGCCCTATTTCCGCGAGACGACCGATGCGGAGGGCCGCCGCCAGCCCAACTACAAGTTTACCTGGTGGTACCAGGGAGGAAGCCGTCCGGAAGGATTCCACAAGGAAATCTACGGCGATGCAGACGTGATGCGTGCCCTTCAGACCGGACGTGTGGAAACCTCCGACAAGGAAGGACATCCCATTATCAACATAGACAAAACCCGTGTGGACGAGCAGGGACGGCGCACCCGAGCTTTTGCCGACGTGTTCCGCCGTATCGTAATCTGTTCCGGCCCGCGCGATGCCATCAATGTGTACTTCCATAGCGACGCTCATGTGGTGTTTCCCCACTCCGAGAGTGTGGAGATTTCGTCGGAAACCATCCGTCACCTGCTGAACATCTCCATGGAAGTGTTTGTGCTGTATGACATTGACCGCACCGGCATACGCGCCATGAACCGGCTGGCCCTGAAACACGTGGAACTGAAAGTGCTCTATCTGCCCGAAGACCTGTCCACCCAGTACAATCCCCGCAGTGGGAAAGCCTGTAAGGATGCCGAAGAGTTCTTCAATTTCTACCCGGCAGTGATGCGGAGGAAAGAGGAACTGATGCACACCAACGTAAACCGCTACTTCGACGACCTGCTCAAGACCGCCCGCCGGATGCGGTTCTGGGACGTGCAGTACCAGACCAAAAAGCAGGAAGACGAAAGCAAGGTGGTGGTGCGCAAATATACCCTGAACTTCGACAATATGGTGCAGTTCCTTTCTGCCAACGGGTTCTACAAATATATCGGCGAATCCGATACCACCAAGTTTGTGCATATCAGCAACAACATAGTCGATGTGGTGGAAGAGAGCGAGGCACTGAGCGAAGCGAAAAAAATCATGAAAGACTTCCTGATATACAACTCGAAGTATTACTCCGAGGAACTGAGCAACGCCATCAGTACACAGAAGAAAATAAGCCGCGACACCATGTCCGGGATTAAGGAGGCGAAACTGAACTTTATATCGTGGGGGAAGGACTTCGATTATTTCTTCTTCCGCAACTGCGCCGTGAAGGTGACGCCCGACAGCATCGAGCCGGTGGACTACGTGGACCTTCCTTTCCACGTAAACCGAAAGGCCATTATCGACGCTGACTACCATCCGATCAACTCGCCACTGTTTACCATCGAGGAAAATCCGGAATATGCTGCACGTGTGGAACTGAACAAACAGCGCACGGACGACAAGCGTATGACCGCAAACGAGCGTCTCCGTGAGGATGCAGAGTTCATCGCCTACCAGCGTCTGTACCGCTTTCTGCTGAAAATGCCGAAAGACATTGACCAGATGCCTATCTGCGTGCAGTGGCTGTACGACACCAGCCGCATACACTGGCGCAAGGAAGCCGAAGGCTATCCGCTTACCGATCTGGAAAAGCAGCGCCAGGACATGCATTTTATTTGCAAGGTGGCCCTGATGGGTTACATGCTTTCGCGATACCGTACAGGAACCATACAGAAGATGGGAGTAGTGACAGAGTACACCGTGGACAACGAAGGGAAGAACAGCGGCGGTACCGGGAAAAGTTTCTTCCGCTCCTTCTTCGAGCTGGTGCGGAAGGTGTGCTACATTCCCGGTCAGACAATGAAGAAGAAAGAGAATATGGCCAAGAACTTCGACAAGTTCCATTATACCGTAGACAGCATGTGTTTGATAGACGACCTTCGTCCCGACATGATGGGCAGCGAGTTCTATAACATTACGGACAATATTACGGTAAAAACTCTGTACCACGACGAATTTACACTTCCTAGCGAAGCTACCCCGAAGATATTCATTACCATGAACAAGATGCCGTTTGATATGACAGAGAGAAGTACCTCACGCCGTATCTTCCTGGCCATGCAGAGCGATTACTATCACGACGAGGACTACGCCGGACAGTTCAAGAGACGCACGCCGCAGACAAAGTTCGGGAAAGACATCTTCCTGGAAGCCACCGAAGAGGAACGCGACGAAGCGGTGTACATGATGCTGCAAAGCTGTCAGTTCTACCTCGGCCTGCAGGAAAGCCTGATACCGCCCATGTCGCAGGACGGACAGATGCGAATCCTTTACTCCGCCATCAAGGACCAGGTATTCATTGACTGGGCCAACCATTTCTTTGGAAACCAGTGGCACTGGTGCCGTCCGGTATCTATCAGCGAAATGGCCATCAGCTACCTGGAACACCGGGGCGATGCGGTGACATTGCAGAGCGTGAAATCGGTGAAGAACGAAATGATAGACAAGCTTCAGGCTTACTGCTTCAATATGCAGTACACCATGAACCCTTCCATCGTCTACCGCTCGGACAAAGGCTCCAAATACCCCCGTCACTACGCCTGGGAGCAGGAGTTTATGAACGACACGATCCGCCGTGAGGAACGCACCCGTAAATTTACCCGTGTGTGCTTCTTCTACAAGCTGGGTGAGGAACCCAAAGACTCCAAGGAGATACTTTCCTGCCCGGAAACCGACGAAGAGTGGGAGGAAAAGAAGCGCTTTGAAGATGATTAATAACCTTAAAAAGAAAAGAATATGGCAAGAATTTTAAAACATGAAATCCCGGCAGAGTCAGAGTTTACGCTCCCGCTACATGAAGATTGCATACTACTGAAACTAGCAGTTGTAAACGAGAAAGCATATATCTGGGCGGTAGAAGATGAATCAATGCCACAACGGGGAGTAAAGTTCCGTATGATCATGACCGGTGAAGAATTAAATCTCGACCCTTTTATGGTGTATATAGGCACGTTTATACTTTTCAACGGCTCGTTTGTAGGTCATTTGTTTGTGGACACTTCTGTTCCGATTAAGCTGGGTATAGGACATTAAAATAGTGGGAGATATGTTGATATATCTAATTTGGTGTCTGGCTGCACAAATCTTATTTGCAGCAATTTGTTACAAATATTCCTGTTATAGAGATAGAAAGATAAGCGAGTTTAGATCTATGATAGCCGAACTATGCGATGAATACGACAATCGCCATTTACAGCATGATGATTTTTTTCTATTTAGGTCTGCTCAGGACTGGTTTTTAAATAAATACTCTTATGAAGAAATGTTTTTCAGTATAAAGCCTCTAAAGCTCAAGTATTGGTACACGAAAGAAGAATTAGATAAAATTTGTAATTAATGAGTTATGGAAAATAAATTTATAAAAGTACCGTTTGATCTGGAAATGGCGAAGAAGATCACTTCAGGAGAAATGGAAGGAAAGATTGTGACGAGAAAAGGCTATCCATCCAAAATCCTTATGTTCGATATGGCTAATATAGACTATCCTATATGTGCAACAGTGCTTATTCCGGGGGTATCGGAAGATTGCTATCATTTTGCTGCAAACGGAGCACATTTTAAAAAGTTCAATCCGGTAAGCGATTTTGACCTTATGCTTGAGATACCGGAAGTGAACACCTTTACTCCTGGCATGCCGGTTTTAGGTTCCGATGGCGGGGGCGAATGGCGATACGACATTTTCAGTCACATACGTTTAACCACTCGTGGAACAACTTACTATGTGTGTTCAGGACGCAGTTACAAGAAGATCGTCCCTTTTAATGGAAATGAAAATTTAGTTGGTACAAAAGATATTTAAATTGATAATTATGGAAAACAATCAGAATGAAAAAGTAAGTATCACGTTTGAAGTAGAAAAAGATTTTATCAAAGCCGTGATGCAGATATCAGGATTTAGCACAAAGGATGCTGAAGAAGCAATGAACGAATTAGAGAATGTGGTAATTAATGAAGATACGCTACAGGACACTAATACACCAATCAGCGACATTCAGCAGATAAAAACGGGTATTTCAATGATTGCCATCGGTATGGCGTTCAAGAAAATCACAGCGAAAGAAATGCAGAGTAAACCAAGCGGACTTTTTGCGAAGCTTCAAGCCTTGCAGGAAAAACAAAGGAAAATGAAAGGAGAGGAGGAATCATGAAAGAACTAATCATTATGACAGAAGAATACTGGAGGAATTCACCGTTATCCGTTGCCCGTTTTCATGGAGGAATCAACTTTAATATGAAAAGATACTCCATCGTGAACAAAGACGGCATTACGCTTCGCGAATTGAGTGATCCAAGCAGTCCGCATTATGTAACAGAAGGCATGGCTATTCCTCCCGGAGAGTCGGCCGACCTTATACTGGATACTTGGATTCCGGTATATAAGGCATTAGGCAGAAAGAAAACCTTTGAAATCGTAGAATCCGGAAAGACTCTGGGAGAAGCATTGCTGATGGTTAAGGAAGTGAAGAAATTGAAGAAGGAATAAGCTTATGGATATTGCAGATTTATTGAAAGATAAAAGAGGAGTATTGAAATACATACTTCAGACAATAGAGTCCAGCACGAAAAATGCAAAAGGTCTTCTTTCGATGAAAGAAAGAGGATTCTCGGATGCCGGTATGCTTGAAAAAGTAATAGAAGTAACAGCCATTCAGTCAAGCCAGATACAGGCACTCGCCATGATAGCCCTGGTAAGCCTGCAAAGCAGCGATTTCGATAAGCAGGTCGGCGAAATGATGAATAAGATGGGACGCGGCGATGAAGCACTGCAGATCATGCTGGATAAGAAATTGAGAGGAGAGTGACAAATGCTAATAAAAAAGAACTTTTCCGTGGTTTTTGAAGCCGGGACACCACCGGTTAGATTCCGTGAAGAATACCTTCTTCCGGTCCGTACAGAAGAAGAGCAAACGGATCATTCTACCCTTCATCAGGCTGCAAAAGGAGCCATAGCAAAAGATTTAGGGATTATGAGATGCGAAGTTCGGATTCTGAAAATTATGGAAATTCATAATCACTTGATAGTTGAATAAAACCATAAATCGAAGTACATAGCCTATGTTTGAACTAATTAGAGTATTTCCCAACCATGCTTCTCCCTATGTTGGAGGATATGTGGATTTTGACAGGCAATATACTGTCGGAGAGTTTATCGAAGAAGCCCTGGAAAAGTACCCGGCTATTAGCGGTTCCTTCGTCGTAGATGCAACTTCACTCGTTGCACACTACCGGAAAGGGAAGCTGTTAAATGAAGATTTCCCGGAAAAGGTTTTAAAAGCCAGGATTGCAGCCGTTTCCTTTTATACAGGATGGAATAAAGCCGATTATGTTATCACTAAATTAGAAGGACAATGAAATAAAGATAGTATCATGGAAAACAAGAAGCCAAAATTTAAAATAGGAGATAGGGTAAGAGTAAAAACCCTTAAAGAAGCAAATAAAATCAGTTACAATGTAGAAAGCAATAAAGATTTGATGAAATACTTAGGAAAAAACTTTGTTGTAACAGGTATGAGGAAAGTAGATGGAAAATTCTATTATTACTTGAAAGAAAGAACAGATGTCAGCGTACATGAGTGCTTGCTTGATTACCCATACGGATATTTTTCTCACCCTCAGAATCCAAAATACATTGTAGGTGATAATGTAGTTATTAAAGAAGAGAAAGATTTGCGTGAAACATTTTCGAGCGAACAATGGTGGTTAAAAGACCTTCTGCCTATATCATTAAGAGTATTACAAATATATAGTTCCTATTGGTTTTGTGACCAGAATGTTTATGAAGCAGAAGTAGAGCCAGGAGTTTATGTCAAAATTCCAGAAAAGGCAATATTGCAGGAAGCAGACTATGACCCATATCAATGGCCTAACCCTTACAATGTCAGGGTTGCTTTTCGTAAAGAAGTACCGGATGAAAGTGAATCTTCAAATAACGGGCTGGTAAAATGGAAAACAATGTATAAAGACATGGTGGAGTTTATCAGTACAGCTTCTCCCCAAACCAGATCGTTTATTGCAGGGCAACTATATGGATTAACAGAAAGACTAATGAATGAAACGCTAAAAGAAAAATAATATGATGAAAGAAGAAAAACTACTGTTACTGGAAGATATTTCAGCCAGATTACCGTTCGGATTGGCGTTTATCACGAAACAAGGAATGATCGAAATGGACGTTATAAACTTAGCCGACAGATATAAGGTATGGGCTTATAAGAAAAAAGACAAGAATGGTAACGAAATTGGCCTGAATGCCGAAACATTAAAAGGCGAAAGATGTCGCGGGAAAGGGTTCAGATTGGGAGATATAAAACCGGTACTCTATCCGCTGTCTTCAATCACAGAAGAAATCTTTGTGAACGGCTCGGAAATCTGCCCGATGAAGTATCTGGCAGAAGCATTCGATTTCGACGGGTATATGGGCCTTTATACCACTTGGAATTTCGACGAAGAAAGAGAATGCGTGGAGTTCTTCGCCTGGGGATGTAAGGTGTGCGAAATGAACTTGCAGAGCTTCTTTATTACACCGGAAGAAGGGAAGCATAACAGCACTCAATTGGGCCTTCGCCATTTCCAGCAAGTCTTTCACGTGCTGCATCAGTGTCACATAGACTACCGTAACCTGATCGCACAAGGACTGGCCGTTTCAGCTTTAGTTTTGGATAATAACCCTTATAAATAAAAATAGCCATGTTTAGACCGGAAGATTATGTAACACACGATGTAGGATTGCTTTTGAAAGAAATAGGGTTTAATGAACCTGTGCATTCCCAATATACTAAGACAGGGATAGCATGGGTATGCCAGGAACCCGAAAACTTCAACGAATCGGTTGACTGTTGTTGTTCCAGACCAACTTTATATGAAGTTCAGAGATGGTTACGTGAAAATTATGATATTCATTTAGACATAAAGATTATTTGTTTCTACGCTCCTACAAGAAAATCTGATTTTATCTGTGATATTCACTCTTTAAATTCAAAGGAATACAGAGAAACTAAGGTATATCAAAGTTATGAAAAAGTGCTGAATGAAGGAATCCGTGAGTCATGTGAACTGATTAAAAAACAGACGAATATGGATCAAGAAATAAAGCTTTGTAGTAACTGTAAACATATTAGAACAGGTCTTAACCCTGAAACGCTCAATGAACCTGGCTATTATTACCCATATTGTGAAATTTATGGAGAGCGGTTGACTACTTCAATGCCCTTTTATGCGAAGGGAAAAAGTTTGAAAAGAAGGAATAATGCTTATCATACTAATGCAGTTTTATTGAAAAAAAATATGAAAATAAAAAACGGAATCATAAAAGAAGGTATAATATACCAAGCGATAGAATCAATTCTTGATTCATGTAACGGATGCAGTTTGTCAGGCACAGATTTGTGTAAAAAAGAGAAGCCATGCCGTCTGTTTGGGGAAAGGCATATACTTACTAAGGTCGGTAAAGTATCTCAAATATTGACATGCGATAAGGAGTACGCAGACCTCTATGTAGCCCACAAGGGAGATATTCTTAAATTCCCAGAGGAAATAGAAACCTCAGAAAGAGATTATTACGAAGGTGATTTTGAGTTCAAAAGCGGGTGCGGATTTATCAGATATAGGATAGATGCCCGATGCTTTAATATTCTATACGATTACAGAGGTAAGATTTACGGGAAAACGATAAAGCTATCCATAGATGTAGAAGACTTTTCTCAAGACATGTACAATAGGATGACAAAGGATATTGTAGGAGAAGACCTGGTTTTGCTATTGGAGCACGAAGAAATGCGCTGCATATACGGACAATATGCACCGAGTGAAGTATGGATGGAACGCAAGAATGGCAGATTGACGCTCTTTGTAGAGGTAATGGTCAGAACATATATGCCATATCTGAAGTCAGGTAAAGTAGAAGCGATTAAAGATGTACGTTAATATGAAAATCGCAGGCTGCATATTCCGGAAATCGGAAATACGTGAATACACCAGGGCCACATTCCTGGCTCACTACAAAAAGCGTGAGTTTTACATAACATCAAATCAAGATTATGGTAAAGCAAAGGAGCCCGGTAAAACCCGCTTCTACCTGAGCGTAATGGGTGATGACGGGATATATGATGTGGACTATTACGACGACTTCAACAATATAGAAGAAGCAATAGGAGCCGCTCTGAAAGGAGCATGTTTAACTAAAAACGAATAACTTATGCCAAAAGAAATAAACAGAAGAAACCCCATAGCAAGAAAACAGCACAAGTGTAATTTCTGCGGAGGGATAATAGAGAAAGGAGAAAAGTACGACAATGCCACCTTGGAATTTGACGGCACAGTTTACACCTGGAAATCGCATTTGCACTGTCTGAATATAGCATCCGAAATAGATGACTATGATGAAGAAGGCATATCAGAAGATGATTTTGCTACCTGGATAAACGAATACGTTCACGACAATCACTATGACGATGAAATAGATGATATATGCGTGGAATGGCAAAACAAGAGCATACCAGAGCTCGCAAAGATGATAGATAAGGAATTACATATAGAATTGAAGTAAGCCATGAATAAGAAAGAAGAAAAAGCAAGAGAATACGCCGATGGGCTTATGAACTCAGTTAAATCGTATTATGTGGAGAAATACGGGATGGAACGAGCAAAACGAATGTCCGATTTTGATATATACTATGTTGAACAGGCATATCTGGACGGATGGGATGCCATGCTCGGCGGCCTTCTGACAAACGTAAAAGAACGGCAACCTGACCCGAACGAGGAGGTTGTCTGCCGTATGGTGTCAAACGGAGCATTCGTAAGCGGATACATCTACCAGGAAGACGGGAAATACAAAGTAGCCACTTCTCCCGATTTTCATTTTGAGGACTACGGAGATTATGAATGTGACTACTGGTTTCCGAAACCTAAACTAAATGAAACAAACGATTAAAGCATACAAGTATGAAGAAAGTATCACCTGATATAAAAGAGAATATTCCTGATCCAGGAAAGCAAGAGAAAACTGTTCATCTTCACATTGAAGGAGATTTTACTCTAAGAGATGGTAAGATATTTGTGAGTAAACTACAGACTAGCGAGCTTCCAATTACATTATAGACAGATCTGTTCAAAGCTATAAGCGATGTGTTAAAAAAAGATTTATAAACTATACAAGCATGGAAATTGAAAAAGAACTGCTGACAGTAGAACAAATGAAGCACCTGCAGGAGCTGGGAATAAACACCAGTGATCCTTCTGTGTATTGGATGCGTGAAGTGATTGACTGGCGAGGTAAACCATCCGAAGGGAGGCAAGCAAAGTTTTATCCGTCGCTGGTAAAGGAAAGGATAGTAAGTGGTTCCCAAACCTACGAAGTAGTGCCGGCATATACGCTCGGGAAAATTATTGATCACCTTCCGAAAAAAATGTCGTTCAATGACACAGAATGTCTTTTCAATATTATGTATGGGCACGACGGGGATGCAATTGCAGGATATTTTCTGCACGATTATCCCTTTTATCAATCAACCGGCACTTCACTGAAGGATGCAGCTTATGATTTGTTGAAAAGCCTGATAGAAGATAAATTAATTGAAGTAAACCATGGATAAGGAAGAATATATACACCAATACGTCACAAACCTGTTTGACAACCGTGTTAAGGATTCAGGCAGCAAAGAAAATATACACTTCTCTATTGACGATATAATAAAAGCAATGTGGGCTTCATGGGATGCGTCATCTATCTACCAATGGGAAAGCATAACAGGTTTACTCCCTCCGAAAGGACAACGTGTAAACGTCATGCTGGAAGACGGAAGTTACACCAATTCTTTCATCATGCAAGACGGTACATGGGCCTACAATGTAAGGCCAGTCGTATGGAGCGAGATAAAACGGCCGATATTCCACTGTAAACCAAAGATTGAGCTTAAATACCCAGGTATGAAAACGAAAAACATTATCTACACCGGCCCGATAGCTGATTATTACAATGGGAAGTTATCACAGATTCTTTCCGAGTTCCACATCAAGCAGCTTGGAAGCAAAGTAGAATGGAAATACGATTCTAGCAACAGACCGATTATAATTATCAGTCTTGAGACAAAAACGGCAAAAATAGAGTTTGTAGACGTAGAATGTTCCCAGTACGATAGTTTTGATAACAAATTCACCTGCGACATTCAGGAAGTGAAAAGGATAATCAAAGAAAGTCAGGAAAGTAAAGAATAATATAAAACCAGAAACTATGTATATTGACGATAAGAAAGCAGTCATATTCGTGCCGAAAGACGAGTACGAAAAGATGAAAGAGCTGGCCAACGCCAACGCAGAAGAAATAGAGAAACGTGCCCTCGAAATGTGGGAAACAAAAGCAATTCCATGGCTTAAAGTCTCCATGGAGATACGAAGTAGCGGTGGGCGTGATATTCTGGATTCAGAAGAGTTTGAGTTCAGGACAGATTCATACCTGCTAAACCCTTCAGGTAAGTTCACTATCAAAGAAGAAGCCAGACAAAGATTTGATAAGATGCTTACTGGCTGGGCACGTCACATGATGGAGCTTCAGTTTGGTGAGCACATTTCAAAAATCAATTATATCAACGAACGATGCCACAAAGCAGATATATTGTGGAAGAGAATGCTAACGCCGGCTATTTGTGCAATGGCTGTCGCTTTCATTATGTTTGTCGGCTTAATATGGGTTTTACTTTCTACAAATCCTGGATGATATGCAGAGAAATAATCAGGATAAATATAATACCATGTCAGCGGAACATAATATGATAAATGAAGATTTTGTCACTTTTGAGGTAGCTAAGCTTCTTCAGGACAAAGGATATAGAGAAGACTGTCATGCCAGTTACAGGACAGACGAAACAGGCCGGTCAGAACTTACTGTAGTGTTTGGGGTGAGAGAGTTCCGTTACCTGTCAAGACATGTGGACGGATTCCAGTACGAATACCTGGCTCCCACACTATACGCCGCGCAAAAATGGGTCCGCAGAAAAGGGAAGATTCATATCGTTGTCGAGCTCAACAAACACGGCTGGTACTACCGTCTTTACGACATGGAGGATCTGTCTCTCATATCGCAGATGGACGGATATACCGATACATTCGAGAAAGCTTTGAATGATGGGGTAAAAGAGTCATTAACCTACTTATAAGAATCAGCTTATGTTTACGCAACCTTGTTTTATCCAGAAGAACACACCGGAACTAAGAGAAAAACTAGAAGAACTAGGATATATACATCATGGAAGTGAATGCGAACGTGATGATTTGCCGTCTTTGTATTGTAATCATGGAAGTTATTATCAATGCAGTTGTTTACCTTCAAGATATGATTTTATAATTGACTGCGGTACTAACGAAGACCTGTTTCTGGCAATAGAATCATTACGTGACGATACAGATAAAGGACAATGGTTTATATATGATAGCATGGACGCTGTAATAGAAAGCTTTCGTGTATATGAATGGCTTATCTGCAATGAAGATAAAATTGAGGATATGTTTTTTTACGACAGTCTTTATCTCAACACACACAAAGCCACCGTCCAGGAACTAATCGAACATTTTAACATAAAGGATAGATAGACTATGTTTACACAACCTTGTTCCATAAATGTAAATAAATACGATCTTAGAATAAAGCTATATATCCTAGGATATAAGATGAAAGGAAAACTAAAAGCTTTTCCGTTTATATACTGTAAGAACGGATATTTCAGAACACCTTCATTCAACGAGAAGCCTTCTAAAAATAGCTATATTGACTGCGGTACCAACGAAGATCTGTTCCTTGCAATAGCATCATTACGCGACGATACGGATAGGGGCCAATGGTTCGTGAAAAATGATGAAAATGTTTGGCTGCAATGTGTGGATAATAAGTTTGTATTTTATACATGTATAAATGAATCCGGATCTTATGAGTTGAAAGACATTTCAACCTTATACCACAAAGCCACCGTCCAGGAAATAATCGAACATTTCAGCAAAAAGGAGGAAAAGCCATGATATTCATACCAGAAGATTTCAAATTTATCCACATTAAAAAAACCAACATCGTGGCAAAACGCCTGCTGGAAGGAGCCATAAGAGAGATAAAGAAATGTCCCAAAGAAGCTAGGGAGATGTTACTCAGTCAGTGCGCACCATGGCGCCCGGATGACTATAGTATAGAATACAAGGAAATGTCAGCTGGATTCAAGATATTCAAAAGATACCTGAAGATAAAAGGATTCCAGGATGTAAAATACGCCGAGCATATAGAACATTCGGAATGGACCGTATTCTTTTATCTCCGGTTTGAAATAGACAAATACCTGATAGAATCATGCCAAATGCTAACGTCGAAAAGATAAAGGCCAGTCTGCTGAAAGAAATCAAAGGAGTGTTCTGTGAAAGATATGTCAGCAATCCGATAAATGTTTCATTCGACGAGATGGATGGTATGAACAGTGATACTAAAATTCTATGTGACTACAAATTAGGAAAGATTACCCTGGAAGAAGCAATCAAAAGACTCAACGATTCTAAAAACGAATAGCCTATGACAACCACAATAAAAAGAGTAGTGAGCATTATATATCGTCCCAGTATGCAGAAATACGAGGTGCAGGCTGTGGCCGATAGAAACGGCCGCCCATGTGTTGTTACGCTGTATTATGATAACAAGAAAGAAGCAAAGAAACTAAAGAAAGGAGACATAATAGATGGAAACAATTAAATCAATAGATCTGAACAAACTGAGAGACGAAGCCTACCGGAATGCGGTAGAGCACGGATGGCACGACGAGGATTTAAGCAACGAACATTTTCTTTGCCTGGTCATTAGCGAGCTGATGGAAGCGGTGCAGGCCGAAAGAATAGGGAAGCACGCCGACATTGCAAAGTTTAAGGAATGGCAGGGAAACAGTATTCCATTTTGCGAAGAAACCCGAGTCAGAAGATTTCAGGAAGATTTTGAAGCATATATAAAAGACAGTGTAGAAGATGAGCTGTCGGACACTTGCATCCGGTTATTTGATTTTGCTGGCCTCAGAGGGATTGACCTGAATTCCTATAAGTACGACTACAGCAATACGACAGATTATAGCCGTATAAGTTTTACAGAATCTGCCTTTTTGATTTCATACGTCATATTAAACGAGTATCATGCTACATTCTGTATGATACTGGAGGACATTTTTTCTTTATGTCGATCGAGAAACATTGATATCCTCTGGCACATCGAAATGAAAATGAAGTATAACCGCACCCGTCCACGCATGCACGGGAACAAAAAATTTTAATCATGAGCACTACACAATTAATCATTTATTGCCTGGCTGTCTGCATTAATTCCGCTGTGCTTTTCCTGGTCTATGGAATCATAGCACGCTGGATGAAACGCAACGAAAAGAAAATAGACGACCTGGAACAAAGTGTCCTCAAAATAGAAGAATATATCCGCTATTCAACCCATGTCATCGATTCAGTATACATCGAAACGCAGAACCGGCTCATCGACGAACTGGCCAAACAAGAGAAATACGAGCAGGCCGAATGTGTCAGAAAGAACCGTGAATTGACAATTCATCACGTACTTATAGATATGCGTACACGTATCCAGGAGGAAATGGGAAAGATGCAGGAAAATATTGGAAAGTGGAACGGACAGAAGAAAGAAGACCGAAAAGAAGACTGATTTTTCGTCCTTCATCTGGCATAGCATATCCTGTAGATTATCAGACGGGTGGGAGCGTAACGAAACGCATCTTATCCGTCTGAATTTTTAAACACATAGAATTTATGGGATTGAGTTACAAAGTCACCAAAAAGTCTTTCGGTTTCGACAAGGAGAAAACCGAGAAGTATGTTGCTTCAGCAGTCCGTTCCGGTACAGTAAGCTTTAACAAGCTTGTAGAGCAGATTTCCCTGCGGTCCGGACTTCCAAAAGCCACCTGTAAGGTCGTAGTGGAAACCATGGCGGAATCTGCATGTACCTGGCTGTTGGAAGGGCATGGCGTAAGTCTGGGTAACCTCGGTTATCTGAAGCCGGCTATCACCTGCAAGAGTTCCGAGATAGAAGGCAAAGAGAAAATTATACGTAAGCGAGTCCTTTTCCTTCCCAGTAAAGATTTCAAGGAACAGATGGATAGAATGACCCTCGACCGCGTTTCTGTATCGTCACAAGTCCCGGAAGAGCCCGAAGATCCGGATGCCGGTGAGGAACAAGGTGGCGGTGGCGAAACTTTCAGCTGATCGTAACGACACAATTCAGAGAGTGGGGGAGTACCCGAAATGGTATTTCCCCACTTTTTTACATTTCCCCTAAAAATGTTTATTAATAAATTTCTCAGTGGCGTCGAATAAATTTTTTGGAGTTTATTCATAAATACAGAAAGCTTTTGTTAATAGATTTTTCAGAATTTATTAATAAACACCCGTGCGTTATCTAGATGTTCGGCCGGTCTTTTCCTGATCCGGACCTGTACAGTCTTCATCCAGGAACGGTTCAAATGGTAAAAATTGCGTTAAAATCAAAATATTTTACAATCATAACAACATGTTTGCAATGATGTAAATAACTGAATAACACACATTTACAAACCATGTAAACACCAAATTGCAAGCATTGCCAGCGGTTTGCAAAATTTTTGCAATTTATAATTGCTTGTATATCATTATATTATGTTTGAAATCATGTTAAATTGCTTTACTTTTCCACTTTTCGCGTTTTTGAATAAACCTATATTTTTTTATTTTTCATCGGGAAGGGAAGTCATCAGTCGAAACATTTCACACAGAAAAGCGCCCGAATGGGGAAGGGAACCGGAAGGAAATCCGAAAGAACGGAAGGAGGAAAAGGTCGGACTGCGGAACGCGGTTCGACTGGGCCTCCTTTTCTCCTTCCGTTCTACTTCCTTTATATCCAACCTCACCGTATGACAAAGAGAGCTACGCAATAGACATAAAAGAAAAAGATGACTGTCCTGAAATTTATTCCTTTCCGAAAAAATATAAATTATGAAATCCAAATTTGTTAAACAATCGGCAATAGTCTATATTTTATTATTTTATATCTTTATTAATAATTTGATAATCAGATAAATAGACTTGAAAATTAATTTTGCAAAAAAATTGCGCACCGTTGCCGGATTTAAAATTTCCTGCAAAATAGACCCATCCTTGTTAACTTTTTTTTGAATAATGAAAATTATTATTCCTGATTCCAGTCCGTAACTTGCTGTTGATTAATTGATTTACAGATTTTATCTTACTACTATGCTTAAAAATCCAATGACTGAGCAGCGTCACTCATGCTTCCTTAAAGTAAGTGATTATTATAAGAAATACTTTGAAATAAAGTACGGGACTCCGGTCAGGTTTCCGAAGAACAGTCTTCTGGGCATATATATGCAGACTCACCTGTTTCGTGATGTAGATTTTTCGGGTATAACTGACTTTTCATATAATGAAATTGCTTTTCATTTGAAGCCTCAGAAATCATTATTTACTGTACAATATAAAATGTTGACTGACAGAGATAAAGAAGATTATTTGGAGTTGGAAATGCCCGAAAGTGTATATAAGTTCAGTGGAGAAGTCAAAGTGGATAAGTATTTCCACCTGAATATCAATGGAAGCAAGAAGATAAGGAATGAGTTGAAACGTGAGTTCTGGTGTGATTTTGCCAAGTTTCATGATGACTGTATTTTTCGGGCAAATAGAATGGGCGAACATGTTACTTCCGAAGATGTCATGTCTGATTTCATTGTTTTGTACGATATAGATATGAAAAGATTTGAGAGTATGATGCGATATTGGTGGAGAATTAAAGCCAGGATGAAGTCTGAAATTAAGATGAGAAAAGAAGAGCTTGAGACAAGGACTGGGAGAATCTGTATATACACACCATAAATTTATATACGGATAACGATAAATAAAAGTTAAAAAAATGAAGAAAGTTGGTGCGATTTGTCAGTAACTTTGTCAGTCGCCATTTTCACCCCCAAAAACAACACATAAATCATGAATTGCAACGAGAATTATTACGAGTTGATAGGCGTCATTGAAGCTTATCCGGAAGATGCGGTTACGTTTTCTCTTCCTTTTAACCTGGTAAAAAAAAGTGATAAACCTTATATTTCTTTGTCTGGCGACCGTAAGATTTCCATTCAGATGAAACCGAAATCAGGTAGCCTGAAGGAGAGCTCGGAAACCAGCGTGGCCGGCGATTCTTATGAAGTGACGGTGAGTTGGGAGGTAGAGAGGGTGACGCAAGAAACTTATTTGCAGCTTGAAACGCTGAAAAACAGCACTAACCATTTGATTGTAAGAACATTTTGTGATGGTGAAATGTTTGTGCGTGCCGTGAGCGACGGTTATGAATTTCAGTATGAGGAAGGCGATGGCGTGATTTCGTGCACACTCACCATCCGCAACGTGACCGGAGCACAGCGTTTGGTCTGACATCTACACCTTATTATATATATTGCTTTTTTCTTTCCGTTGGAATGCCGTTCCTGCATACGTGTGTGGGGCGGCATTTTTTCTTTGGGCCTTTCTTTTTGTGCGCGTTTTTCTTTCGCCCTTCAGGTAAATCTTCATTATCGTCTTTGTGACATTTTTCAATTTCTTTGCGTCCGCCGCAAATTTCTTTTTTTCGCACAAACTCCGTATGTTTTACAACATGCTCATTCTTAGCAGGTTTTTATTTGCAGAGAAAATCCGTTTGAGCATCCGCATATTTCTGTAATTCACGCATTTAGTCATTTTTTGTGTCCTTCATTACCGCATTTCGCGTGCGTAATTTCGTGATGTAATCAATTAATTATCAAACGAAAATGGCAACAAGAGCATTTCACGAAATCATGTCTACGCGATTCTGGGACTTTTACCCGGAGTCTCTGCATGCTTACCGGAGAACGATTCTTGACAACATTGCCTCACACCGTCCTTACGAGAAGCCGGACGAGCGGACCGACCGACCTTACTTCCTTTCTTCGCGTACCGGGTTTACGGAGAAAACCTACGTGGGTAATTACGACCGAATAACCTACTATGACGATTTGGAAGAAGACGACCGCATCATTTCGGTTATCGACGTACAGGGCCCCATTCTTCGTAATGGAGACCTGTGTTCCTACGGAAGCAAGGAACACAAGGACATCATCATGCGTGCTTCTGACGATGCGCATACCATCGGATTTATTATTGAGATGGACAGCCCGGGAGGTAGCAGCATGGCGAAGTACGATTATGAAATGGCCCTCAACTACGCCCGATCAAAAGGAAAGAAGATTGTGGGTCACATCGACGGGATGGCCTGCAGTGCCGGTTATGCGCTGATGGCCCTGTGCGACGAAGTGTATTTCACCAATCCGCACGACACGGTGGGATGTATCGGTACCATGTGCGCGATGCTCACTAACAAGGACGGCGATGTGAACACCGTGACGCAGGAACGGTACGCCGAGATTTACGCCGACGGATCTCCTTATAAGAACAAGGAGTACCGCGACGCGGCCGAGGGAAACTACGACGGCATCAAGGAAGAGCTGAACCGTCTTTGTGCCGACTTTCAGCAGATGGTACGCGAGCGCCGTCCCAGAGTGACGGATGACCAGCTGACCGGAAAAACTTTTGATGCGGGCGATGTGGTGGGTACCATGGTAGACGGTCAGGGTGACTTCAAGTTCTGTGTGAACCGCGTGCAGCAGCTGGCCGGAGTGAGTCAGAGTCAGAAAGGAAATTCGTCCGGAGCCTCACGCGAAGAAAGCAAATCTGCAGGAATCAAGGAAGAAAAGCAGCCGGGAACACAGGAACAAGCTTCTGTGGAGCAGCCGGCATCAGATAAAACAGAATCACAAACTCAAAAACAAGCAACTATGGCAAAAAGCTATCCCTTTATTCAGTCGGCTGCACAGGTAAACTCCCTGGTAGTCGAAGAAAACGGCGGTTTCTACATGGTGGAAACCATGGCTGACAATGTAGAAGCGTTCGTCATGAAGGCTAAACAGACGGAATCTACGCTGGCTGCAAAACTCACTGAAGTAGAACAGCTTAACGCAACCATCGAACAGATGAAGAAAGACCATGCGGAAGCACTGGCCAACCTGAAAGCGGAACACGAAAAAGAGGTTTCTTCATTGAAGGACGCTCATAAGAAGGAATCGGAAGACTTGACTGCAAAGCTGAATGAAGCTCAGAAGAGCATCGAACAGAAAGATGCTGAAATCAAGGAACTGAGCGAAACAGCACAACTGGCACCTACTCCGCAGGACCCGCCGAAAGACAACAACGGAGGTCAGGAAAGCGGACAGTTCCATGTGCAGAGCGTATGCGGTGAAAACATGAGCTGGGCCGAAAAAGCAGAAGCCCGCCGCAAGCGTGATGCTGAAATCAGCAAAGCACGATAAGAGATAAGAACACAACACAAAAACTAAACCAGACACAAACAATATGGCTACACAGTTATACGCACTCAGTGAAGAGAATGTATCGCATGTAAAAGACATTCTTGTTCCGGACATCATCGAAAGCCCGGTTCTCGACAACATGGAAGTGTTCAACAAACTTCGCATCAAGGTTCTCGAGGATATTGAATACGCACAGACTCAGATCATCTTCCGTCGTAAGGGTGGTGAAGCCCGCCGTTATAAGGAAGGTTCTACGCTGAAGTCAACCCTTGGTTTCATGGACGAAAGCAAACTGGTAATGAACCAGATTTGGGCCCGTTACTATGAAAACCTGCAGAACTTCCGCGAAAAGCAGCCGTTCAGAATCCTGGGTTCAAACGGAACTTACAATGCACCGGTTACAGAATTTATCCTTCGTCAGATTGGTAAGCAGTTTGCCGGCGATAACCTGAGCAACCTGTTCTTCGGTAACATTGAATTGGGAGAAGACAACCCGCTCAGTCTGTACAACGGTTACTGGACTATCATTAACAACCTTATTAATCAGGGTAAGATTTCTTCCAAGGAAGGTAACCTGGTAGCCTGCGATCCGATTACAGACAGCCCGGAAACCCAGGATGGAGAAAACTTCGACGCATTCGTAGAATGGGTAGAAGGATGGCATCCGTTGCTGCGTAACGCACCGGAAGTAATCGTTTACATGTCGCAGAAGCAGAAGCGACTCATTACCCACAGCTACATGCGTAAGTTTACCGGATTGCAGACTACAAGTGCCGGCAGTGAAGGATTCTCATTTGTGGGAATGGAAAACATCAAGATTGTAACCAACGGTGTTATTGGTAAGGGTAACCGTATGATTGCAACTCTTCCAGAGAACCTGCAGTTTGGTCTTGACCGTGCAAGCGACTGGAATGCTGTGATGATGAGTCACGATCCGAACGACTTGAACGTGCTGATTTTCCAGGTACAGTCTACCGTAGGCGCACGTATTCTGGACATCGCGCCATCCAAGTTCTGTGTGAGCGACGGTACTATCGAACAGATTGAACAGCTGAACGGTGACTACCAGAAGAATACCCTGACCGTTACTTCAAACAACGAAGAATGGGGTAAGGTAACGCTGTCTCCGCAAAAGGATGTCTATACGAAGGATGAAACCGTAAAACTGACTCCTGCTGCTGAATCTGGATACAAGTTCAAGGCATGGAGCGACGGTGCAACAATCTTTCCGCGTGACATCGTTTACAACGGATGCCCGACCTACCTTCAGGCCATCTTCGAACCGGACGACGAAGAGTAATCCGCCCGCTGAGATAAAACAGGCTGCCGGAAACGGCAGCATTCACAACACAAACACAAACTTTTAAAACCAGACAATTATGGCAGAATTATCATGCGACTTAATGGATATTGGTCAGGCTGCTTCCGGTTGCGAAGAACAGTTTGCCGGTATCGGCAACCAGATATATGTAGCCTATCCGGAAGATTTGGAAGCACCTCCCACATACGATGAAAGTAAAGCGGCTTTTGCTTCAGGAGCATTTACTTTCAAATCCAGTAAAGGAGCCTGGAAGTTCCGTATCAAAAAACAGAGCGGTCAGATTTCTTCAACTGGTAACGAAGGAGCAAAGGGATATAACGTACAGCTGATGTTTACCATCGACAAGGACGTGGAAAACGCAGCCCATGTGCTCCGTATCCTGAAGAACCGTGGTGACGCTATTTTCTTCGCGGAAAACCCGTCAGGAGGTTATTACGTGGTGTACGACCCTACCTTCGGTACGGAAGTGAACAACAACTACGACAGCGGTACCACTCCTGATTCTGACAGCGGTCATGCAGTGACTGTTACCAGCAACCCGAACCGCTACTCCCTGACTACCTGGGACGGAACTCTGACTATCAAATCTGAACTGGCATAACGATTACACAAACTTCAAAATAAGACAATTATGGCAGAATTATCATGTGACTTAATGGATATTGGTCAGGCTGCTGCCGGTTGCGAAGAACAGTTTGCCGGTATCGGTAATCAGATTTATGTCGCTTATCCGGAAGACCTTACGGCAAAGCCTGAATATGAAGCAACAAAAGCAGAGTTTACTACAGCTTCTTTTGCTTTTTCTCCTGGTAAGGGAGCCTGGAAGTTCCGTATCAAGAAACAGAGCGGTCAGATTTCTTCAACCGGGAACGAAGGAGCAAAGGGATATAACGTACAGCTGATGTTTACCATCGACAAGGACGTGGAAAACGCAGCCCATGTGCTCCGTATCCTGAAGAACCGTGGTGACGCTATTTTCTTTGCGGAAAACCCATCAGGAGGTTATTACGTAGTGTACGATCCTACCTTCGGTACGGAAGTGAACAACAACTACGACAGCGGTACCACTCCAGATTCTGACAGCGGTCATGCAGTGACTGTTACCAGCAACCCGAACCGCTATTCATTGACAACTTGGAACGGAGTGCTTACTATTAAATCAGAAGTAGAAGCAGGAGCAGATTAATAACCCGTTCGCTTCAAGTATATTAGATAAACGAAAATGTGGATGAAAGTCCGGCACTTGCTAATCGGTGCCGGACTTTTTTGTGTCCTTCAACAGCAAATAGGTTTTCCCTACTTTTGGTGTAAAGTAATTGAAAAACAAAGGATATGATAACAGAGAAAGAATATTTAAAAGACTACAGAACGATGAATGAAGAAGAAAAGAAAGACTATCTGGACCGTGTGAAACGATGGACGGACGAAACTTTTCCGGAACTGCTGGCGCTGGCCGAATGCTGGATGAAGGTGCCTGTGAAGGACTTCGACGAAGGATGCCGTCTGGTATCGGCCATTGTTCGGGCAAAGGATTTCCTTCGCGACGTACAGCGCTATGAAGCCCGCCGTGCACTCAACAAGATGAACCTGTTCCTGCAGGAAGTACGGAAAAAATCAGGTCTGGCCAAGAAAGCCACTCGCGGTCCGGTAGGAACCGTTCGTTACAAAGCGATTGTTCCTGATGATGGTGCGCCCGATGAAGAAGGAAACATGACCGCACGCCAGTACGAAGAGCAGGAAGTGGACGGCCGCAGACCGAAAGAATTTGCACTCTATAAGGATAATCTGCCGAAATCTCTCCGCGACAAGGGAGAAAAAGAACTTTCCGCCATGTACCTGGAACTGGCAGAGTATCGCGGCACGCTGGAGGTAATGGCCGAAAACCCCAACGTAAGCGACGAAGCACGTGCCGACATGGCACAGAAAGCCATCGCATCGGAGCAGAAAATCCGGGCATTCTGGGCCAATGTGGATGCAGCCCTTAACGGTACCTACACAGAGCCGGAAACTTCCACAGCCGACAGCATGAAACGTCCTGGCGACTTTACACGTGCCGAGATAGAAGCCATGAAGGATGTACGCCAGCAGGAAGTATGCCGAAAGGCCCGCGTGGAGGGAAACAAGAAATACATCAACCGCAGCGACGTGAAGATTACCGAGGAGTACAAGGAACAGCTTCGCCTTCGTATAGAGGAGCTGATGGAGTGGGGAGAAAACCTGCCTAAGAAAACAGCAGAAGTAGCCACTGCAGCCGGTATCTCCATTCCCGGTGTAAACGCTCCGGTTGCATCCGTACAGACAGAAGCAAAGCCAGCTTCCACCGATAAAACGGAACCGAAAGAAACGGAAGTAAAATCAGAGAAGAAATCCGAAAAGGCCGAAAATAGTACCGTAAACGAGGAAAAACGTGCCGAATCCACGGAAAACCGCCAAAAAGCGTCAGAAGAACCGAAAAAAGCTACAGAAACTCCGCGCAAGAAAGTAGACCCTACTGAGAGTGTGACGGAAGGCCAGATGAAAGGAGGTGCGTTATGAGAATAATTGAGCCCTGCTGCTACCACAAGCAGCTGGAAGGAATGATTGACGAGTGCAGCGAGAAGCATACGGCTGCTAACTTCTTCAGCTACTCCGACTGGGACATGTGCGACCTCCTGGGCACGCTGTCCGGCTACTGTTCCGGAGGAGAAATGGGTATTGTCATGGTGCGGCTCGATGTGAAGCTCATTCAAACCATCCGTCGTATTCTTTCGCGTGTGAAGCCCGATCCTACAAATCCGTCGAACCATATTGCTGATGTCAGCAAAATGATACTGGTAGCGCAGCCTGCATCCACAGGAGCTACTTTCAACCAGCGTCAGGAGATTCGCACGCAGTTGGGCGATTTTATCAAGTCGGGCCGCCTGGTGGTGTGTGAGGACAATGTGGGTTTCCGCTGCGTCACGGTGAAGAGCAAATCGCACAGCCTGGTTATCCAGGGAAGCCTAAACACGCAGCGAAGCAATGCCATGCAGATGTTCACGCTTACCACCTCGCCGGAAGAGTATGAGAATGTGGCGGAGATGTTGCGGATGAAGGAGCATACGAAAAGCATTATGAAATAACACTTCGTTTGGTCATGAAAATTGTTTCGTGACCAAACGAGAATAAGAGACGACAAACACAAACAATGGCAAGCGAAATAGCACAACGATTCTACGACCTGCTGCGGAAGCACTTTGAGACGGGTGTACCGTGGCAGAACATGGCCTTTACCGACGAGCAGAAAAAACGGGTGGAAGTCTGCCTGGATGCGTATAAGCGCTTTGAGGAGGACCCGTTCATGAATCTTCGGCAGTACATCATCAACCGCTGGAAACGAACGTACAGCCAGTTGGGGGGCGACCTGAAGGTGATAGACTTTATTTCGTCATTCTACGCCAAGGGACAACGAAACATTTCCTCAATGAAGGTGCGCCACGCCGCCGACCTGATGATGCGCAACGGAGCCGATACGGGCGACATGAAAGCGGTGTACAACGGTGCCAGCCTGCTCACCAAGATTGACCGTCTGGATCAGCCGGAAACACCGGAGGAACTGGGTGACGAACTGATACGTATGCCGGTAGTCATTACCTCGGATGTGAAAAAGAAATTCCCGAACAAAACCGGGCACGACAGCGAGGAAATGCGACGATTGAGAAAGAAATACGGCGTGAAGCTCGACCAGTGGCAGGAGATGGTGGAAGACGACGACGGCGTATATGTAAGCGAGGGACAAAACGGCCCGAACGAGGAATACGATGAAGTAAACCGGGACGGTTTCACACAACCGGAAGAGGAGGAATAAACCATGTCACGACGAAACGATTATGAATCCGCCCGTGAGGAATCACTCAGACGGGCACAGCGTCACGCCTCGGCATTGTCGGGCGTGCAGGAAGCGGAGGAGCAGGAAGATTCGGTAAACTACATCTACATGAATCCGGCGCAGCGTGCGGTGTACAACTACCGATGCCGTATCACCACTGTGGAAGCCGGTCGTGGTACCGGTAAGACCGACGGACTGATAGCCCCTCACATGTTGGGATGCGTACAGTCCATGCCACGCGGAACCGGGCTTTTCCTGGGTAACAGTATCAAGCAGCTTTTCACAAAGACCGTCCCCAAGACCCTTGCTGCATTGGAGCGTATGGGCTTGAAAGAAGGCGTTCATTATTTCAGGGGACACGCACCAGCTAAAAGCAATTTCAAGGAACCTATCGTAAAGCCGAAGGTATGGGAAAACTGCATCCACTTCTGGAACGGATTTGTGTACTACATGATTTCTACCGGAGTGAAGGCAGCCAGTAACGGTATGGATGCGTGCACCGTTGATTCCGATGAAGCAAGATTCCAGCCGGAAGCATTGGTAAAGGGTGAGATACTTCCCTGTTTGCGAGGTATCAATACCACACATCCCGGATTCGACGAGAACCTGAATCCGTTCTACAAAAGCATTATGTTTGTAAGCGATGCCCCGCTCACCAAACGGCAGGCGTGGCTCCGCAAGCGCCGCGACGAGCAGACACCGGATATAAACCGGAAGATTGCCGAAATGCTGCGCGAGGCACAAGTCTGCCCGGAAATCGTGCAGGCTCCCAAATACCAGCGTGAGCTGAACAAGCTGCGCTGCCAGGCCAGCATCTACTTCTCCTTTTCCAGCATAGAAAACATCGACATTCTGGGCGAACAGTTCATCCGCACCATGCAGAAGGAACTTACCCCCACCATGTTCGACATCTCCATCCGTAACGTCGAGAAGGAAGAAATCAACGACGGCTATTATGCCAACTTCGACCCCGACGTGCACTGTTACCTCAGTAACGACGAAGAGCAGCTGGAAGCCGCACAGAAATATAAGAAACGCACCATTACGCAGATATACAACGGCGGGCGTACCCTGCGTGTAGAGTCGGAAAGCATCGACCTTAACGAGCTTTCCAAGGCACAGGACTGCTGTCTGGACACCGACATAAAGCCCGGAGAACCGTTGCGCATCGCTTTCGACTACAACGCCCACATCAACTGCCTGGTGATAGGGCAGACCGACAGCCGGAGCAACACCAGCGTGCTGCGCATACTCAACAGCATGACCAACGTAAAGAACACCCGTATCGAGGGACTTTGCAAGATGTTCTGCAAGTATTACGAGCCGCACCGCCTGACATGCCGCGACGTGATTTTCTACTACGACGACACCGCCAAGCAGGGAGCCGCCTACGCCAGCGAACGCCACGAAGAAACCCGTTTCTACAACATCGTGAAGAAAGTGCTTCGCAGTCACGGATGGAGCGTTACCGAAATACCCATGGGACGGCCCATGAGCCACAACAAGAAGTACGAGTTTCTGAACGGCTGTTTTGCAGGCACGCAGCGACCGTTTCTTCGCATCAACAAGGAGAACAACGAGTATCTGATTGCCTCCATGGAGAACGCGCGTGTGAAGGAAGGACGTAACGGTTTCGAGAAAGACAAGAGTCAGGAAAAGAACCGCGTATCGAAGGAAGTGGACGACATCGAGGCAGAATTGAGTACACGTACCGACCTGAGCGACGCATTCGACACGCTGGTAATCGGTGTGCGTTATTACGGATCGGGCCGCATGATAGGTGTGGGTATGCCGATGTCGGCTTAATTGAAAATGAATAATGAAGAATGAATAATGAGCAAGAAGAAGCTGAAATATCAGGACCCGGCGATGCAGCCGCCGAAAGCGCTGATGCAGCTGGTGGATGCATTTACCGACACCTACAAGCCGGTGGAGCGTGAGGAATATGCCGACGAAGTGTTTACCGTGCGACGCATCCGTGAATACTTCCAGGCATGGCCCATCCCGAAGATGCCAGACCCGCTGCCGCCGTACCTGGTGGAACTGGAGCGCCGGGGATTCGCCATGCAGACGGCCTACGATGGACATCCCGCCCTGTTCTGCGTGCGCTGGAAGGTGGACGAAGAAATCTGTTCCGCCGAAGAAACACACGACAAGGAAGCCGAGGTGCGCACAGGACTGATGAGCATGAAAGCCCTCATAGCCCGCCGCATGATGGAGCGTCCGGCAGACGATTGCGACGATGATGAAGACGAAGAATACGAAGACGAATAAGATAAAAATATGTCCCTACCGACCTTCTAACAGGCAGACAGGGACATTTAAGGTTAACAAAGTTCAACACCATGGCAAATATACAAATAAAAAAAAGAATATGTATGTTTTATTTAATTTTCATCCGAATATATATTAATTTTGTATAGTTGTTAACTTTTATAGAAAATGAAAAGAGGAGCCATATCCAGATTATTATCGAATCTGTTTAGTCGCCGGAAGAAAGATTATGTACAGATATACCTTTCAAAGTTCGAAATACTAGAAGTATTGGCGCTAAATGAACGGATAGGAATAGACTTTAAGGAATGCTATGTATCTGTAGATGCGTCTGTACATATACAGTACATGAACGACAGGAAGAGCTACGAGGCTTTTTTTGATACAGTCCGTGCATATATAAACTATTTGCGAGGGATGAACGGTATGAGTTTAGTGAATTACGACGACAGGATTAATTTCTGTGTAACACTGAAACAAGAAATCAGATTCGATATGAATACAGGAGAATATTATGACAAACCGATTAAGAAATACAATATATGTATAATTGGATATTATCAGTCAGGAAAACTGGAATATGTTCCGTTCAAAGAGACTGAATAAAATCAATAATTACATTTTTTTGATTCATTTGCAAAGAAAAGAAACAGATTTTATATTTTTGTGATGTTACGGTCGCCTAATAAAACACATGATTAACGTCTTACTTAAAAAAATAATAGCAAATGAATCCTCTGTTAAAAGAATACAAACAAAAAGTAAACCGTTTTTTTGGGCCGATACTGCATAGGGTAAATGTAATGGAGTATAGGAGAGCTATCATTGTTGATGTAGAATACGTTGATTTTCTAAATGAAGAGCATGTAACGGAACAAATACGCGAAATAGTAGGAAAAAATGTATACATCAATGTAAAGCGAGAATGTTCTGACTCTATGATCAAGAGGATGGTAGAACGTATGGGTGAACCTACCGATGAAACAGACTTCCACCTAAAGATGGAAAGATACGAAGACTGATCGGTACAAAGAAAGTCCTGCATAAATCAGATTTATGCAGGACTTTTTATCCATGAAAAAACAATCTGCACAAATGTTGTAAAAAATAACAACTTTTATTGTGGATTAGCAAGAAATCGTTATATTTGCAACGATTTCTTGCTATATTGAAATTAATTTATTTGTAATCGCTTGCATTTGTGAGATTTGTTGTATATTTGCAATGTTCAACATCAATACATAGGCAGACGGATGTCTGCAAAAGCAGGCATTTTTTTGTTTGCTTACATTGCTATATATACAATATAGATATATCGGCTGTTTAATCCCGTGGGAACTGTTAATGCACTCCCGACTGCCTATGTGTATGTTGAACGACGGGCCATGAACAGCCGTTTTTCTGTTCTATAATGCCAAAACCGTTCAATATTATGGCAACAAATCAAATTTTTCAGTACAATGGAAGTCCTATCACATTTCAGATAGGCGGCACTCTTATGGTAAATGCCACACAAATGGCTAAATCCTTCGGCAAACAGCCAATCGACTGGTTGAAAACAGAACAATCCAAGGAGTTTATTTCGGTATTTGCCGAACTGAAGAATTTCAGTTCGGCTGATTTAGTGAGAGTTACAAAAGGAGGAAACGACAAAAAGCTACAAGGCACCTGGATGCACGAAGATGTAGCCCTCGAATTTGCCCGCTGGCTTAGTCCTGCATTTGCCATCTGGTGCAACGACCGTATTAAAGAACTGCTGATGAAAGGAACCGTCAGCACGGGAACCACGCAAACCGACTACACATGCAATGAAAACACTCATGGAAGTGTAGACAATCTTTCCGGACTTCTCACTGAAATAGAAGAAGAGCTTTGCGAATCCATTTCCATGCTTCAGCACAAGAAAGACCGCATTTCCTACCTTAAATATCGTCTTGAACGTGAAGAAACCACCATGCCCGAAGGCACTACACAAAGCCAGTTTGAGCAGCGCATCTCGCGGCTGGAGGAAATGATGCAGACTTTTGTTTCAAGAAGAAAAGGAAACATAATTCCTTCATCAATGACATCAGATTCGGAAACGGTTCTTAAACCACACCCGATAATTAAAGATATCCCCTGTTTGACTACGAGCGAAATCAGGATGCACCACCGCGATGCGATGCTGGTACGACAGATGGCCCGACTGATAAGCCGTGAACATGGCATAATTGTCCGCTCTGCCCGGGTTTTTGAATTTCTGCGTCGCGAAGGATGGCTTCTGTCTGCTCCGGAGTGCTACAATGCCCCTTCAGAGGAAAGTGCAAAAAGAGGACTGATACTGGCTGCACACTCCAGTGCCACCGGTTCCGGAGTGAAATATTACACCCCTTACATCACACGCGAAGGTTATGACTTCTTTTCACGCATCATCATCCAGAAAGGAGGCCATATATGAAAATGAAAGAAATACGCCGAAAACTGAACGAATATTTTGGCGAGGCGAAACACACCGTTAATTTCTTCCGTTCAGGGAAGAAAGTGATTGTAGATATAGAATATGAAGATTTCCGCAGTGAACCGGTTGTGGAAAGTGAAGTCCGGCGGATCATCGGAGAAGACTTCTTCCTGAGTGTGAAAAGGGAATGTTCGGAATCTCTTTATTCCGAAATTATAAGGTTTCTTTCGTCCGATCTGGACGGAGAAAAAACTCTTCAGATGATGATCAGTAATTACACCTCCTGAAACCCCTATCAGAGCATCTTGTATGGCCTGTTATTTGCGGAAAGAAGTAGTACAAACCTTAAAAACGCGATTAAATTATCGCAATCGTTTACGAAAAACATTGAACACGTAGACTTCTGAATCGTGCAGGTTGTAGAATCGGATGTTTGCCACATAGTAGAAATCGGTTTCCTAATCAACGTGAAGCATGAAGGTTCTCCATATCTCATTTTGGGAATAAAAAACTTCATAGCATCCGACAAAAGCGGCGGAAGCATCTTCCGAATGATTTTGAGCAATTATACTATCCGTAATATTTCGTCGGGTTTGTATTGAGAATTTCATCGGCACTTCAATTGCACGAAGTGCCGATTTTCATCCGGATATATTTCTTTTCTCAAGCCTTGTTTGATAAAGAAAAAAGTACTATCTTTGTATCGGAAAAAGAAAGATAGCACAATGAATACAGAAAAAATTAAAGTACCGGTTAAGCAGGGACTCCCAATGATAGCGGAGATGATAAAGTTTAAATACGTAACAGACTATATTGGAAAATCAAGTAGTTGGATATATCATAAGATGAATCATGAAGCAACTACTACTACATCTAAAGGATTTTCACAGCCCGATATAGATTTGATAAATAAAACTTTGCATGAAATAGGGGAGAAATTATTATCTATGAGAATTGTTTCTCCTGAAGCGGACAGTGTGGTAGAAACAAGAATACAGATTGTAGATCAAATAAAGGAATTGTCTAAAATAGTATGTATGCCATATATCTATATCAATAAGTTAAGCAAAAATATAACATGGTACAAAAAGCGAATGGCTTGTCCTGATAAATATAGATTTAAAGAAGACGATTTGATAAATATCAATATGTCTATAGTAGAAATAGGCAGCAAGCTATTATCCATAGAATTAACACTTTAATATAATAAAAAACCGAGAGCAATGTGTGATATAAAACAAATGGAATCCGAATTAAGTTTTGAAGACTTCCGGAATCAGAATGGTATTGTATTCTGGTGGGCGTCCGAACTGATGCTGATGCTTGGATACGATGACATGGCATCATTCAGAAAAGTGATAGATAAAGCTACAAAGGCTTTCATATCATTAGGAATTGACCACTACGAAAATATTATCTATACAGAAAGGGAAACAGGCGGAGTAAAAACGCCCGACTTCAAGCTGACGCGCTTTGCATGTTACATAACAGCAATGAACGCCAATCCTCAGAAAGTAGAAGTAGCCCGTATGCAGGCGTACTTTGCGATGCAGGCAAGAGCTTTCGAAGTCTATGTACAAAACAACAACGACATAGACCGCCTTATTATTCGTGATGAAATAAAAGAAGGAAACAAGGCTTTGGCGGCGGCTGCCAATAATGCCGGAGTAGTAGATTTTGCCAGATTTAATAACGCAGGATACCGTGGAATGTACAACATGATGAACTTCCAACTGGCAAATAAAAGAAGTTGTGAAAAAGGGAAGCTTTTTGAAACCATGGGAAGAACAGAACTGGCGGCTAATCTATTCCGCATAACTCAAACTGAGGAAAGAATAAAGTCTAAAGGTATATACGGACAGGAAGCGCTTGAACAGACACACTTTGATGTAGGCCGCGAAGTGCGGAAAATAGTCATAAAAAACACGGGCAGGTCTCCGGAAAATCTCCCACAGGAAAAGGAAATACCTAGCATAAAAAAGGAACTGAAAACCGGATTCAAGAAAATGCGGAAACTAGACAAGAAGAAATAATACAACGCAAATTCAAAGGCAATCGGACGGAAACCGATTGCCTTTTTTGTATTCCCTTCGAAATCGGATAACAATATGATAATTCGGAGTTGAAACAGAAAATTTCTGCCTGAATCGTGATGAAAACCCCGCGCCTCGCTACGCCGGACGCGTCCCACCTCTGGGACCCGTCCGGCCTGATATATGCCGGGGCCTGGCTGGATACTGGCGGGCATACTGGCTGGATACTGGCGGGCATACTGGCTGGATACTGGCGGGCATACTGGCGAGATACTGGC
>ERZ1032130.28-NODE-28-length-45321-cov-6.364954_pt1 | contig 45321 bp, 28 predicted proteins | sample MGYA00517879_ERZ1032130 | MGnify/ENA primary metagenome ERZ1032130 (study PRJEB33719, sample SAMN04262597) | wastewater metagenome | biome: rural village; feature: animal feces; material: feces | host: Bos taurus | place: El Salvador | collected 2012-01-31 ...
AGAAAAAAGCCAAAGAAAAGCGTGCCGAAAAAGCGGAAGCGAAAGAAAAAGCACTACAGGAAGCCGAAGAAGAACGTTTAGAGGAAAAGCGCACTGAGAAAAGGAATATCAGGGACAGGGAGAAGGAAACATATACGATTGAAGCGGATTCTATAGAAGAGTTGGCTAAAAAAATTACAGATTTTATGTTTTTGGAAAGAGCAAATACGCTGTTGACCCAGGCGGAAAGAGAACTGGGACAACACATAGATTTTCAGGCATAAAGAAGGTGAGATTATGGATATAAAAGGACTTGGAATACCGGATTTGTTACATACCAGGGTGGCAACACAGCCGAAGGTTTTAGCAAGAGAGGTTTTACCTGAATTAAAAGATGTGGACGTAAAGGTAGACATATCAAAAGAAGGCATGGAGGCACTGAGAAAGCAGGTGCAGGAAATGCCGGGAACTATTGATATGGAAGAGTGGATGCAGACAAGAGAAATTCTTCCAAAACTTCAAATGGATCCGGTCGGTACCCATTATTGGCAGATGGCTGAATATGAAGGCGAACTTCTTGAAAAAGTAAAAGAAGTAAAGGGAAATGAATATACAGTGGATGATATCCGTGATATTCATGCAAAGGCATATAACAGATGTTTTAAAGAGTTGGAAGCTGCGTGGGATAAAGGCGAGCGCGATATCTATATTTCAGTCGGAGTTGTGGACGGAAAATTACAATATCATCAGGTGACCCAAGAAGAAGATTTTGAGTATTTAAAACAAGCCTATGAACGTATGCAAAAGAAAGTAGAGATTTTTGAAAGTATCAGGCAGAGTGAGATAAAAACATACAATATATCGATTTTATCGTAATGAGTGATAGAGCTGTAGGGTGAGAATTCTACAGCTCTTTTTTTACATTTATCGGCGAAAATATTCACCTGTGCCATCGTGTATGCACTGGGAATGCTTGTGTGTAAAGTAAATGATATGTCGGAAGCAAAAAAACACCTATTTACCTATTGACAAGGTAGGCAATTGGGTGTATTTTTATATCAATGAACCAACATATCAAAAAGGTAGGTAAAAGATATGAGAAATAGAAATTTAAAATTTGAAACATTACAGCTTCACGTAGGACAGGAAAGTGCGGATCCTACAACAGGTTCCAGAGCAGTACCGATTTATCAGACAACATCTTATGTATTTGATAATTCCGCACACGCAGCCGCAAGATTTAATCTGGAAGATGCAGGAAATATTTACGGAAGACTTACAAACTCCACACAGGATGTGTTGGAAAAGAGAGTTGCGGCCTTAGAAGGCGGCGTAGCAGCTTTGGCGTTGTCCTCAGGAGCAGCAGCCATTACATATGCAATTTTAGCATTGGCACAAAATGGCGACCACATTGTAGCCCAGAAGACCATTTACGGCGGCAGTTACAACTTATTGGCACACACACTTAAGCAGTATGGAATTACCACAACTTTTGTAGACATACATAATTTAGAAGAAGTTGAAAATGCTATTTATGAAAACACAAAGGCGATTTACATTGAAACCCTTGGAAATCCGAATGCGGATATTCCGGATATCAGTGTCCTCTCAAAAATCGCCCATAAAAACAATATTCCGCTTGTAATTGATAATACATTCGGAACACCATATTTGATTCGCCCAATTGAATATGGGGCAGATATCGTAGTTCATTCAGCCACTAAGTTTTTAGGCGGACATGGAACTACACTTGGTGGAATTATTGTAGATTCCGGGAATTTTGACTGGAAAAAAAGCGGTAAACATCCGGCGATTATTAATCCGAATCCAAGCTATCACGGGGTATCTTTTGTGGCGGCAGCCGGAAAAGCAGCTTATGTAACATACATCAGAGCGATTCTTTTGCGTGATACGGGAGCGACTTTATCGCCATTTAATGCATTTTTATTATTGCAGGGCATTGAAACTTTGTCCTTAAGATTGGAAAGACACGTTCAAAATACTCAGAAGGTAGTGGAATTCTTGAAAAATCACCCACAGGTGGAAAATGTAAATCATCCATCTCTTGAAAATCATCCGAATCATAACTTGTATAACGAGTATTTTCCAAATGGTGGTGGCTCTATTTTCACTTTTGAAATCAAGGGTGGCGTAGAAGAAGCACACAAATTTATTGATAGTTTACAAATCTTTTCACTTCTTGCAAATGTGGCAGATGTAAAGAGTCTGGTGATTCATCCGGCAACTACAACACATTCACAGTTGTCTAAAGAAGAGTTATTGGAACAGGGTATCAAACCAAATACCATCAGATTGTCTATCGGTACAGAGCATATTGATGATATACTTTGGGATTTGCAAAATGGCTTTGATGCGGTAAAATAGAATTAATTATTTTGGAGGAATTATTATGGCAAACATATATACATCAGCAGAACAGTTAGTGGGAAAAACACCGTTATTGGAGCTGACCCACATTGAAAAAGAATTGAAGCTTCAGGCAAAAATATTTGCCAAATTGGAATATTTGAATCCGGCAGGCTCTGTCAAAGACAGAGTGGCAAAGGCAATGATTGAAAAAGCCGAGCAGAGTGGCGAATTAAAAGAAGGCAGCGTGATTATTGAACCTACCAGTGGAAATACGGGAATTGGTCTTGCCAGTGTTGCAACAGCCAAGGGCTACCGCATTATTATCGTAATGCCGGAAACAATGTCTGTAGAACGCAGAAAACTGATTAAAGCTTACGGCGCAGAGCTGGTTCTTTCAGACGGTACAAAAGGAATGAAGGGTGCTATTGCAAAAGCAGAAGAACTTGCAAAAGAAATTCCGAATAGTTTTATTGCGGGACAATTTGTAAATCAGGAAAATCCTAAGGCACATTTTGCAACAACAGGACCTGAAATTTACGAAGATACAGACGGAAATGTAGATATTTTTGTAGCGGGAGTCGGTACAGGCGGAACTATCACAGGTACAGGAAAGTATCTGAAATCCCAAAATTCGGATATCAAAGTGGTAGCAGTAGAACCTGCCTCATCTCCGGTATTATCGGAAGGCGTTTCAGGACCACACAAAATTCAGGGTATTGGTGCGGGATTTGTGCCTGAAATTTTGGATACAACCATTTATGACGAAATCATAAAAGTGGAAAATGAAGATGCATTTAAATTTGGAAGATTGATAGGTAATAAAGAAGGCGTTCTCGTTGGAATTTCATCAGGCGCAGCACTTTACGCAGCCGTTGAAGTTGCAAAGAGAGAAGAAAACAAGGGTAAAAACATTGTAGTGATTTTACCTGACTCAGGAGACCGTTACCTTTCAACTGAATTATTTGGAGAGTAAAACATATGATGATTTCAACCAAAGGGCGTTACGCCCTCAGAGTTATGGTGGACCTTGCGGAAGCCAATAAAGAAACGTATATTCCACTGAAGGAAATTGCAGCCAGACAGAATATTTCACAGAAATACTTGGAAAGTATTATGTCAGTTTTATCAAAGAATGATTTAATAGATGCGACTCACGGTAAAGGCGGTGGATACCGCCTGAATCGTGAGCCTTCTGCGTATAAAGTGGGCGATATTCTGAAGGTTACGGAAGGAACTTTAGCACCTGTATCCTGTCTGGAATGTGGTGCAAAGCCGTGTGAATCTGTCGGCGAGTGCAGAACACTACCGATGTGGAAAGAATTGAACGGTATTATATCCAACTATTTAGACAGTGTTTCCATAGCGGACCTTATGCGAAAAGAGAATGTACAGGAAAGGTAAATATATATGGAAAATGAATATTTCTGGAAGAATGAAAAAGTGTTGTTACGGGCACTGAAAGAAAGCGATGCAGATAGGTTGTATGATGCTTTGTGTGATACCTCGCTTCGCATGCAGGCGGAGGGTGGTATTGCCTTACCGGTTACTTACGATGTGGCGGAGGATATGATACAATATGCAATCGAGATGACTAAAAACGAAAGTCAGTTGTGGTTTGCCGTTGTTGATAAAGAAAACCGGTTGGTGGGATATGCGATTTTAGGCTATCTGGATGAACGAAACGGTAATGCCCAGTGTGATGTGACGATTTTTCCAAAGTACAGGGAAATGGGATATGGAAAAAGTACATACGATATTCTGCTTCGGTATGCGTTTTATGAAAGGAGAATGCATAAAGTAAATGCATTCATAATGGAAGGGAATGAGGATGGAAGAAGCAATGTGTTGGATGCGGGTTTTTCCTTTGAGGCACATCGAAAAGACCAGTTTTTCAGCCATGGGAAGTATTTTTCACAGGACTATTACGGAATGACGCGAAAAGAGTTTGAAAATCCCGGTATGAAAGGAAACCTTGAGAGTGTCTCAGAAAACGATAGTGTGGCAGAATATGCAGAAGTAACAAAAAAACTAAAGTCGCTATGGGAAGAAAGAGCATATTTTTGGATGTATGAAAATATTCTTGTGCGGGAAATGACCAAGGAGGATTATCTGAAAAACCGTGAAATTCTGTTCATGTCTAAGGATGCCAGATTCTATGACAATGATGTAAAACTACCGCCCATTTCATCCGAATTGACACAAAAAGAGGAAGAACATCTGAGTTTTGGTGGTGATGGGACAAGACTGGAGTTTGCGATAGTTAATCTTGAGGGCGAATATGTGGGCAATGTCAATCTTCACAGCATTGACCAAAAGAACGGCACCTTTTCTATGAGTTTTTACTTTTTGAAGAAGGAGCGAAATAAAGGTTATGCCACAAATGCGGTGGCGTTAATTGTCTATTATGCATTTAACGAATTGCGGCTCAATAAGTTGAATGTCTGTGTCAACGAAGGAAATGATGCATCTGAAAAATTAATACAAAAAATAGGATGTAAGCCGGAGGGAATATGGCGTGAAAACGTATTTTATGATGGTAAATATGTCAATGTTATGCTGTATGGTATGACAAGAAAAGAATTCAACGACTATTTAAAGTGTGCTGAATAAAAATATATAAAAATGACTGAAAATTCACAATAAAACTGGAAATTACTGTGGATTTTTGGTATAATAAGAAAAATATGTATATATCAAATTTGATATGGAGGCACATATGGAGTATAGAAAGAGTGTTTTGATAATTGTGGCTGATGATGTTACAGCTATCGGTGATTGGGGAATACTTAACGATACTTTTGATATAGCTTTAGTGAACGGCAAAAGTGCGGCAAGAGAATATTTTCAAAGTGGACAGAAAAAGACAGATGCTATTTTGTTGTGCGTGAATCAGGACGTTGAAGATGGCTATTCACTTGTGGAGTATATCAATAAAGACATAAACTGGTGCGGAGTACCGGTTTTAATTCTGGCAGATAAGTATGATGCTATCTTTGAACAGAAATTTCTTGCTTTAGGCGTATGGAACTATGTTGTAAATCCATGTGAAATACTCAGTGTAAAGCTGCGTTTTCTGAATGCCATTGAGAGAAGTATGGCAAAACCACTGGAAAAATTACGCTATCTGGCAGATTATGATGTACTTACGGGTATTTTTAACAAAAATAAATTTATAGAAGAAACAAGACAAATGCTGGATGAAAATCCGGATAAGAAGATGGTATTTGTCAGAATGGATATTGACCGTTTCCAGCTCATTAATTCTTTCTATGGTACTAAAGCCGGTGATGAAGTATTAAAGTTTGTGGCAGAAAGTATTAAGAAATACGTAGAGAAGTATGAAAAGGTTACTTTTGGGCGTATAGAGGCAGACGTGTTTGCAATATGTCTTTCATATGAAGATGTAAGTGATGCTTTGAACCATGTGTACATAATACGAAATCATTTTAAAAATTATCCGTTAGAGTTCGATATTGTACCTGCTTTTGGTATCTATGTGATTGAAGATAAAGAATTGCCGATTGAAATTATGTTAGACAGAGCAAAATTGGCGGCAAAAACCATTAAGGGACAATACTTAAATAACTATGCTTTCTATACAGATGATATCGGGTTGGCCTTGGAAGAAGAACAGCAGATAGTCAATGAAATGGTAAATGCATTGGAAACAGAGCAGTTTGCGGTGTATTTCCAACCTAAATATAATGTAAAAAGCAGACAACCGGTAGGGGCAGAGGCGTTAGTACGTTGGGAACATCCTGAAATGGGTATGATTTCACCGGGGAAATTTATTCCGATTTTTGAAAAAAACGGTTTTATTACAAAATTGGACTACTTTGTATGGAACAGAGTCTGCTTTATGCTAAGGGGCTGGCTTGATGAAGGCGAAAAACCGAATCCGATTTCTGTAAATGTTTCGAGGGTGAACCTTTTTAATCCGAATATTGTAAGAATTATATGTGATTTGGTGGATTCCTACGAAATCCCGAGAGAGTTGTTGCAGCTTGAACTTACAGAAAGTGCCTATGCGGATGCGACAATTGCTATGAAGGACAAGGTGCAGAAATTAAGAGAAGAAGGCTTCCAGGTACTTATGGACGACTTCGGTTCAGGATATTCATCTTTAAATGTTTTGAAAGATATCGAAGTAGATGTTTTGAAGATTGATATGCGCTTTTTTGAATCATCCGATGTAGGAGGACGAGGTGAAAACATTGTTGCATCCGTTGTCAGAATGGCAAAATGGCTGGATATTCCGACCATTGCAGAAGGTGTTGAAAGAGAAGAACAGGTTGAGTTCTTAAAGAATATCGGCTGTGAATATGTACAGGGTTATTACTTTGCGAAACCTATGCCGGCTTATGCGTACAATTCCATTGCATGTGCGACAAATGGATTTGAAAAATATAACAAAAAATCCTTTGATACAAATCAGATTTTTGCTATGGATGCAGAAATGGAAAGCTTTGTATCCGATTCTACACAGGCAATTGCAATTTATGAATATGACCAGGAAACATTGGAAATTCTTCGTGTGAACAATGCATATTATGAGTTGATGGGATACGATGACAGATATATGCGTGCCAATAACTTGTTGGATGTATTGGAAGAAAAATCAAGAAAAGTTATTAAAGGCAGTCTTGAAGAAGCAGTACAGACTAAGGGTACTGTAGGATGTGAATACGAAAAGGTATTAAGCAACGGTAAACGTGTCTGGTTACATCTGAAACTGAAATATATCAACAGTATCGAAGGCAGAAACATTATTATCGGTACACATATGGATATTACCAGTGAAAAACAGGTGGAAGACAGCTTCAACAAATATGTATACGCCTTACAGTCAGCGACTATGTTTGATGAAAGTAAGGAAGAAAGTATTCTTATCGTTGACGATTTGGAATTCAACAGAAATATCCTTCGTGAAATGATGCAGGACCAGTATCGTATATTCGAGGCGTCTAACGGTAGAGAGGCTCTGGAGATTCTGGAAGAACATTCTACTCAGATTCGCCTCATTCTTCTGGATATCGTTATGCCTGTAATGGATGGAAGGGAATTCCTTGCAATCAAGAATAAAAACCTGATGTTTAGGGATATTGCAGTTATTATTATTACTGCGGAAGAAGATAAACAGATGCAGCTCAATATGCTGGAATCCGGTGTAAACGACTATATTACGAAGCCGTTTATAAAGGAAAGTGTCTTACGTCGTATCAACAATGTACTTGAATACAACAACCGCTTCAGGGATATGATGTATGAATACAGTAAAATTGCGAAAAAACTGTCTGTTAAGAACAGTATCTACGACACAATTTTACTTGTAGACGATTCCGATTTGAATCGTGCGATTATGAGAGATATTTTCAAAAATGAGTTTACGGTCTTGGAAGCTACGAATGGTGAGGAAGCGTTGATTATTATTCAGCAGTACAATTACCGTGTTGACGTTATTTTACTGGATTTATTTATGCCGGTTATGGACGGTGTGGAATTCTTAAATCTTAAGAAACAAAATGAGATGATGGCAGATATTCCGGTTGTGGTTATTACGGCAGATGATACTGTGGCACAGCAGGTTAACGTGTTGGAACTCGGTGCCAGCGACTATGTGGTGAAACCGATTGTGGCAGATATCTTAATCCGTCGTGTAAACAACGTTATGGAATCCCGTTATCAGTACAAGAAGATGTTAAAACATTACTACAACGTGGTAGAACAGACAACCGCAGACCCATTGACACATTTATACAGCAGAAACACGGCAGAAGAAATGATTATGCGAATCATCAAAGAAAATCCGGATAAATGCCATGCACTCATTGTTATGGATGTAGATGAATTCAAGGAAATTAACGATACATACGGACACAGTTATGGTGATGTTGTCTTAATTAATCTGGCAGACAGAATGAAGAAGTTCTTCCGTACGGGAGATGTGCTTGCAAGAGCCACGGGTTTCCAGTTCTGTATGTTTATGCAGGATGTACCGTCTGCAAAAGTGGCAGAAAAGAAATGTCAGGAATTACTGACGGAAATCACCAAGTTAAGAATCGGCAAAAAGCAGATTTCCATTACCTGCTCATTAGGTATTGCCATTGCGGAAAACAGACCAATGAAATTTGCGGATTTATATGAAAGAGCAGAAGTGGCACTTTTGGAAGCAAAGAAACTTGGCAAAGGTCAGGCGATGTTAAGTAAAGGTTTGCCGATGGAACTATAGGTGACAAAGGACTTCGTGTGAAATAAAAAAATATTGACAATGAAATTTGTGAGAGTATAATTGAATCTAGAGTTATGAAAGGTGATTTAATCATGGCAAATAAGAAATGTTTTTTAACAAATGAATATTTCTTTTTTGGTACTCAGGGCTTTTCCTTTAGCGCTGGGAACTTTTGCTGCGAATAAACATCTTGAGAGATTCAAACAAATGAATGCTAAATGAATTTGACCGATGTTTGCTTGCAGTAAGCGGACATCGGTTTTTATTTTGCAATACCTGCAAAATAAAAACCGATGCCGTGGATGCGCAGCTCGCGAAATTGTAATTAGTTGCAAGCAACATCGCTCGCACGCATTGATTGCGTGAACGCAATCAATCGGAGATGAATGAGAGGAGACAAAATTATGATAGCAGTAATGAAACATGGTGTTACAGATGAGCAGATGGGGAGCCTAATAAGCTGGTTTGAAGAACAGGGTGTTACCGTAAGCGTAACAAAAGGTGAATATCAGTCCATTATTGGTCTTATCGGAGATACAAGTAAATTAGATGTAGAATTGATTGAATCTTTAGACATTGTAGAAGCGGTAAAAACAGTCAGTGACCCATTTAAAAAAGCAAATAGAAAATTCCATCCGGAAAATACAGTTATTCCGGTTAGTAATACATCAGTCGGCGGCGATATTTTCACAATGATAGCGGGACCTTGTTCCGTAGAATCCGAGGAACAGATTATCGAAGTGGCAAACGCAGTGAAAGCGGCAGGTGCAACGATGCTTCGTGGCGGTGCTTTCAAACCAAGAACCTCTCCATATGATTTCCAGGGTATGAGAGCAGAAGGTATTGAACTTTTATTAGAAGCAAAAAAGGCTACAGGTCTTCCGATTGTTACAGAAATTATGAATGCAAATCATCTGCCTCTATTTGAAGAAGTGGATGTGATTCAGGTCGGTGCAAGAAATATGCAGAACTTTGAATTATTAAAAGAACTTGGAAAAATCAACAAACCAATCCTTTTAAAAAGAGGTCTTGCAAGTACCATTAAAGAATGGCTTATGAGTGCGGAATACATTATGGCAGGCGGTAACGAAAACGTTATTCTTTGCGAAAGAGGTATCAGAACTTATGAAACATACACCAGAAATACTTTGGATTTATCAGCAGTACCGTTACTTCGCGGACTTACACATTTGCCAATCGTAGTTGACCCAAGCCATGCGACAGGTGTATCAAAGCTCGTATTACCTATGGCGTGCGCGGCTACAGCAGCCGGTGCGGACGGACTTATGATTGAAGTACATAATAACCCGGCACAAGCACTCTGCGATGGTGCACAGTCATTGACACCTGCACAGTTTGCAAATGTGGCAGATAAAGTTATGAAAATCAGGGGGATTATAAATGAAAGCGACTGTTAGTGCTTCAAAAATATATGGGGAAGTACAAGCCATTGCATCCAAATCGGTGGCACACAGATGTCTGATTGCTGCGGCGCTTTCTGATAGAGAGGTATTCGTACGCTGCCATAGTGTTTCTGAGGATATTCTGGCGACTGCCAACTGTCTTAAGGCGATGGGAGCAGATATTGTCAGAAAAGAGAATGGCTTTTTTGTGAAGCCCATTGATAAAGATAAAATAGATGACAGTTTAAAGCAGTTACCTTGCAATGAAAGTGGTTCAACCATTCGATTTTTGATTCCGGTTGTGGCAGCACTCGGAATGAACGGTGAGTTTTTGAAAAAAGGTTCTTTGGTAACAAGACCTTTAAAACCGTTGGATGAAGAAATGGCAAAAAAAGGTGCTCCTCTTAGAGAAAAAGACGGAGGGATTGTTGCGGTAGAAGGTAAATTGGAATCCGGAATTTTTGAATTGCCGGGAAATGTTTCTTCCCAGTATATTACAGGGCTGTTATTTGCACTTCCTTTGTTGGAGGGAGACAGTGAAATTCATATTACAACGCCGTTGCAGTCTGAAGATTATGTGAAAATTACTTTAGATACCTTAAAAACATTTGATATTTCGGTAGTTTATGAAAATAATTGCTTTTACATTAGGGGCAAACAGGTATATACTGTAAATGGTGAACCTTGCGTAGAAGGCGACTGGTCCAATGCGGCGTTTTTTATGACCGGAGCAGCTATTGGCGGTTCGGAAATTGTGTATACGAATTTACGAGGCGAATCCCTTCAGGGAGATAAGGCAGTCGTGGATATTTTGAGGAAGATGGGAGCCCGGATCAATGTACAGGGCGATACATATACCGTTTTGGGCGGCAAACTTACCGCCACAGAAATTGATGCAAAACCGATTCCTGATTTGGTGCCGATTCTGGCATTGGCAGCTTCTGTTGCAGAAGGTGAAACGATAATTAAAAACGCAGAAAGACTCCGTATCAAAGAAAGTGACAGATTAAAAACGGTTTATGAAACGTTAAACAGTCTTGGAGCAGACATTGAAGAAAAAGAGGACGGACTTGTTATCCGCGGAAGGGAAAAACTGAAAGGCGGTATCGTTTCTTCTTTTAATGACCACAGAATTGCTATGATGGCGGCAATCGCCTCTATTGTGTGCGAAGAAGAAGTGACTATTTTGCAGGCGGAAGCCGTGAATAAATCTTATCCGGGATTTTATGAGGACTTTAAAAAACTTGGCGGAAAAGTGATAATAGACGAGGAGTAAGACAATGGAAATCGGACAGTTAAGAGAACAAATTGATGCAATTGATAAAGAAATGCTTTCTTTATTTGAGAAAAGAATGCAGGTTTCTACAGAAATTGCAGAATATAAAAGAGCAAACAATCTTCCTGTTTATGACGGAAAGAGAGAACGTGAAAAAATTGCAAAAGTAGCAGATGCGGCAGCTGACGGCATGAAGGATTATGCAAAGAACTTTATGACAGAGCTTATGGATTTCAGCAAATGCTACCAGAGACAAATTTTGCACAAAAAGGATGATTTGGCATTAAAAATTGAGGATGCCGTTGCAAATTCCGAAAAAATGTTACCGGATAGTCCGTTAGTTGCCTGTCAGGGAGTAGAAGGTGCCTATTCGCAGATTGCAGCAGACCGCATCTTTAATTCTCCAAACATTATGTACTTTGGGAATTTTGAAGGCGTTTTTGCAGCCGTAGACCAGGGACTTTGCAAATATGGTGTACTTCCTGTAGAAAATTCAACAGCAGGTTCCGTTAATAAAATTTACGATTTAATGATGAAGTACAATTTTTATATTGTAAAAGGTTTAAGATTAAAAATAGACCATAATTTAATGGTAAATCCGGGTGTGAAAAAATCGGATATCAAAGAAATTTTCTCACACGAGCAGGCAATTGCACAGTGTAGCGAATATTTGAAACAGTTTCCGGAAGATGTTACGGTGACAGTCTGCGAAAATACGGCTATGGCATCAAAAATGGTGGCTGAATCCGGCAGAAAAGACGCAGCAGCGTTGTCTTCCAGATTTTGTGCAGACCTTTATGGTCTTAAAATGCTTGAAAAATCAGTGCAGGACAGAGATAATAACTATACAAGATTTATTTGTATTTCAAAGAATTTACAGATTTTACCGGGAGCGGACAAAACCAGCGTTATGATGGTTATCGGTCATAAGCCGGGTGAATTGTACAAGATTCTTTCCAAATTTTATATGCTTGGAATTAACTTAACCAAATTGGAAAGCCGTCCGATTTCAGAAAGAGATTTTGAATTTATGTTTTATTTTGATTTGGAAACAAGTGTATATTCCGAGAAGTTTATTTATTTGATGTCTGAATTAAATGAAAGATGCGAGGAATTCAAATATCTGGGAAGTTATTTAGAAACAGTTTAGTAGTAATGGAGTAAGCGTTATGGGAAAAAATCGTCTTGTTTATGGCGAAAATACGGAAATTACGTATTTAATCAGAATTTTAGCCGGAATGATGGCAATCTGTGGCATCTGGGGAGTGTTACTTATTGCACTTGGTCAGATTGCCTTTGGATGCATCGGACTGGCGGCAGTTGTAGTAATTTCCATTATTGTTTTTAGTGAAAGAAGAAAACAGTACCAAAAGGTGGATGGCTCATTTTTGTACAATGACAGAGAACTGGCTGTTCATATTGATATTTACGGTAAAATGCGTACAAAGAGACCTGTTGTGTTAAAATATGGCGATGAAGAGATTGAAATGAGTTCTTCAGAAGGTGGAAAGTATGCAAAAACATTGACTTTTATGCTGGATGAAAACACGCCTTGTGTTTTTGAAATCAACAGAAAGAAAATGGGAGTTACCGTAACCATCGACGGAAAGACTGTAGTAGACAATAATTATGTAAGCAAAGAGTATTTGTTGCCGGAATAAAAGATGGGAGATAACAAATGGAATCGGGACATGGAGAAAAAGCAAAACAGCTCTTTATGGAAGGGTATAATTGCTCTCAGGCAGTACTGGGGGCTTTTTGTGATGAATGCGGAATCGACTTTGAAACCGCTATGAAACTGTCTTCTTCTTTCGGAGGCGGAATGGGCAGACTTCGTGAAGTTTGCGGCGCTGTAAGCGGTATGTTTATGGTGGCAGGCCTTTTATATGGCTACGATGACCCGAAAGGTCAGGAAGAAAAGACAAAGCACTATGAAAGAATTCAGGAACTTGCACACGAATTTCAGAAGGAAAACGGTTCCATTGTGTGCAGGGAATTATTGGGACTTACGGAGAAAAAAAGTGAACCCACACCGGAAATGCGTACTGAGCAGTATTACAAAAAACGTCCTTGTCCTGAAATGGTGAAAATGGCGGCAGAAATTATGGAACAATACATTCATAATAACCCTAGATAAAAGTTACTCGAAGGCATGAAATATTATTCGGAGGAAAAATGGGCGGAAAAGACATTGAAAAGTTTTACAATTGTTATAAACGCAATTTATACGAAATAAGGCATGTTGAGAAAACTATTTTTGCAGAATCCTATGATTATCAGAAATGGGAGGCTTCTTTGCGCGAAAAGTCACAGATTCTCAGGGCTATTTACGAGCAGAACGAAAATCTCTTAAATGAGGTGTTACGTACACTTTATGAAAACACAGAAGAAATCAGTGATGAGTTGGTAACAGCACTGCTACAGCACATTATGTATTTTGTGTATGAAGACCATTGTGATTTTGAACTGACGGAAAAAGTCTTAAACCGGTTGGAACCGTATATAGAAACGAAAGCACAGGATTGGCAGAAAAATAAGTTTTACTATATTAAGGGACTTATAATTGCCAAAGGGATGGCTGGTGATTATACATATAAATGGTATGAAAAAATGTCAGAGGTTTGTCCGGATTGGACGAAGGCAGACAGGAGCAGTACCAAGGAAAGATTACTTGATGCGTACCTATACAGAGTAATGTGCATAGGTGCATATGACAATAAAAATACGGAGCTGTTTTTTGAAAGTCTGAATGAAGCCTTAAGGCAATGGAAAAGACCGGAAACCTTGACATTGTTACAGGGAATATACGGTAAGGATAAAGACGTAGAGCATTATATTAAAATGCGACTGGAACTTCTTTTGTATATGCAGTATATGGTTGTTTCAAAAGAGAACATTGAAAGTATGTCAATGGATAAGAAAGAACAGCTTTACAGCTATTTTGAGAGGGAATATCAAATCGGTGTTGAAAAGAGAAAACTCAATTGCAGAGTATTTTTAACATATCACAAGCTGAGATATTTTCTGGGAAAAACAGATGAAGCGGGTTATGCAAAAGCATTGGATTTGTATAAGAAACCCTCACCGTATGAATATCCTACGGATATGAATTTTGAGATGCGTAGAGAGGATTTATTTTCCTGCCTTGAGTTTAACCGGTATTTCTGCAATTCTTTTACCTATGCATTGGTTTTGTTGCCGGAAAAACTCAGGTTTACAAAAGAATATGATAAAAGAGAACTCATTTATGAGGAAATTGAACAGTATATCTGCGGACTGTCTATTATGGAAAACGGGGCATATATGGATATGCGGCTTATAGAGACTATGAAGGTAATGGCAGAGAAAATGGAAGAAGAGAAAGTATTCCGCCTGCTGGAAACCATTATGTTGCATAGACAGCTTCCTACGGCAATTCACCTTGCTATGGTCAGTAAGCTGGTAGAGATTTTTATAAAACATATTGTGAGTGAAAAGCCGGAACTTTTAGTTGGCTTACTGGAGACATCGTCTGCAAGTGAAGTACAGAATAAAAGCGAAGAAATCATTGATTTTGTCATAAAGGCCGGGTTATGTCACGACGTAGGAAAATTGTCTTGTACGGATATTATTAATCTTCAGTCAAGAAGAATTACAAATGAAGAGTTTGGGAAAATTAAGTTTCATCCGTTGGCGGGTAGAGCCATAGCGAATGAAATATCCGCTTTCAAACCATATTCCGATATTATTGCAGGACATCATTTGTTTGCAGACAGAACGGGTGGTTATCCAAGTGAAATCGATATACCTTGGTCCGCATATACAGTTGTAATTGACCTGATTACCATATGTGACAGTATTGATGCTGCGACAGATATTCTCGGCAGAAATTATACAAAGGGAAAAGACTTTAACAAGGTATTGTCCGAGCTACAGGAGCAGAGCGGTACGAGATATTCTGAGGAACTGGTGGAGTTTTTAAGTGCTTCGGAAACGCTTAAAAAGGAAATGGTAAGCCTGACCGGAGAAAAGAGGGCCGGTGTTTATCACGATTTGTATGCAAGAAGAGTAAAACCGCTGGCTTTAGATAAAAAATATGTAGAGCGTTATTTCAGAGCCTGCGTGGATGCTGATAAAGAAAGCGTTACGGAGTTTATCAGAAAGTATGCTGAAGACGACACAGACTTTTGCATAGAAAAATTTGACCGGTGTGAGGAAAAATATCTTGTCAAAAACATAGAAGATGATATTATTGGTATTTTTTTAGGAGCGAAACGGTCTTTGGAAGGAAAAGATGCGGTTTTCATAGAGATACTTCTTGTGAAAGAGTCATCAAGACATACCGGAATCGGAAGCAGACTGCTTTTCTTTGTCGAAGAAGAACTGCACGAAAAGGGATATGTATATATAGCGTTTAAGAGCCATGAGGAACTGGGTAATATGGAACGCTTTATGTGGATTAACGGATATAAGAGCGAACAGAATAGTATATTACAAAAACAAATTAATAAAGAGGGAGAGTAGACAAATGACTAGAGAAAAAATGAAGGATTGGGCAAAAACTGCCCTTAACAGAAGCTATTGGAAGTCTGTATTAGTAGCATTTATTTTAAGTTTTACAGTGGGCAGTGCCACGTCATCAGGCGGCAGCGGAGGTGACTTCTCCGATTTAAATTTCAACAATATGACGGATGAAGAAATAGCAATTTTTATTGGTGTCATACTTGTTGTTTTACTTGTTGTTTTTGTGATGTGGATTGTAGCAGCATTGGTGAAAGCATTTTTACTAAATCCGTTGCATGTGGGTTGTCAGGCATACTTTTGTGATGGTCTTGAAAATACGGACCCGAATCTTGGACTTATGGGCAGAGGTTTTAAGTCAAATTACAAAAATGTGACAAAAACTATGTTTTTAAGAGACTTGTATTTGTCTTTATGGTCATTGCTTACATGGATACCGATTGCTGTGTTTGTTGGTGGAATTGTGGCTTTGACAGTGTATGAAGAAGCTTTTGGATTATATGAATCATCCGTATTTTCAACGACGATGATGATTTTTCTTTTTATAGTTTTATTTGTTGGTTTGATTGCGGCTATGATTCCATATATGATGAAAGTATATGAATATTGGTTGATTCCGTACATATTGGTAGATAATCCGGATATGGAAAGCAAAGAAGTTTTTGCTTTGACAAAGAAAATGATGACAGGACATAAGTGGGAAGCTTTTGTTTTACAGCTTTCATTTTTCGGTTGGTATATGCTTAGCCTTTTAACATGTGGTATATTGTCTATTTTCTATGTAGAACCATACAGAGCTTATACGATAGCTGCATATTACAAGGCATTGAAGGAAAAAACAGAGATGTAGCAGGAAAGTGTTTTATAAGAGGATTATAATAAAAGAAAGAGGAAACCGACGGGTAAATACTTGTCGGTTTTTTGGGAATATATCTATGTATAATGAATTAACGAAAAGTGATATTAAAAAAATGCAGGAAGAAATCGAATACAGGAAGTGCGTTGTCAGAAAACAGGCGCTTGAGGATGTAAAAGAGGCAAGGGCGCACGGTGATTTGAGTGAAAATTTTGAATATCACGCAGCCAAGAAAGTAAAAAACCAGAATGAGGGTCGAATCAGGTATTTAGAGCGTATGATTAGAACTGCGGTTGTGATTGAGGATGATTCGGCGGAGGATGAAATCGGAATCAACGATACTGTGGAAATTTTAATTGAAGAAGATAAGTCTGTGGAAACCTACAAGCTGGTTACGACAGTGAGGGGAGATTCCTTAAACGGTCTTATCAGCGTAGAATCGCCAATGGGAAAAGCTCTGCTTGGACACAAGGTGGGAGATAAGGTTTCCATTAAGGTGAACGAGAACTTCAGCTATGATGTGATTGTCCAAAGAATCGATAAAAGTGATGACGAGAATGATAAAATGAGAAATTATTAGGAGTATTGAAATGAACGAAATCAGTCAAATACTAAGTGAATTAGATGCCTTGTTTTCCTTAGGGGATATTAAGAAAATCGGGGAGTTTTTGGAAGATAAGATTGCTTTTTTTTCGGAAAATGAGGAAACAGACAATTTAATAACGATGCTCAATGAAATGATTGGTTTTTGCCGCGATATGGGACAGTTTGAAGCTGGGGAAAATTATTGCGAAAAATTGTTTCATTTGGTGAATGATGAGCCTTACAAAAATACAATTCCTTACGCCACCACGCTTTTAAATATTGCCAATTTTAAACGGGCGAAAAAGGATTATAAAGAATCGGAAAAACTGTATTTGGAAGTGCCTCCGATATATAATAAATTTTTGCCGGCGAATGATTTTCGCTATGCAAGCTATCATAACAACTTAAGTCTTTTGTATCAGGAGATGGGACAGTATGAAAAAGCCATTTCCTGTCTTGAAAAGGCACTGGCGATTGCCCAAACGTATGACGAAGCAAGAATTGAAGTGGCGACCACTTATACCAATATGGCGAACTGCTATTTAAAACTGAAGGATACCGGAAAAGCCAAAGAACAGCTAAAGGCAGCCTTTGCAATCTTTGAAGCAGATGAGAAAAAAGACTATCACTACGGCGGTGCACTGGCGGCTATGGCGGAGGTTTTTGTATCGGAGCAACAATACGGAAAGGCGCTGGAATATTATGAGAAGACTTTAGAACATCTTGCTATGTACACGGGCAAAAACACGCCCCAGTATCAGGTGGTGCTATCGAATATGGAAAGTGTTAAAGGAAAATGCGATGGTAATCTGAATATAAAAAAAGAGCCAAAACCGGAAAGAAAGGGTATGGACCTTTGCAGAAAATATTTTGAAGTATATGGAAAGCCTATGCTGGAGGAGAAATTTTCGGATTACTTTGACAGAATTACAGTCGGACTTGTAGGCGAGGGTTCTGACTGTTTCGGCTTTGATGATGAAACATCCAAAGACCACGATTTCGGACCGAGATTTTGTATGTGGGTGTCTTTGGAAACTTATCAGGAAATCGGTGAGAAGCTTCAAAAAGCATACGAGGAACTACCGGATACTTTTGGCGGATACACACGGAATATGACCGTTACGGCAAAATTCAGACAGGGTGCTATTGTTTTGGAAGAGTTTGTGGAACATCTTCTTTTTACAAAACATATGCCAAAAACAGACAATGACTGGCTTTTGCTTCCAGAAAATGGTCTTGCCGCACTTTCTAACGGCGAAATCTGGATGGAGGGTGACGGAAGACTTATAGATATCAGAAAAGAATTAAAGAATTATCCAGATTCTGTCAGATATAAAAAGATAGTACAAAGTATGCATCTTGTAAGGCAGATGGGCTTATATAATTATTTTAGAATGAAAGAACGGGGAGAAAATATTGCAGCCGAAATTAGCCTAGCAGGCTATATGGAAAATGTTATGAAAGTGGTATATTACTTAAATAACGTTTATCCTCCGTTTTACAAGTGGCTGCATAAAGGTATGGATAAATTCCCGAAATTAGCGGAAATAATGGACATTTTGAACGCGTTGAATGACCATAGGGGAAATTCTGATACCGTAAAAGGAATTATGCAGGTGGTGGAACAATTGTTAGATTATGAACTGAATGAAGATAAGAAACTGCTGATTGAAAACATCATTTCGCTGGAGTGGGAAGCCTTTGACAAGGTGGACAACGAAGGCGGCAGGGCAGATTGTCAGGATGATTACGAAACATTCTACATTATGCGAAAAAGCCAGTACTTAACCTGGAACGAACCGCTTCTTCAAAGCTTTTTAAAGGATTTAAAAGAGGCAAAAGAGGCAGGCTGGAATATGATTAGCGAAAAATATGCCAGAATGATGGAATCGACCTGCAAAGAGGAGTATGACAAATTAAAAGACAGACTTCCCTTTGTCAGCGAAGAAAAAAAGGCAGTGGTAGAGCAGATAGTAGTGATTCAGGTAGGGTTTATGGAAGAATTTGCGAAGGAATATCCGCACGTTGCAGAGAATGCCAGAGTGATTCACACTAGCGAAGATACGTTTTTTAGGACCTCGTACGAGACCTATTTACGCGGGGAATTACTCACCTATTCGGATGACACATTAAAGCTTTACGGACAATTTATTGTTTCACTGGCAAGAGAAAACAAAAATCTTGCGAAAATGATTATGGAAAATACAGCAAAAATGTATGGATATACAGATTTATCACAAATCTAAAAACGCTTGGGAGGAAGAAAAATGGCAAAAAACACAGATATTAAATTGAGAGACGCAGTTATATACAGTATTTATGTGAGAAATCACACAAAGGAAGGTACTTTCAGAGCGATTGAACCGGACCTTGACAGAATAAAGGAGCTTGGTACGGATATTATCTGGTTTATGCCGATTCATCCGATTGGAGTCGAAGGCAAAAAAGGAACTCTTGGCTGTCCTTATGCCAATAAGGACTATCGTGCTGTAAATCCGGAATACGGTACGATGGAAGATTTTATGAGCCTTGTAAATTTGATTCACGAAAAGGATATGAAATGTATGATAGACGTTGTTTACAACCATACTTCACCGGACTCTGTTTTGACTAAGGAACATCCTGAGTTTTTCTATCGTAAGGAAAACGGTGAAATGGGTAACCGTGTAGGGGACTGGTCCGACGTTGTGGACCTTGATTACAACAACAGGGATTTATGGGAATATCAGGTGGAAAGCCTGAAATTCTGGGCATCTATCGTAGACGGTTTCCGTTGTGACGTGGCAAGCCTTGTGCCACTTGATTTCTGGTGCTATGCAAGGGAAGAGGTTTCTAAAGTAAACCCTGACTGTATCTGGCTTGCAGAAACCATTGAATACGGCTTTATCAAATACTGCCGTGGTCTTGGCTATAAGGTGGCATCAGACTGTGAAATGTACACAGCCTTTGATATGGAATATGATTATGATATTTGGAATACCTTCAAAGACTATTTGGAGAAAAAAGGACTTCTCAGCCGATATGTGGAAAGATTAAATATGCAGGAAGCGATTTATCCGGACAACTATATTAAAATGCACTGTCTGGAAAATCATGACCAGCCAAGAATTAAGTCCTACATCAAAGACCCGGTAATGCTGAAAAACTGGACAGCTTTTCTGTATTTTCAGAAGGGTGCGACCCTTTTGTATGCGGGACAGGAATTTGAAAACAAATATCAGCCGAGTTTATTTGAAAAGGATGATATTTCTATCCAGACAGGTCACGATTTAAGTGGCTTTATGCGTAGACTTTATAACATCAAAAAGCAGGTACTGTCGATAGACAGTGATTTTGAGGCAGTCTGCGATGATGAAAACGGCGTGGTTGTAGCTACTCGCGTCAGCGGACATCATAAGATAGTCGGCGTATTTACACTGGAAGGAAAAGAAGCTTCTGTGACTGTGCCATTGAATGACGGCGAATACATAAATCTTGTCACAAGAGAAAAAATAACGGTAGAAGGCGGAACGCTGACTATAAAAGATATGCCGATGATTTTGGTATAAAGAAATTTGAAGTTAGATTTAGGAGTAGTATGGAAAAAGCACTTGTTGTGGCCCTTGACTTGGGAAATGATGCAGAATTTTTATATGATTTGGAAGAACTTGTACGGCTTTGCGAGGCCTGCGATATGGAAGTTGTGGACACTGTCATTCAAAGAAGTGACAGTATGAATAAAGCCCTTTTTATCGGTACGGGTAAGGTTTTGGAAGTGAAAGAAGCAGCCTCTATATATGGCGCAGAAATCGTTGTTTTCAACGACAGCCTTTCGCCGATGCAGGTAAGAAACCTTCAAAATGAAATCGGATTGCCGATTCTTGACAGAACTACCTTGATTCTGGATATTTTTTCAAAGAGAGCCAAAACAAGAGAAGCAAAGGTGCAGGTAGAAACTGCAAGATTACAGTATTTATTGCCGCGTCTTGCAGGCCTTCATGCGGCTCTTTCAAGGCAAGGCGGTAGCGGCGGTGCCGGTCTTAGTAACAAAGGTGCCGGTGAACAGAAGAAGGAACTGGACAGAAGACACATTGAAAACAGACTGCATCAGCTAAGAAAAGAACTGGATGAGGTTGCCCACGATAAACAGATTCAGCGAAAAAAGAGGGACGCATCGGGAATTCCGAGAGTGTCACTTGTAGGTTATACCAATGCAGGAAAATCCACCCTTATGAACCGTATGCTTTCTCTTTGCGGCAACGACGAAGAAAAGCAGGTTTTTGAAAAGGATATGTTGTTTGCCACCTTGGAAACTACAGTCAGAAAAATTGAAACCGAGAAAAATAAATGCTTTTTGTTATCGGACACTGTTGGTTTTATACACAAATTACCGCATGGACTGGTAAAAGCATTCCGTTCCACATTGGATGAAGTGAAGGAAGCGGACCTTTTGCTGGTGGTGGTAGATTATTCGGATGAACACTATAAGACACAGATTCAGGTGGTCAAGGACACCATCAGGGAACTGGAGGCTTCTGACAGGGAAATTCTGTATGTGTTTAATAAAGTGGACAAGGCAGAAAATGAACTGGCAATGACAGCGCAGGATGAGCCTGTCATTAGGGAAGATGCCATTTATATGAGTGCTCACAGGGAAGAACACGTGAAAGCCCTTATCGAGTTTATTTTGCAAAAGGTATACGGAGAATATGTACAGGCCACCTTTTTATTTCCATATGACAAGTCAAATCTGGTGCATATTTTAAAAGAAAGTGCCCAGAATGTGACAATGGAATATTTGCCTGAAGGAACCCGTGTGACGGCTCTTTGCGGCAAAAAGGAAATCTCTAAGTTTGTAGAATATATGTGTTAGGTGAGGTAGACAATGTTTAGATTGATTTTAAATGTAGAAGATGTGGATTATAACGCGTTAATTGATATGGTTTCTGAAATGGTAAAAAAGAACAAGGACAATCCTGCGCTTAAGGGAATGAAAATTCCGCCTATGGGCTTTGCCATAGTCAAAAATTTACCAAATCAGCAGAAAAACAAAATGCTCGCAATGATTGTCAATCAGGATAAAGCACGTACTATCCAGACTTTGGAGAGCGTGATAGGGGCAAACTTTGGAGCAGTAAAAATCCTGAATGCACAGGGAACTGCCATTTCAAACGGTGTTCAGGTGCAGGTGGATGTGGGTGCATATGATTTTGACAGGGGAATTGATATGTTTTTCCCAAAATATTTAAGTAATGAAGATTTTAATGAAGCGTTAGGCGATAGCGAAGCATCTGCTATGACGATAGAAGCGTTTTGTCAGGCGGTAAAGGAATTATCATTTGATGATAAAGAAGTTGTTTTTCTTAGAAGTATGCGTATGAAGAAGGAAAGCTTTTTATATGACCTTGAATGTGCCATAAAAGGAAAAGGCATTTCAGCACGACTTTCAGAACTTAAAATCTTGGTTCGTAGATAGACTTAAATGATTCATATGACAGTATGAGGAGAATTGAGATGAAAAATGTAATTGAAGTAAATCATGTTTCAAAGAAATTCGTAACCAATAAAAAATATCCCGGCTTAAAGGGTGCCATTAAGGGCCTTTTTTCCAGAGAGAAGGAAGAAAAGGTGGCTGTGGATGATGTTACGTTTTCGATTAAAGAAGGGGAAATTGTAGGGTACATAGGCAGTAACGGTGCGGGAAAATCTACCACCATCAAGATGATGACAGGTATTTTGATACCGACAGACGGTGAAATCAGAGTGAATGGTGTGGAACCCGGCAAAAAGAGAAAAGATAATGCGGCAAATATCGGGGTTGTATTCGGTCAGAGAACACAGCTTTGGTGGGATTTGCCCTTAAGCGAATCTTTTACGATTTTGAAAGAAATTTATGATGTTTCGGATGAGCAGTACGAACAGCAAATGGAGTTTTTAAACAGGGTATTAGGACTTCAGGAGTTTTTTCATAAGTCGGTAAGAACCTTGTCTTTGGGACAGAGAATGCGTGCGGACCTTGGCGCGGCATTATTACATAATCCAAAGGTTCTTTATCTGGATGAACCAACTATCGGTCTTGACCTTGTGGTAAAGGACAACATTCGTAGTGCCATTAAGGAAATCAATGAAAAGTACAAGACAACGGTTGTTCTTACAACTCACGATATCGGTGATATTGAGGAGCTTTGTAACCGTATTATTATTATCGACCACGGTAAAATCATTTACGACGGTACGCTTTCCGAGCTGAAGGATAAGTACGGTAAGAAGAGAAAAGTGACGCTTGTTGTTAAGGATATGTCTGTGATTAAAAAGGGTGACTATGCTGAAAAATTCGGTATGAAGAAAGATAGCCTCGTTATCGAGAAGGATGAAAAAGACAGTTCTATAAGCTTTACCTTTGATAAGGATACACTGGGGATTTCGGATATTGTGACACATACTCTGGAAAAAACGGAAGTAATGGATATGAATATCCGTGAAACAGAGCTTTCTGAAATTGTAAAAGAAATTTATAATCACGAAATTATGGAGAATGAAAATGAAACAGGGATTTAAAATTTACCTTCCGCTTGCGATGAATGAATTAAAACGCAATCTGGCATACAAAGGTGCCTTTTACTTGTGGATTTTCATTAGCCTTTTCAGTTCCTTTATCAGCTATTTTTTATGGATGGCTGTGTATGGAAGTTCGGATAAGACCACACTTGGCGGGCTTAGTCAGAACGAAATGATTGTTTATATTTTTATGGTTTATGTGACGTCTTCCATGACGATGATAACCATATCCGACTGGGTTAGTGATGACGTAGTAAAAGGAAATGTAGTAATGCAATTAATTAAACCGATTGATTACAGATTAAGCCTGATTGCAAAGGCGGTTGGTGTAATGGTTTATCGGTTTTTGGCACCGGGAGTTTTTGTCTGGGTGGGCCTTGAAATTTACAAGGTATATGTCCTAAAAATGGAAGTGATTACCCTGACAAACTTCCTCGCATACATATGTAGCTGCTTTTTAAGTTTTTTGATTTGTGTACTGTTTGACTTTTGTTTTGGAATGGTGGCATTTTATACAACGTACATTTTCGGTATGCTGATGGCAAAAGAGGCAATTATGAGCTTTTTGTGCGGACAGCTGATACCGCTTAGCTTCTTCCCGGAAGCCATTCAGAAAGTGTTTGAATTTTTGCCTTTTTCCTCAATGGTGTACACACCGGTTATGATATATCTTGGCAAATATGCGGGGATGGACCTTTTGCTTGTTTTGGCAAAACAGCTTTTGTGGGTAGTGATATTATATGCGCTCGGTAGCCTCATTTGGAAACAGGTGGTAAAACGCCTGGTAGTGTTAGGAGGCTAAATTATGAAAAAGACAATAAAAAAATATGCAAGACTTTATAAGGGGCTTGTGTCCCAGTTTTTTAAGGTGATGATGCAGTCTAAGGTAGACTTTTTGATGGGACTTGCGGGATTTTTCTTTACGCAGATACTCGGAATCACCTTTTTGTTTCTGGTGTTTAGGCAGATTCCTTCGTTAAACGGATGGAGCCTTGAACAGCTTGTGTTTATTTACGGACTTGCCCAGATTCCAAGGGGCATTGACCATCTTTTTACAGACAATATCTGGTTGGTCGCATACCGTTATGTCATTAATGGTGACTTTGACAGATATATGTTAAGACCTATGAATATTTTGTTTCAGGTAATCAGTGAAAAACTCCAGCCTGACGCGGTGGGTGAATTGGCAGTGGGAACGATTCTGGTGGTGCGTGCGTTTTTCATCGGCGTGGTTTCCTTTGATGTAAGTCAGACGATATTGTTTATTGTATCGATGTTTGCGGGTGCACTGATTTATACATCTATTAAGCTGTTTTTTGCATCCCTTGCTTTCTGGGTAAAGCAGAGCGGACCGTTTTTGCAGCTGGCTTATGAAATGGCGGATTTTGCAAAATATCCGATTGAAATTTACTCAAAAACAATCCGTTTCATCATCACATGGATTATTCCGTTTGCGTTTGTGGCATATTTGCCGGCGCTTTATTTCCTTGACAAAGGGCCTTGGTACATTATTCTGATTGAATGCATTATCAGTGTGGTGCTTTGGGTGATTGCCTATGCGACCTTTAAACGGGGAACGATGATATATGAGAGCGCAGGCAACTGACGTTGCCCGGAAACTAGAGTTTCCCGCAACTAAATTTTCCTGAAATAATGATGCATTTGAAAAACATTCCTGGTATTTTAGAAATGCTTTGGTTAGAGCAAATTATAATGACTTTAAAAATGGTGTACATGCTACAACTATTTTTTTAGAACAGTTCTTTAGTAATTTGTTGATGGGAACGAAATATGAGCTGAAGAATAGATATATGCATATTGAGTATGAAGGACAGAAAGATACTATTCAAAGTGCCAAAACTAAAATTTCAAAGTGCCAGAATGGCACTTTGAATGACGCTTCAGATATCACATTAAATGAAGTGACTTTATTGAAAGTACTTACGAATGAACCCCAAATGACACAGATGGAATTGGCTGAAAAATTGGGAAAATCCGTACGTACCATCAAGCGAGAAATGGCAGCACTGAAAAAGAAAGGGTGTATTCGTCGGGTTAATGGTAACAGAGATGGAAAGTGGGATGTGTTGGTGAAGGATTTGCCGGAATGAAACTTCCATTGCAAAACAAACCAAAAAAAGGTATAATATTGCTAGTCAAAATTTGTATTTATGGGAGGGTGCCATATGCAGTATCAGAAGGGAACATTAGAAGTCAGATTAAACAGTCATATTAAGGACTACGATTTTCATAGGTTATATGAGAAAGATAAAGTTTGTTCTATGGCAGCATCTATTTGTGATGCTTTGAATTTAGAAATGCTGCTTACGGATAGAAAGGGAAAAACCGTATATCTGCGTGGCAATATGGCAGGGAATCCTGATGTAGATAACGTACCGGGAATCAAGATAAGAGTGTATGACCGTACGATTGCACATTTGTATGTGGGTTATGACTCTTGCGTGGTTGATAAGGCAAAAGCAGAGGCTTTGGTAAAGGACTTTGCAGATATGCTTGAAAGTCTTGGAAGTGAAAGCTATTTTCACAAAGAGGCAGGTATGTATATTGATGATCATCATAAGTCAAAGACAGTTCAGAGTGACAAGGAAGATGCCCTGACGGGTGTGATGAGCCAGAGTTATTTTGAACACAGAATGCAGATAATTGACCGTTCAGAGGTTGTACCGGTGGCGGCAATTGTTGTGAATATCAATGACTGGAAAGTGGCAAATGACAATTTTGGCGATGAAGAAAGCGACAGACTGATTGCAACTATTGCTGATATCGTAAAAGAAAATGCAAAACCGGAATACATAGTCGGCAGAGTGGACGGTGATGTTTTCAACATCATTATTCCGATGCCGGAAGATAATGAGGCGGAGGAGTATTGCAAGGCAGTCCAGAGTGCCTGCGATGCCTTTGAAGATGAACATCTTGTACCAAGTGTGGCCTGTGGTGTGGCTTACAAAACCAACGTGGAATCCACGATGGAAAATGTATTTTCCGATGCGGAAGTGGAAATGTTAGAAAATAAAATTTCTATTAAATCTTCCGAAGGGTATTGCAATTGTTTGAAAAAAAAGCTATAACATATTACAATGTTTAAAGTTTTTATTAGGAGGTCATATAGATGAAATTAGTACCATTAGGAGACAGAGTTGTTTTAAAACCATTGGTATGTGAAGAAACAACAAAATCCGGAATCGTTCTTCCGGGACAGAATAAGGAAAAACCACAGCAGGCGGAAGTTGTTGCGGTTGGACCGGGTACAGAAGCAATTAAAATGGAAGTAAAAACCGGTTCACAGGTAATTTATTCCAAATTCGCAGGTACAGAAGTGAAATTGGATGATGAAGAATTCATTATCGTTAAACAGAGTGACATTCTTGCAATTATTGAATAATCTTGGAGGTTTTTAGAAAAATGGCTAAAGAAATTAAATATGGCGCAGAAGCCAGAGCAGCATTGGAAGCAGGTGTAAACCAGCTTGCCAACACAGTTAGAGTAACACTTGGACCAAAAGGAAGAAATGTTGTTTTAGACAAATCTTTTGGTGCACCACTTATTACAAACGATGGTGTAACTATCGCAAAAGAAATTGAATTGGAAGATGCATTCGAAAATATGGGTGCACAGCTTGTAAAAGAAGTTGCTACAAAGACAAACGATGTAGCAGGTGACGGTACAACAACAGCTACCGTTTTGGCACAGGCAATGATTAACGCAGGTATGAAAAATTTAGCTGCCGGTGCAAACCCAATCATTTTAAGAAAGGGTATGAAAAAAGCAACGGATTGCGCAGTAGAAGCGATTGCAAGCATGAGTTCTAAAGTAAACGGTAAAGAACACATTGCAAGAGTAGCTGCTATTTCAGCAGGTGATGAAGAAGTTGGTCAGTTAGTAGCAGACGCTATGGAAAAGGTTTCCGGCGATGGTGTTATCACTATCGAAGAAAGCAAAACAATGCAGACGGAACTTGATTTGGTAGAAGGTATGCAGTTTGACCGTGGTTATATCTCCGCTTATATGGCTACGGATATGGACAAAATGGAATCTGTTCTTGACGACCCATACATTTTAATCACAGACAAGAAGATTTCAAGCATTCAGGAAATTTTACCTTTACTGGAACAGGTTGTTCAGTCAGGTGCAAAATTATTGATTATTGCAGAAGATGTGGAAGGCGAAGCTTTAACTACATTAATCGTAAATAAATTACGTGGTACATTCAACGTAGTTGCAGTAAAAGCTCCTGGTTATGGTGACAGAAGAAAAGCAATGCTGGAAGATATCGCTATTTTGACAGGTGGTCAGGTAATCAGCAGTGATTTGGGTCTTGAATTAAAAGACACAACAATGGCTCAGTTAGGTCATGCAAAATCTGTTAAAGTTCAGAAAGAAAACACAGTTATCGTAGATGGTAGCGGTGATAAAGCAGCTATTGCAGCAAGAATTGCACAGATTAAAAATGCAATCGAAGTAACTACATCTGAATTTGATAAAGAAAAATTACAGGAACGTCTTGCAAAACTTGCAGGTGGTGTTGCAGTTATCCGCGTTGGTGCGGCTACAGAAACTGAAATGAAGGAAGCAAAACTTCGTCTTGAAGATGCTTTGGCAGCTACAAGAGCAGCGGTAGAAGAAGGTATCATCTCAGGTGGTGGTTCTGCTTATATCCATGCGACAAAAGAAGTTTCTAAGTTAGTAACAGGTCTTTCAGGTGATGAAAAGACAGGTGCGGAAATTGTATTAAAAGCTCTGGAAGCTCCACTTTTCCATATTGCGGCAAATGCAGGTTTGGAAGGAAGTGTTATTATCAACAAGGTGCGTGAATCAGAAGTGGGTGTTGGTTTCGACGCATTAAAAGAAGAATATGTAGATATGGTTAGCGCTGGTATTCTTGATCCTGCAAAGGTTACAAGAAGTGCTCTCCAGAACGCTACAAGTGTGGCAAGCACACTTCTTACAACAGAGTCTGTTGTAGCAAACATCAAAGAAGATGTACCGGCTATGCCGGGAAACCCTGGAATGGGAATGATGTAAAAAAAGAATAAAACGTAAATAGGCATCTATTAATGGTAAAACGACCATTAATCGGTGCCTTTTTTATGTATACATTTACAAAGTTGGAGTTTTGATTGTATAATAAACTAAAAAATATAATTAGGTGTAGTAGATCCTTTTAAAGAAAACACTGATAGAAATGCGAATTTAGCAGGAAATATTACGAAAGCATTAGAAAAAATAAATGAGTGGAGGAAACATTATGGAAAGGAAGAAGTTATGGAAACGAGGCTTAAGCTTTGGACTCAGTATCATTATGATACTGCTGATTTGTTTAAGTCCGTTACCGCAGGGACTATTCAAGTTAGAAGTCAATGCAGCAGTCAATGAGGCAGTCAATGAGGCAGAAAGTACATACTCATTGTCTAAAAGTGAATTGGCATTGGGAATGTGTGTCATTCCAAATAGTTTGTGGAATGATAAGGGGTTTATGAATAGTAATGTCTTAAATGGGAAAATGGATATTACCGATTATTTTAAAGTATACTCGGAAGGCAATTCCAATAAGAGTAATGGGGATATTTTAGATAGAGGCACCATTATGCATAATAAGTGCGGATGGGGATGGAATGTGCATTACAGATGGACTCCGACGGACGCCCAGAAAAAGTTATTGGAGAATTCTTCTTATAAACTTGTGTATAACGGAAATGTGGTATCAGAGTACCATACCAGAACTTATTGGAAAGACTGGAATTGCTATAAACATAAAAATGGATGGGATCGTGCAGAAGTGGGCATTGAAGATACGAGAGGTATCAGATGGGCTGCAAGCAGTAAATCGAAAGATTCCGGAAAGGCACAGGCGGTATCATGGTCAGCGGACATATGGTATGTAAATGATTACGTTGGTTTTTATGCAAAAAATTTGGATTGTCAATGTGGGGAATCCAACGTAACAGACTCTGTATTCTATATGGTAGATACATCAGTGCCGATTATTAGCGATGCTTATGTGTGTACGGATGCAAATAATCCGACAGGCACAAAAGTAAACAGTTATGATGGCTTTTCTGTTTCCACCAGCAAAAAGGGATACGTTGTTTTTGAATTTAGTGAAAAAGTCCGCTTTTCGGATAATAAAGGGAAAAAACTGGAAATTGCATTAGATGCCTATGACAGGAATACAGGAGTTTCGATTGATGGTGGCATCAAAGCAACTATGGTAGAGTTTAAGAATAACCGCATGATTTTTGAATATACGGTTAATCCTACAATCAATGGAAAGGCTACAGATATTTATATTACAGGCGTTTCCGATTCTCAAAATAATTTTTCAAAAGGAAGTTTTCCGTTAGTTTTATTTGATGGAAGCGGTAATCAGATTTACTCTGATGGTAGTGGTAGCAGCAGTTGTATTACGGATATTGCCGGAAATGCATTGGATTGGAGTGGAAGCGATCATTATCTGGGAAGAATTTATTATGATAATATCAAGCCTGCTATGAAGGATATTTCCATGGGTGGAAATATGATCACAACAGCAAGCAAAAATGCAACGGACGGAGTGGACCGTTCAGCTATTTTTGCAGGCGTGGGAGACTGGGTGGATTTTGATATCACATTTACAGAGGATGTAAAAGTGAATACAACCGGTCAGATTGCAATGGTTTTAAATATTAAAAATGCCCAGGGTGAATATATAAAACTAAATTGTACCCATAAATACAATGTGATTCAGTCAGAACGTCTGACCATTACCGAAGGCTTATTATCGGCAGATTCAGCCGGTAAACAGATATGTGTAACGGGAATCGAAGGTATCAGTAGCATTACAGATTTGTATGGTAATGCGATGTCAGCAACCAATGAGTATAGTGCAAATTTATCTACGTTAAGCAAAAAACCGCAGCAGCATATTACGGTAGATACGGATGCACCGGTTATCACTACTACTTTAGAGGCAGATGGAAATGGAATATATACACCGGTTACCAGTCCAATTGGCACAGGAGAATATTTTACGTTTCCGATAGTTATTAGTGAAAATACGACAAACACAAACAATGATTTATTAAACACCAGCCAGATTGAACCACAAAAGGCACAGTTTGCATTAGTGAGAGAAGGCGATTCGGTTTCGGTTGATTGGTATGTAGACCATAATCAAGCGGTTGATGTCACAAAATTTAAGAATGGTAAAACAACATCTACAAATGTGATACAGGATTCGTATACACCAATTAATGGACAAACGGCATATATGCATTTTAAATTGGATAAAACCTCAGATTACGGGTATAGAGCCGGTGCAGTAAACGGTTTGTTTTTTGATGCGGAAATATATGTAACGCTATCCGATAATGCAGGGAATAACTCAGAAGCGACCTTCCCAATCAGTCATCAGGTGGATTTAACTGTTCCGGAGGGCAGTATTAACGCTGAGGGCATTAAAAAAATCGATTATGCGGGGTTAAAATCATCCATCACAACAAGTTTCTCTGTTAAAGATGATTTGGGTATTAAGCAGATTCAGTATTTTTGGACCTATACTACACAGAATCAAGATGGCGTGGAAGAAACCAAACAGACAGAAATGCAGACCATTGATTTAAGTGGTTCATTTGTGAAGGAATATAAAGGGGATACGACCGTAGAAATTCCTTTTTATGAGGATAATGATTATGGTAGAACAGGTAGCGCATATTTAACAGTATCTTATATAGATTTTGCAGGATACAACGGAAGTGTTCAAAGCGAAACACATTCCTATGATTTTACATTGGCAAAATCCATATATACAGTAGTGGGTGGTACAAAGGCTAAGCCGTTGCTTGTACCGGAAGTGTATCTGTCAAAACCGGTCAGCAGTTCAGCAGAGGATGTAAGCCGGACCATTATATTGATTCCGTATGGAAAAGATGAAGCAACCGGTGAAACAAAATATTATTTGTATGATCCGGGTACACACGAAGAGTCAGGGTATAATGCAAGTCTTGATTTGATAGCAGATATTTTTGCGATTTCTTCCAACAACGGATATGCAATGAATGCACCGGGAAGATGGTACAACGTTACCGGTACGATTGCAGATGGGGCAGGAACCTTTACTGACAGTTCGGTCATGTCAGGATATGGTTGTAGGGATATCAAAGAATATATTAGCGGAATCTACGGCTCTAAGGAAATTTATTTTGTTACTTCGTCTGCATTTGACAGCGCTTATGGAAGCAAATTCAGTTTTATACAGGCAACGTCCATTGTTGAATCCACAACGGTATATTTGGGTAATAAAGCAGTTTTTGAGACTACAATTACCGGGGTTAAGGATGGGGAAAATGCCGATGCTATAGAACGTTTAAATTATCAATCGGGTAATGTGCCTGCGAAAAATTTGGATAATGTGGAAATATCCTTGACACTTGGTAATACAACTACAGGTGAGGATGTAGCCGGTTATGGTTTTACACAGCTTGATTTTGCAAATTCTAAAATAGAATTAGTATATTATGGTGAAAATACAAATTACATAGAAGAGACTGTTTATGAATGGCCTCTTTTGGAAGCAAAGGAACAGTCTGTTGTTATTCCGGAAGGCATCACAACAAAAACAGGATGGTATGGATTGCGGGTAGTCATTACAAATGCAAACGGTACGGTGGCAAATGATGCGAAGCAACAGTTCTATTTTATGGATAATTGTGAATTGGATGTTTCTTTGGACGCGTATTACAAGTCATATGTGAATAAAGATAATCTTCCGTCAACTTTGGTTGCGGAAGATGAGAAGAAAGAAAACTGGGGAAATAATCCGTCTTTGGAAATCTCGTTGGATAATGCACCGGGAGAAGGCTGGACGGTAGATACGTATTTCGAATTTAGCAAGGACGTACGTAATGATGCAGATGATTATGGTATAGAAGAACTTGTCAAAGTGCGCGTTTATAATAAAAATGACGCGGACTACGAAACCAATGCAATCTGGGTTACAGATGCACAGGCGGATACTATCCGATATACTCCGGTTTATGTGGAAGAAATAAGAAAGGATAGTTATGGTAGCTTGGAGAATCTTTTGTTACCGCTATATGAAGGCGACAATCTGATTTGTTATGAACTCATAAATACAAATGGTGTTGTAAAAAGATATGAAGTACCGGTATTTACATATCCGAAATCGGAAGAATGGGATTTGGATGTACAGTATACAGAAATTTCTGAAAGAACCGGCGGAATTATGGAAGTTACCGTAAAGCCAACGGTTTCAGAAAATATTGATATGGCAAATTCAACCTTCAGTTATGTGGACTACCGATCATATTCAACGGAAGAATCCTATGTATTCAGAGATGATTTCGACCATGAATTCTGGCTTTTAGACCAAAATGGTAACTTATCAATACGTAAATATGCAGTAGCAGATGTAGATGGTATGGCACCAGATTATGTTGGAACGACCAGTGGAAGCTTGGGTGAGTCAGATACGGAAGTTTTTTATCATTTTATTGTATATGCATATGATTTTGATGGATTCATATCTGCAGACGAATTGATGCTTACATTTGATGAGGATTATTCAGCTGTGCTTCGGGGATTGACAGGAGAAGAAAGAATTAACAATATTGAACGGATTACGATGAAAGTGCCGATTAACAGGGAAAAAGATGAAAATGGTGAGTATTTGCTATGGGAATCTTATGAACCCGGAAATAATGGTATTTACCGTACTCATCTTTTGCATGAAGGGCCTACAGAAGAGTATGCCGGTTATATCGAAGTGGAAATCTGGGGAACATGGAAATATGATGCGGATGCAGACCCGAGTGTAAATCCTGAATATGCACAGTATGTAAATGCCGATAGCAGAGAACTGACATTTACCGTTTTGGATGAAAATGGTAACAGCCAGACCGGTTCGAGAGATTATCCGAATGGATATCGTCCATATTATAACGACGATTATTCTCTTATTGTTGCACCATTTTATGAAGACGGAACCAGAATTCCGGAATGGAATTCTGAAAGAGAAGAATCGTTACCAATGCTAAATGAAAACGGATGTGTAGCAGCATATTCAAGAGTTCCGTTCAGTAAAATATATAGCTATGGTGTACAGGAACAGAAGGAAGTAATAACAGAGTGGCCGGGCGATACATATCTTTATTTTGAGTTGCCGATGATTCGGGAGGATGGTGAATACATCATTGAATTGATGGATTTATTCGGTGACAGATATGAACGTACGCTTACAGTAAATGAATTTGGTACAACGGGAATTGATGTGGAGTTTTCAGAGACAGAATATACCAATCAGCCTGTTACAGTAAATGTGTCCGCTATTTTAAATGGTGATTATATTACCTCCATTAAAGCAGTTGTTGGCAATGGTCAAGAGTTTGCAGGTACAATCCATGAAAATGACAGCACAAAAGCCAGCATTACGGTGTCGGAAAAATGTCAGGTTGTAGTAACCACAAATCTTGGTAAAGAAAGAACGATATCTGTATGCAATATCGATAAAACATTAGAGAGTGCAAAAGTGACCTATGTTAATAGTATGGCTATTGAATTAGATGGAACAGAGACGGTTTTAGATGAAGAAGTAACTGCTATTTTGGAATGTGCTGAAGATATTGAAGGTGTGGAATGTGCGTTGAAATATACCTTCCCACGAGGCAGTAAAAAAGGTGATACATACACATTTAAGTACAGAGATGCGGCCGGTAACGAGGGAACTATGACAGCGGTTCTTCCTTGTGATATCAGCGAGGTGGAAAGAGAAGAAGATTATGTAGATGAATCTGCACCACTTATTGATGTATCCACATACGGAATGCGTAATAATAAATACACCTTTATTACGGAAATGGTTGACCCGAATAAGATGTATGTATCTGCCGGTCAGCCGGCTTATGGTTATCCGGAACTTGCAAGTATGCTTGTGGGAGAAGCAGGACTTGCATCGTATATTTCACAGGCATATAAAGTTGTCTTAAACATTGAAGATGATAGTGCAACCAAGGTTGTTGTACAAAAACCGGGAGAAACAGCACCGGCGTCTTATGCATCTGTTGTAACAGGTAGTAGTGTGGAGGGTGTAACTATTAGTCAGAATACCCTTTCTATCACAAAAAATGTAGCTTTTGATTTATATGTCATTGATGAAGCGGATAATGTGACAAAGGTTACAGATATTGGTGTTACATCTATTGATAATGAAGCACCGGAATTTGTAGTCAAATATACCGTCAGTGATGATAAGTCCAGTGTAAAAGCTATTTTTGTTCCGTCAAAGCAAGCAGAAGCATTGGAGACGATTCATCCGTTAGATACGACTATGCCAAGCGTTGCGATGGAAAGTGGTGAAGTGGACGAAAACGGCGATCCAATTATGATGGACAGATATTATTATTTGTTTAAAGAAAACGATGAAAAGATTTTCCATTATAAAGATGATTATGGTAACAGCGGAAGCAGTCAAGCCGGTGTACAGGGAATTAGTACGGGCACTGTAAAAGTAACCAGTGTTGTATGGAACGGAACAGCTGACAGGCAAGAACCAAATGCAAACAGCGCTAAAGTAAACACCGATGTGACTGCGAATATAAATGTAAGCAAAGCAATCCGTTTAGCAAAAATATATTTATATGATGAAAATGCAGAAAACAAGAAGGGGGCTTTGGTTTCAAATGGTGCAAACGCAACAGTAAGTTATACAAGTCAAAATGTATATGTTACGTATACAGGTAATACGGAAAAACTGGTTGTGGAACTTGTTGCAGCGGAAAACGATAATGTGACATATTATACGTTGCCGGCAGTCATGTGCATTGATAAAAAAGCACCGGTTGTTACAGTTGAAAGTGGAAATGCCGTTCTTGCAGCGAATAAGAAGTATATGACGATTACTCTTACGGCAGACGAACAGGTTGTAATGTCAGAAAATACAAAGAACGGCTATGACACAACTCATATATGGGTAGCTAAAAATGCCGAACCAAAGGTTCTTCATTTTACAGATGAAGCAGGTAATGTAACTGAATATACAGTTACACAGAATAATGTTGTGGACACAAAGGTCCTTACAGCGGTTTACAGTGCTTTAGGTGATGGCTCCGATGAAAGTACTCAGCCGGCAACGGATTTTGAATTAGAAGCCGGAGACAGTATTTTTATTAAAACAAATAAAGATGCGAAAGGTGCGTTTGATGAGAATACCAGTACAAATATTGTTGCAAATAGTTGGACGGAAATTGTATTGCCGGAAACAGAAGGCGTGTATATGCTACAATTGACTGACAGCAATACAAATGAGGTGAGTTATAAAACAATATCTGTACAGGTTAAAGACAAAATTGCACCGGAAATCACATTCGCTTCTAATGCAATTGTGTTAAAAGAAGATGCTGCAATGTCGGAAATGATGAGTCAGATAAGAAGTGGAGTATCTGTTTCAGATAATAGAGACGGTGTTAATGATAACTATGAAGTGACCGGTTATCCGCACAGCATTATTCCGGGATTGTATGAATTGACTTATAGTGCAAGCGATGCGGCAGGAAATACGGCGACGGAAAAACGGACATTATACATTATGGAAGAAGGAATGACTGTATTGTATATTAACGGAGTTCCTGCATTACCGTTTAGCAGAACGGTTGTGGATAGTCACAATTTGAGATTTTCTGTTGAAGGTTTTGGTGATGAAGAGTTACTTACTATGAAAATCCGTAGCGGAATGAAGAGTATAGGTCAAATGAAACGTTACACCACTCCGATTCAGAATATGGAGACGACGGTTTCAGAGGGTGGTTTCTATACGATTTATGTCCGTACACAGGAACGTATGGAATATGTAACTTACCTTTATGTGGAGGAATAAACAGTGAAGAAGATAGGAAAGAGTATAAAAAGAATATTTACATGTATACTCGCCGCATGTCTGATTGCAGGTGCAATGCCTGCAATCGGAATGGAGGAAATCGGTGCATTTTTTGTGCAGGCGGCGGAAGGCTATGTCATTGACAATGGCTATATCAAAGTCACTGTTTCTGAGAAAAACGGTGGTTTTGGTATTCGTACGGTAGATGGTGATAAAGTAAATAAAGATGATGATAATAAGCAGCTTTTGTTTGAATATGATGATGACAACACATCCTTTACTTCTTTTCAGGTGACAAAGAACGGAAAAACCAAAGAATATATTTTTGGTGGTAAATATGCCGGAAGTTCTAAAGTAAGTGTTGCAAAAGAAAATGAAACACTGGTTGCGAAATGGTCTGTGGATGATTTAACTTTTATACAGACAATCAGTCTTGTAAACAGTGGGGCAAATGAACATGGAACGGCTTACATCAGTTATACAGTTGAAAATGCCGGAGAACCGGCAGATGTGAAATGTCGAATGCTTATGGATACTTCTTTGGGTGAGCAGGATTATGCATATTATAATCTTGGCAACAGTAATCAGTTGCAGGAAAGAGAAGTAACACTTGGCATTGATGGATATAATAAAACATTTTATGCGTTAGATGATGCGGGATATCCGTCTATAGTGGCATACACAATCAATGCCGCTATTAATGATGTGGAATGTAAACCATATCAGACGACATTTGCACATTGGAATAATCTGGCATCTACAGTTTTTGATTATACAGTAGATGCGGATATGGCTTTTACAAACCCATATAATAAAAGCTATCAGACAGCAGACAGTGCTTATGCACTTTATTTTGATATGGGAAATGTGGCAACCAATGCTACCTCGGTAGTTGGTACTAATTACGGTATTTTTTCTAATGAAACCGTAAAAACAGAGGCTACAGTGGCTGTCAATATGGTCGCACCGGATGCTTTGGAATTTGCGACAGATGCAAATGGAAAAGAGGACCAGAGTCAATATGCAGATGATGGAAACTTTACTGTAAAAACTTATATTGAAAACTTTGGTTCAAGCAGTTATTCCAAGGTAAAAGTACTGGTATATACAACCGGTGGAATTGATCCGTTAAATCAGAGTGGTAATAAAACCAACAGTACATATGATAATCCGTATTCCATTGAAATTGATGAATTTAGTGCAAAGGAAAAAATCGAATATGAATGGTCTTTTGCAGCAGAACCAAAGGACGTTGGACAGTATGCCAAAATTCATTATAAAGTGTACGATGTGAGTGATGAGGCAACTCAGAATACCGGAACAATTATGAAAGAAAACCTGTTAGGTGAAGGAGAAACCTATATTTTATGTCCGGGTTCTGTAAGCAAAATTCCGGCTATTAAATTTACAGGTACAACACCGGATACAATTTATAATGCCGGAATAAGGACATTGTATTTAACAGGCGATAATTTTAGTATGCTGGCAAATCAGAGTGAATATAAGCTGATGCTTAGCAGAGTGGATGGTCGTAAATTCAATGGTGTAGACAGTGTGGAAATTCCGGCTGACAGTATTGAAATTGATACTTCGACCAATCGAATGACTGTGATTTTGACAGACGATACACCGGGTACGCTTCCCGCAGGTATGTATGAATTGACAGTGGATTATACGGACTCGTCAAAAGAGGATATTACAGCACCTGCACTACGTTTTCAGGTAAGTGACAGTGTTAAATATCGTAATGATGCGTACGGATTTTTGGCGGTTATCAAAACGGATGATGATGAGTATTACATAAAGAATTATGCAAAAGAGAGTGATTATATTTATGATATCACAACGCAGGCCGTGGATCGGGATGATGTTTTATTAGAGTTTAAGGGAAGCTTTATAAAAGAAAAACAACAGGATGGCGAAACGTCAATTGTTTATAAAGGTCTTTCTATCAATGACAGTGATAATGTTATGACATTAAATGATTGTCTTGATATTAAAAACGGTACTGTTACGATTACAGAAGATGAAGGCTCTGTGACGGTAGATTTTGATGCGGATATTTACACTACAGGTGCAGGTACTTCTGTGTGGAGCGGTGTTTGTGCTTTGACAGAGCTGGAAGCAGGCGTGGAATATGCCTTGATTGAATATGATGAAAATGGCGAAAGAGAAGCTGTTTCGGCAGAAACCATCGCATTGTTATGGCCATCTGTCGGACAGGGATTCCAAGAGTTAATGGGATTACTGTTTGAATTTAAGTATGGCGAATTCGGTACGATTAAGAACGATGAATCGAATTTGAATGACCAGAGAGTAGTTGCCTTTGGTGCAGCACTGGATTTGTCATTTATTATTCCGGAGTCTGTTAATTGCAAAACCACGACTACAGAAATGGATAATACATGGAGTCTTGTAATGCAGGAATCCATTGATGCCTCTCCGGATTTGATTCGTGCCACGAACAGAAGGTATAAATACAATGCAGATACTGTAAATACCAAGACTACAACCACAACAGAGATTACTGAAGGAAGTGACTTTGTTGAAACAGGCACAGCTATGGGAGATGATGCTACTGCGGGAGATGGTGATACCCGTTCTGCCAGTGTTCAGATTGATGACATTTTATTTGGTGGAGAGTATATTGGTATCAATATGTCTATTGCACTTGGTATTCCGGGCTATATTGAAAGTATGCCTGGAATGCAGGCAATCTTGTCTGTAAATACAATTGGAGACTGGTCCTTTGGAGCCAGTGGGGTTTGTGAGTTCAGTACATTTTGTATGGAAGCAAGCATTCAGATTTTGAGTAAAGACGGTATTCCGATACCGGATGAATTAACCTTCTTTATAGGTGGATTTGTTCCGGGTATTAATGTTGACTGCTATGGAATTCTCTGGTTGCAGGGCGGCGGAGGAGGAATTCAGAATCTGTATGATACGATCTTTTTGGATAGTGGAATTCCGCCTTTAAAATTGTTGTTGGAAGCACAGATATCACTTATGCAGGTGATTTCAGCCAGAGCATCAATCGGGCTTAGTTTAAGAGGCGTTGATGCATCTATATCAAATGGTGTGCTTGTGAATGCACTTCCTGTATTAAATAATGCATCTGTCAGTTTACAATGGTATCCTGACTTCTATTTGGAAGGTGCCGTAAATGTATCTATTTTGGATGCAATTCACGGTGGCGGATATATTGTTGTAGAGCATGATGGCTTCTTTGAATTCTTTATTCGTGCAGCGTTGCAGATTCCGGGTTCTATACCGATTATAGGCGGTATTCAGATTGCGGATGCAAATTTAGGAGCGAATCAGGATAAAATATGGGGACAGATTGTAGTGTTAGATGTTTGTCTCGGCGTAACCTATTATTGGGGTGAAGAAATTGACTGGAACAGCGGTTCACCGGTGTATCCGACCTATCCTGAGCTTGTCGGAATGGAAGGCGGTTTTGCGTTGGCATCTTATCCAATAGGTGTGGATGAAACTACAGGTGATACTCTGTATATGGCAGTGGGAACAAACTTGTTAGAAACAGCCACGGCAGTAGCAGTAGATAACAATGGTGATATTGCAATGTATGGTGGCGGTAGCTTAGTAGATGAACTGTATACGGATGTTTCAGGGAAAAGCCACAGAATGTTTATGGCTTCTAACGGAAACAGCAAGTTCTTAACGATTGAGTGGACAGCGGACAGTAAAGAAGAAGCATTAAGTCAGGCTCGTCTTGTTACAATCAAAGATACAAATGCAACTCCGCATACAATTACGATACTTGATAATACAAAGACAGTGGAAGAACAACAGGGTACTAATGCAAACCTGACATATGATGAGGAAAATAAAAAAGCATCCCTTGCCATATCATTCACAAAGGCATCTGCATTTGACAAGGTATGGGAAATTACAACACCGGAAGCAGCGACGCTGGTATTGTATGATGTAGCTCCGCTTCCAGTATTGTCTGAAGAAAATACAACAGTAGCAGTGAACGATTCACAGGTATCTGTTACATTAAACGGTAGTGGAATTGATAAATTTACGAAAGTAAGCTTTATCGCGGAAAATGAGAATAATGCCACGATGGTTTCTTGTGAAGAAGGTACTTTTGCAAATAATGATGTGGTTGCTTTTGAATTACCTGAAAGTTTGTCAAGTGGAACGTATTCTTTGCGAATTATAGCCAAGGATGATAACGATTTGTATTATTCGGAAATTACGAAAGATTTCACCTATACGAATCCAAATCAGCCGTCAGTCCCGACAATTTCAGCAGTGAAAGGTGTGGGAGACTATAAACAGGCTGTTACAATGAGTACAGATGGGGCATCAGATGAATTCGACGGCTATGTGTTTGATGCTTACAAATATAATGCAGAAAGCCAAGAGTATGAATTGGTAAACGGTGTAAATAACATTCTGTATTATAAAGACGGAACATCTCTTGTGTATAATGATGATGGTACCGTTCAGGCTTGTACAGCAAACAGTACGACAGAACCGTTTGTTATTGGTGGACATTATGAGTCCAAATACACGGATCCTGAAACGAATGAAGTACAAACGTTGATTGCAGGATTTTCAGAAGGCGATTATAAATTGGAAGTAAGACGCTTTAAAGTTGTGGAGAGTGGCAAGGCGTTATTGTACTCAAATCCATATTCTAAGGCAGTGACGGTTACAAAGCCTGTTGAAACAAAAGTGAATGTAAATGCAGTTTTAACAGATGGTACTACAAGTAAGAAAGTCACCCTGACATTAGGTGATGGAACTACTTATGAGCAGGACTATTATAACCATAACGAACTTGCATTGGTTCTTTCAAGCAGTACGGAAAAGATTACCGGTCGATGGGAATTGGACGGTGGAACACGAGAAGGAACAAGAGGTGAAATTACAGAACTGACACAGCAGAGTACACTCTATTTTGCGGATTTGGAAGATGGTACGCATACATTAGAGTTTGTAGGCAAAAATGAGTATGGTGACAAGACCGCTGTGAAATACAGATTTACAGTAGATACACAGGGACCAAGACTTATGCTGGAAGAACCGCTGAATGGTTCGCTGTTTGATTATAAGACGGGTAAGGTCGTAATTACAGGTGTGACAGATAAGGATGCAATCCTTACGGTGATTGATAATGCTACAGATACAAAGTTAATCGAAAATGCGTCAATGAGTACGGAAACTACAACTCCTGCAGGTTCGGTTAAGATAGATGGAGATGGTAAATTTACAACAAGTGTAATTTTGGATACATCTGTTTTGCAGCATAATTTAACGATTCGTGTCCTTGATAATCTTGGTAATGTGACAGAAAAAGAGGTATTGGTTGTAAGTGATGGTTTGGGAAGCATTGAAAAACTCATGATTTATGCAGGTGATGAGGATGTGACAAATACGAAACTTACAGCAGGTGGTAATTATTCATTACGTCTTATGGCAAAACCGAAGGAATATGACACTGCAATAGAAATTAATGATTCTACATTAGTGGAATGGACATATATTGCAGTAAATGGAGAAGCAGAACTTGTGGAGAGTGCTGATACGGTCATTTTGAAAACCGGAGAGGCATCAGAAGGTATGGTTACTGCCAGATATTTGATAAGCGATGCGGGCGCATATACTGTCAATTCTTCCTTTGGCGATACGGGCGCAGAAATTATTGAATTAAACAGTAGTAATACGCAGATTATTGTTGCCGGCCAATGTGCATATACAAGTGGGGCAGTAACTCCAACGGTAACCGTATTTTACAATGGCACACAGCTTATAGAGGGTGTGGATTACGAATTAAGTTACAGCAATAATGTGAACGTTTCGATAGGAAGTAGTGTGAAACCGCAGGTAATTGTAACCGGTCTTAATGCCTATAAGGGAAGTGTCACAAAAACCTTTGAAATTGTTTATATGGAAACTGAAAGTGATGAAAAAGATACATCCAATACACAGTATTATTCACCAACAGGTATACAAGGTAATAATGGTTATTACACATCGGATGTAACGATAGTTGCCAAGGAAGGCTATGAACTTGTAAATGATAAAGAAGAAAAATTGTCATCCGGTATAACCATTACAGAAGAAGGTAAACATACGGTTTCTTTCCGAACAAGAAGATTGGCAGATGGTGCGTTGTCAGATCAGATTACGTTAGAGATTCGTATTGATAAGTCAATGCCTACAGGAACCATTGAAATGAACGAAAAAACCTGGGATACATTCCTTTCAAAGATTACCTTTGGTTTATACAATGTAAACAATTATGCGGTTACATTGACAGCGGCAGATGAAGCTAGTGGTGTAGAGAAAATTGAGTTCGTTGTTTCTGAAAAAGCATATGCAAGTATTAAAGAACTGGAAGCAGATGACCTCAAATGGAAGACATATTCGGAGACGTTTAAACCGACATTGAATCCTGATAAAAATCAGATTATTTATGTTCGTTTAACAGATAAAGCGGGTAATGTCAGCTATATCAGTTCTGACGGAATCGTTGTGGACACTACGGCTCCAACTATAAGTAATGTATACATTAAAGAAGATACCGGTTTGGCAGCAGATTCTTTAGAGTTCAGATTTACTTCTGATGAAGCAGGAACTTTCTATTATGCCGTCGTGAAGGCAAGCCAAAAAGCTCCGGATGCGGCTTCTATTATTGCAGGAACGGTAGAAAATGCAATTGTAGGAAACGGAATGATTCATCCGAAGATGATAGGTGAAGAAGTTTCAATTGTTGTCACAGGATTAGAAGAGAATACCTTATATGTGGTTTACATTGTGGTAGAAGATAATGTTATCAAAGCAGATGATGGCAGTACGTCAGCTAATATTTCGGAAGTGATAAGCAGTACACCTGCTTCTACGAAAGCACCGGAAGATTTTGATGAGTCGGATGTGCCACAGGATGAACCGGAAAATGGCTCTAAGGTGGGAGTGTATTTAGCTATTATTGCAGTCATATTATTAGCAGGTGGATTCTTTATTTTCTTCTTTGTAAAGAAACGCAAGAAAAAGAAAGATGAAACGGCTAATTAAATAAATAAAATATGTTTTATGTGCCGGAGAGGTCCAATGGACTTTTTCCGGCATATTTTGTTGTAGTTTATCATTTACATTATTTAAAAAAAATATTATAATTATGGTTAATATAGGCAAATTTTTTTATGTGCCAATTTTACGAACAGAGAGGAATTTCTTTATGAAAAAGTTGGAAGAATATGTAAGAAGCATACCTGATTTTCCGGAAGAAGGCATTATTTTCAGAGACATTACAAGTGTGTTGCAGGACGCGGACGGATTACAGCTTGCAATAGACACAATGCAGGATAAGGTAAAGGATTTAGATTTTGACGTGGTTGCAGGTGCAGAATCCAGAGGATTTATATTTGGCACAGCGATTGCGTATAATATGCACAAACCTTTTGTTTTAGTCAGAAAGAAAGGGAAACTTCCTTGTGAGACTATTTCAGAAGATTATGATTTGGAATATGGCAAAGCAACCATTGAAATTCATAAGGACGCGGTTAAGCCGGGACAGAAGGTGCTTTTGGTAGATGATTTGATTGCCACAGGCGGTACAGCGAAAGCTGCCATCAATTTGATTGAAAAATTGGGCGGTGAAGTTGTAGGATGTGTATATTTAATTGAATTGGCAGGTCTTGAGGGCAGAAAGAAATTAGAAGGCTACAGAGTAGATTCTGCAATTTGTTACGAGGGCAAATAAAAAAAGTCAGCGGCGGTGTTTTATGACGGAAGAAAAGAAAGAATTAGTAATTGATGATGGTAGAATTGAAGCAATGCAGGAACATTTAAGTCCCGAAGAATTGTATCGGGATTTAATTTCACGCGTTCAAAAATACCATCCGTCAGACGATATTTCGTTAATAGAGAAAGCATACAATTTGGCTTATGAGGCACATAAGACCCAAGTGCGAAAGTCGGGGGAACCATATATTATTCATCCGTTATGTGTGGCTATTATTTTGGCAGACTTGGAAATGGATAAGGAAACCATTGCGGCAGGACTTTTGCACGATGTTGTAGAAGATACAATTTATACCAGTGAAGAAATTGAACAGCAGTTTGGAGCAGATGTTGCGCTTTTAGTTGATGGTGTGACAAAATTGCAGTCCTTACAACTGGGTGATCATAGTAATGCAATGGACAAGGATAAGGAAAAGCTTGAAATGCAGGCGGAAAACCTTAGAAAAATGTTCCTTGCCATGGCAAAGGATATCCGTGTTATTATCATTAAGCTTGCGGACAGACTTCATAATATGCGTACTCTCAAGTATATGAAGCCTGAAAAACAGCAGAGAATTGCAAGGGAAACTCTGGATATTTATGCTCCGATTGCGCAGCGCCTTGGTATTTCCAAAATTAAAGTAGAACTGGACGATTTATCACTCAAATACCTTCAGCCGGAGGTTTACTATGATTTGGTTGATAAGATTGCAGTCAGAAAGAGTGTAAGGGAAAAATATATCCAGACAATCGTAGAAGAAGTCAGCGAACACATTGCAAAGGCCGGTATTAAAGCCAAAATCGATGGACGTGTAAAGCACTTCTTCAGTATTTATAAGAAAATGAAAAACCAGAATAAGACAATCGACCAGATTTATGACTTGTTCGCGGTTCGTATTATTGTAGATAATGTAAAAGACTGTTATGCGGCACTTGGTGTAA
>ERZ1032130.29-NODE-29-length-45079-cov-13.448139_pt1 | contig 45079 bp, 39 predicted proteins | sample MGYA00517879_ERZ1032130 | MGnify/ENA primary metagenome ERZ1032130 (study PRJEB33719, sample SAMN04262597) | wastewater metagenome | biome: rural village; feature: animal feces; material: feces | host: Bos taurus | place: El Salvador | collected 2012-01-31 ...
TGCGCAAGACTCCCAAGGACGAGATCGACCGCAAGGTTAAGGAAGCTGCTGAGATTCTGGACATCACCCAGTACCTGGGCCGTAAGCCTAAGGCTCTGTCCGGTGGTCAGCGTCAGCGTGTCGCTATCGGCCGTGCTATCGTCCGTGAACCCAAGGTCCTGCTGATGGACGAGCCTCTGTCCAACCTGGACGCCAAGCTGCGTAACCAGATGCGTGCTGAGATCATCAAGCTGCGCGAGAAGATCCAGACCACCTTCATCTACGTTACCCACGACCAGACCGAGGCTATGACCCTGGGCGACCGCATCGTCATCATGAAGGACGGCGAGGTCCAGCAGATCGGCACTCCTCAGCAGGTCTTCAACCATCCTCACAACCTGTTCGTTGCTACCTTCATCGGCACTCCTCAGATGAACCTGTTCGAGAACGCCAAGCTGGTCAAGGAGAACGGCAAGTACGCTGTCAAGATCGACGCACTGACTGTCGAACTGTCCGCTGAGAAGCAGGAGAAGCTCTCTGCCAACAACGTTGCTGAGCAGGACATCGTTCTGGGCGTCCGTCCCGAGCACATCACCTTGGAGAGCACCGGCATCGATGGCACCGTCGACGTTTCCGAGCTGATGGGCTCCACCGTCCACCTGCACGTTGACTCCATGGGCCGCGATGTGGTCATGGTCGTTTCCACCATGAACATGACCGGCGCAGAAGTCGCCGCTCTGGCTCACGGCAACAAGGTCACCTACAACTTCCCCGGCCATGTCTGCCACGTCTTCTCCAAGGAGACCGGCCTGAACCTGGAGGCCTAATTTCTTAGATTCCTTTAACAGCCCCGCCAATGGCGGGGCTGTTTTTTTGTTTATGGGGTAAATCGTAATTGATCGATGTGTAACGAACAACGGATGTCATTGCGAGCCAGTGCGCACACTGGCTCGCAATGACATCTATCTTTTGGCAGCCCGATGAATGCCCATTTACTGTAACGATATCATTCGACAAAAGTCGGCAGGTTGTACACACCGAAGTATAAGGAAAGTACAAAAAGGGTAAAATCTGAACATTATGCCAAAAAATTGAAATCCCTTCCCTTTTGTGCCCTGTTTTGCTTGACAAAAGGGTAAAAACGCAGTATTCTTTATAAGTATGTTGCGCAGAGAATGGAAACGTTTTCATGCGTTGCCTGCCTGCCGGGCCTTATTCCGGCTCCGCAACAATTGATTTGAGAAAAAGTAACAGCGGCATACCGCCGCTTTTTTAAGAATGGAGAGCAAAATACATGAATCTGAATTGCCGCGATATCCTGAAGTGGACGGAAGCCCAGCTGAAGTACACTTATGACGTTTCCCTGAAGGAAGCAACTGCCGAAGAGCTGCACGAGGCTCTGGGTCAGGCTGTTATGATGGCTATTTCCGACAACTGGAGCCATGCCAAGAAGACCCGTATGCCCGATCGTAAGGCTTACTACATTTCCGCTGAGTATCTGATCGGCCGTCTGGTTTACAGCAACATGTTCAACCTGGGCATTCTGGACGAGATGAGGGCCCTGTTTGCTGAGTGTGGCGTGGACCTGGCTGTTCTGGAGGACATCGAAGACGATGCACTGGGCAACGGCGGTCTGGGCCGTCTGGCTGCCTGCTTCCTGGATTCCGCAGTTTCCTGCGACATCCCCCTGTCCGGCTACGGCCTGCGCTATAAGTTCGGCCTGTTCAAGCAGAGCTTCAACGGCAACGGTGACCAGGTGGAGAAGGCTGATGACTGGACCAAGTTCGGTGATCCCTGGTCTTACCGCCGCTACAAGCACACCGTGAAGATCAAGTTCCCCGACCACACCGTTCTGGCTGTTCCCTACGATGTTCCTGTCATCGGCTACGGCACCCAGAACATCGGCACTCTGCGTCTGTGGCAGTGCGAGGCTGAGGAAGAACTGAACTTCGACGCTTTTAACTCTCAGGACTACCTGCGGGCTCTGGATGCAAAGAACCGCGCTGAGGACATCACCCGTGTTCTGTACCCCAACGATTCCACTTGGGACGGCAAGCGTCTGCGCCTGAAGCAGCAGTACGTTCTGTCTTCCGCTTCCCTGCAGGATATGCTGCGCACCTACAAGCTGGCCCACGGCAATGACCTGTCCCGCTTCGGCGAGTTCTACGCTGTCCAGCTGAACGATACCCACCCTGCCATGTCCATTCCCGAACTGATCCGTCTGCTGATGCTGGAAGGCATGAGCTTCGATGATGCTTTCGGCGTGGCTCAGAAGACCTTCTCCTACACCAACCATACCGTTCTGGGTGAGGCTCTGGAGAAGTGGCCCCTGAATCTGATGCGCTCTGTGGTTCCCCAGATTGCAGACATCATCTGCCGCATCGACCACAAGCTGCGTGAAGAGATTCCCATGGACTTCAAGGACCGCAGAGCAAAGAAGCTGTTCATCGTGGACGAGGACATCGTGCACATGGCAAACCTGTCCATCTATGTGGGCAGCTACGTCAACGGTGTTGCTGAAATTCACTCCCAGATCCTGAAGGATGACTGCTTCAAGAACTGGTACAGTGTCTTCCCCCAGCGCTTCCAGAATAAGACCAACGGCATCACTCCCCGCCGCTGGATCGGTCTGAGCAACCCTGAGCTGACCAATATGATCCGTGAGAAGGTCGGCGGCGACTTCCTGAAGGATCTGGAGCTGATCAGCGGTCTGAAGGACCACATCAACGACGAGACCATCAAGGAATTCAATGCCATCAAGCGCCTGAAGAAGGAGCAGCTGTGCCATGTCATCGCCAAGCACGAGGGTGTCATGCTGAACCCCGACTTCATGTTCGATGTTCAGGTCAAGCGTCTGCATATGTACAAGCGCCAGCTGATGAACATCATCGCTGTTGTGGATATTTACTTCCGCCTGAAGGAGGGCCGTCTGCCCAACTTCCAGCCCACTGCATTCATCTTCGGTGCCAAGGCCGCTCCCGGTTATATGGATGCTAAGGCGGTTATCCGCTACATCAACCGCGTGGCCCGCATGATCAACAATGATTCCGCTGTGGCTGACAAGATGAAGGTCGTCTTCGTCCAGAACTACAACTGCTCCTATGCTGAGCATATCATTCCCGCCGCTGACATCTCCGAGCAGATCTCTCCCGCAGGCCTGGAGGCTTCCGGTACCGGCAACATGAAGCTGATGCTGAATGGTGCCATCACCCTGGGTACTCTGGACGGTGCAAACGTGGAGATCGCCGAGGAGGCTGGCCGCGAGAACGAGTATATCTTCGGCCACACCGTCGAGCAGATCAATGCCATCAAGGGCAGCTACTATGCCCGCGGCATTTACGATACCAATTCCGACCTGCGCCGTGCCCTGAACACCCTGGTGGACGGCACTGTGCCCACCGATGACGGTCTGCGCAACCTGTTCAACCAGCTGGTGAACGGCGGCAACGACCAGTACTACCTGCTGCTGGACTACGCTTCCTACATCGATGCCAAGCTGCAGGCTAACCAGGACTACGCCGACCGCAAGGAATTCGGCCGTAAGTGCCTGATCAACGTGGCTTCCGCTGCCAAGTTCTCCTCCGACCGTACCATTCGTCAGTACGCTGAGGAAATCTGGCACATCAAGCCTACCCAGTTCTGATCCTTCACATCCCAAAGGATAGAGTTTCAAAGAATCCCGGCTTCCGTAATGGAGGCCGGGATTTTTTGCGCTTTTTTCAAGAAAAATGGCTCTTGATTCATAATTTCCGGCAGGCGGGAAATACTACCTGTGAAAAGGCGGTGTTTATATGGAGGAATTCTCCTGCAGGACAAGACTGCTGGCGGGAAGCGGTGCGGTGAAGAAACTGGGGGAACTGGGAGCAAAACGGCTGTTTCTGGTCTCAGATCCCTATTTTTCCAAAAACGGAAAGGCAAAAGAAGTGGCAGAAGCGGCAAAATGCCAGGAATATGTGATTTTTGATAAGGTGCAGCCGGACCCTACCGTGGAGCTGGCGGCGGAAGGAACGGCCCGGCTGAAGGAATTTGGACCGGATCTGCTGGTGGCACTTGGGGGCGGCAGCGCAATGGATCTGGCCAAGGCCATGGCTTATTTTGCAAAAGCGGACTGCCTCTTTGCGGCCATTCCCACGACCTCCGGCTCGGGGTCGGAGGTGACAGATTTTGCGGTTCTGACCCATGACAAGGTGAAGCATCCCATTGTGGACAAAGGGTTGCGGCCCGATGTGGCAGTTTTGGACAGTGATCTGCTGCAGCAGCTGCCCAAGGGGCTCATTGCGGAGACGGGCTTCGATGTGCTGTGCCATGCGGCGGAGGCCTATGTGGCGAAGGATGCGGGGACAATGACGGATCTGCTGGCCCGGGAGGCCTTTTCCAGTGCTTATGCTTCGCTGCCTGCGTCCTACGCCGGAAATACAGCAGTCCGGTTAAAAGTCCACATAGCATCTACAATGGCAGGGATGGCGTTCACCCAGGCGGGACTGGGGCTGTGTCATGCCATGGCACACAGCCTGGGCGGCATGTTCCATGTGGCCCATGGACGGCTCAATGCCATTTTGCTGCCGGCGGTCATTGGCTGCAATGCCCATGTGGCCGGGAAAAAATACGCCGAGCTGGCCCGTGCGGCAGGAATGGGGGGCAGCGCGGACACCATTGCCCTGCGGAATCTGAAAAACGGTCTTGTGCGGCTGCGGCGGGAACTGAATCTGCCGGAGACTCTGGTGCAGGCAGGGATCGATCCCCGGGTGCTCTGGCGCAGCGTGGATGCCATTGTCAAGGCTGCCCTGGAGGACCCCTGCAGCAAATCCAATCCCATGCCGGTGGAGGATTTCCTGGTGCGGCGGGTGCTGGAAGAGGTGACAGGCCGTGTCTGAGGTCCTTCTCAGTGTGGGGCTGGATGTGGGAACCACCACCACGCAGCTGATCGTATCGAAGCTGACCATCGAGAACCGGGCCAGCGGGTTCGCGGTGCCTGAGATGGACATTACGCAGCGGTCGGTGCTTTATAAAAGTCCGGTGTATTTTACCCCTCTGGTGGAGGAAAATCTGGTAGATGGGTGGAAAATCCGGGAGATTGTGGAGCGGGAATATCAAAAGGCGGGGATTGCAAGAGATACGGTGGATACCGGTGCCATTATCATCACCGGGGAGACCAGCCGGAAGGAAAATGCCCGGACGGTGCTGGAGGCCCTGTCGGACCTTGCCGGGGACTTCGTGGTGGCAACGGCAGGACCGGATTTGGAAAGCGTGCTGGCAGCCAAAGGAGCCGGGGCGGTTTCCTACTCCGCCCAAACCGGGAAAACGGTGCTCCACATGGATATTGGCGGCGGCACCAGCAACCTGGCCTTGATCCGGGAGGGAAAAATTGTCCGTACCGGGTGCCTGAATGTGGGTGGACGACTGGTGAAATTCCACCCGGACGGGACAATTTTTTATGTATCCCCCGTGCTGCAGGGACTTTCCGGGCTTCGTGTAGGAGAACGGCCTGCAGAAGGGCAGCTTTGGGCTTTGGCAGAGCTTCTGACCCGGACGCTGGAAATGGCGGCAGGCTGCCGGGGGGAAACAGAACTGCTGCGAAGGCTGTCTACGGTGGAGGCCGGGATGCCATGGAAACCGCCGAAGGAGGATCCGGTGCTGTCCTTTTCCGGGGGTGTGGCGGACTGTATCCGGGAGCAGTATCCTGCGGAACAATTTGGCGATTTGGGGCCGCTGTTGGGTCAGCGCATTCGGGGGAGCAGTCTGTGCCGGGGCACGTATATTCTGGGGAACGAGCCTATCCGGGCCACTGTTATCGGGGCGGGCTGCCACAGCGCCCAGCTTTCCGGCAGTACGGTTTTTTATCAGAATGTTCGGTTTCCAATTAAAAATGCAGCGGTTGTCCCGGTTTCGGAGGTATCTCAGGTGGGGGAACTGCTGGCCCGGCAGGAGGGGCCTGCTATTGTGGCCATGGTGGGGATGGCATCTCCTTCTTACCGGGAGATCGCAGCGTTGGCAGATGCGCTGGCGCAGCAGGCACCGGGGGAACTGCTGCTGTGTCTGGAGCAGGACATGGCCAAGGCACTGGGGCAGGCGCTGGCCCTGCGGCTGCCGAAAGATGCCCGGATTCTGTGCATTGACCGGGTCAAGGCAGATGCAGGCAGCTATCTGGATATCGGTGCCCCGGTAGAGCACGCCCTGCCGGTGGTGGTGAAAACGCTGGTACTGGGGCAGTGACCTGTAATGTAGTCTCGTAGGGGAGGGGCTTGCCCCTCCCGCCCAAATGACAAAGTAATTTGGGATTTCCCGAAGGGAAATAAAAAGTTTTTATCGCCTGCGGCGATGTCATTTTGCCATGCAAAATGACTGGGAGGGTCAAGCCCCTCCCCTACGAACATGCAGCAGAGCGGGCATTTAGGAGGGTATCCATGAACAAAGAAGAACTTGCCGCCATGGTGGCGGAGATTTTGGGTGGGCTGAATGGACCGCCTATGGTGAAGGCCACGGAGTATCATGCCACGGAGCCTCAGCCGGAGAAAAAGGACACACAGTTCCATGACGGGGACTTTGTCCCGGATGTGACGGCGCTGGATCTGAGAAAGCTCTATTTGACAGAAAACCCGGAAAATGGGGAAAAATTCCGAAAAATGAAGGAAAAGACCCCGGCACGGCTTGGCTGCGGCAAGGCCGGTGCCCGGTACAAAACCCTGACCATGCTCCGCTTCCGGGCGGACCATGCGGCGGCTCAGGATGCGGTTTTTTCCCAGGTGCCGGAGGATTTTGCCGCGAAAAACGGCATGCCGGAGGTGCAGACCCGGTGCCAGAGCAAGGACGAATACCTGACCCGGCCTGACCATGGGCGGTGCTTTGATGAAGAAAATCAGCGCAAGATCCGCGCTTCCATTCCCGGTACACCACGGGTGCAGATCGTGGTGGGGGATGGACTTTCCTCTGCGGCCATTACCGCCAATGCCATGGACTGTCTGGCAGCGATCCGGGATGGCCTGAAGCTGAAGGGCATTGATGCCGGGACTCCCATTTTCGTCCGCTACTGCCGGGTGGGGGCCGGAGATGCCATCGGAGATGTGACAGGCTGTGAGCTGGTATGCATGCTGGTGGGAGAGCGGCCCGGTCTGGTGACGGATAAGAGCATGTCGGCCTATATCACCTATAGACCCCACACCGGGGTCTCGGAGTCGGCCCGGACAGTGGTGTCCAATATCCATGCCCAGGGCACGCCTGCGGTGGAGGCCGGGGCCCACATTGCAGGGCTCATCGAAACCATTTTGCAGAAAAAGGTCTCCGGCGTGGGGCTGCTGACGGGGGCTGGCGCATGATCCCGGTGAAGATTCTGGCGGTGCGGTATCTGGCAAATGCCAGTCCTGCACTGTGCCGCGGGTTGGGAGCTCCCATAGGCTTTCCCAGTCTGGGCCTTCTGACCACAGACTGCGATGATGCCACCTATATTGCGCTGGACGCGGCTACCAAGGCGGCAGAGGTGGAGGTGGCCTACGGCAGGAGCTTCTACGCCGGTGCAGCCAATGCCTCCACCCCCAACACCGGGGAGGTCATTGGCATTCTGGCAGGCAGGACTCCGGGGGCAGTCCGCAGCGGTATGGAGGCGGCCCTTTCCGCGCTGCGGCGGGTCGGATTTGAAGAAGTGAATAAGGTACCGTATCTTGCGCATACTGTAAGCAGCAGCGGCTTATTTTTGGCGAAGGAGGCCGGGGTAACGCCGGGGACGGCGCTGGCCTATCTGATCGCACCGCCTCTGGAGGGAATGTATGCCATGGATGCTGCGCTGAAAGCGGCGGATGTGGAACTGAAAAAGCTCTACGCCCCTCCCAGTGAGACCAATTTCGGCGGAGGGCTTCTCAGCGGCACCCAAAGTGCCTGCGAAGCGGCCTGTGCCGCCTTTGCTCAGGCTGTGGCAGAGGTGGCAATGCGTCCGCTGGAGGGGTAGGGTGCGATAAACCATCAATTTAAATGGAGTTCATCATATGAAAGGACGAATGGGTATGGATACGAATGCATTGGGAATGATCGAGACGAAGGGACTCATCGGTGCCATTGAGGCGGCAGATGCCATGGTGAAGTCGGCAAATGTACAGCTGATCGGCAAGGAACAGGTAGGCGGCGGCTTGGTTACCGTTATGGTCCGTGGGGATGTGGGCGCTGTGAAGGCTGCTACCGACGCCGGTGCTGCGGCAGCGGAGAAGGTGGGAGAGCTGATCTCCGTCCATGTCATTGCCCGCCCCCACATGGAGGTGGATGCCATCCTGCCCAAGGGCCGTTTGGGTCAGAATCCTCCCGCAGGGAAGTAAGGAATGCTCTATAACGAGACTGCGGTCCGGGACAACATCCGAAACCGGGACGGCAGGCGGGTCTTTTATCTGGGAAAAAGGGACCAGCTGACAAGCGCTGCCCGGGACTGGCTGAGCCGGGAGCGGATCGAAATTCTGCCCGCTGAGCAGGCGAAACCGGAGCGCTATGCCCTTCCCGGCGGGGGCTTCGTGGAAGAAAAACCGGAGCACATGACCCATCTGAATGCCCAGATGCTGGTGCCAAAGACCCATCCCAGGATCGTTTTTCGGGGAAAGATGGATACTTTGGAAGGGGAATTACTCCTGTGTCAGCTGGAAAACGGAGATCTGGTAACGCCTGTGGGGGAAATTCTTGCCCTGGCCCGAAAGATTCTCCAGTGCGATGTGCTGGAAACGCCGCTGCAGTGGAAGACCCTCTGCGGTCTGACGGAGGCGGAGCAGCGCAGGCGAAGCCATTTCCCTCAGGAATACTACGGTCAGCCTCATTTTATGCCTGCCGTATCGGACGGTCCGGTGATCCTCCGGCTGAACCGGGCCCGGTGTGCCGCCCGGGAGGCAGAACTGGCAGCAACGGCAGCCTTTTCCGACCGGGAGGGAAATCCCACCCGGGTGGATATTCTGCAGGCGCTGAACCGCATGAGCAGTATGCTGTATCTGCTGATGATCCAGTGGAAGGGAAAAGGGTAAGTCTACAGTGCCAAAAGCCTTCCCCCGGGGGGAAGGTGGATTCAAAAGCGCCAAGACGGCGATTTTGAAGACGGATGAGGGATGGCGTGCAGTATCGAACTGTGAATAGGCCTGAAACATTGTGCCAATTGCAATATTACCGCCCGCATTCCTCATCAGTCAAAAATCAAAGATTTTTGACAGCTTCCCCCCGGGGGAAGCCTTGGCGCATACTGCGCCGTAAAGGTGGAAATTATGAAACTGAAAACGACCCTTTTGGGGAAAACTTACACATTTCGGGACGTAAAAGAGGTCCTTGCCAAGGCCAACGAGGAGAAGACCGGTGACAAGCTGGCAGGTCTGGCGGCGGAAAATGCCCAGGAGCGCATTGCAGCCAAGGTGGTGCTGTCTGCGGTGACACTGGGGGATTTGCGGGAGCATCCGGCGGTGCCCTATGAGGAGGATGAAGTCACCCGGATCATTCAGGATGATGTGAATGAGGCGGTCTATGCCAAAATCCGGGGCTGGACGGTATCGGACCTGCGGGAATGGATACTGTCGGAGACCACCACCGGGGCAGACATCCGGAAACTCAGCCGGGGTCTGACATCGGAGATGGTGGCGGCGGTCTGCAAACTCATGAGCAATTTGGACCTGATCTATGCCGCCAACAAGATCACCGTTACGGCCCATTGCAATACCACCATCGGCCTGCCGGGAACCTTGAGCTGCCGCTTGCAGCCCAACCACACCACCGATGACCCGGAGGGCATCACAGCCTCCACGCTGGAAGGCCTCAGCTTTGGTGCCGGCGATGCGGTCATCGGCTTAAACCCCGTGACGGACAGCCCGGAGCAGGTGGGCAAGGTGCTGCGGCGGTTCCAGGAGATCAAGGAGCACTGGCAGATTCCCACCCAGATCTGCGTGCTGGCCCATGTGACAGCCCAGATGAAGGCAGTGCGCAATGGTGCCCCCTGTGATCTGATTTTCCAGTCCATTGCCGGGAGCCAGAGGGGTAATGAAGCCTTTGGCTTCAGTGCCGCAACACTGGAGGAGGCAAGGCAGCTTCTTTTGAAGGAGGGCACCGCGGAGGGACCCAATGTGATGTATTTTGAAACAGGACAGGGGTCCGAACTGTCTTCCAATGCCCACCATGGCACCGATCAGGTGACCATGGAGGCCCGGTGCTATGGCTTTGCCAAGCGGTTCCAGCCTTTTTTGGTCAATACCGTTGTGGGCTTTATCGGCCCGGAATACCTCTATGATGCCCGGCAGGTGACCCGGGCGGGGCTGGAGGACCATTTTATGGGTAAGCTCACCGGCATTTCCATGGGCTGCGACTGCTGTTATACCAATCACATGAAGGCAGATCAGAATGATATTGAAAATCTGGCAAGTCTTCTGACCATGGCGGGCTGCAACTACTTCATGGGCATTCCCCACGGGGACGACATCATGCTGAACTATCAGACCACCGGTTTCCGGGAAACGGCAGCTCTGCGGGAACTGACAGGGAAGACCGCAATCCCGGAATTTCAGCGGTGGCTGGAGAAAATGGGCTTCGTGGAAAACGGAAAGCTGACGAAAAAAGCGGGAGACGGGTCCAGCTTGCTGTTTTAAGAATAGTGGTGTTACAGCGTGGGAGTAAAAAGCCTTCCCCCGGGGGGAAGGTGGCCGAGCGCAAGCGAGGTCGGATGAGGGGTGGCGTGCAGTTTCAAGTTTGGAATAGGTCTGATACGTTGTACAAATCGTAACCTTACTGCCCGCATTCCTCATCAGTCAAAAATCAAAGATTTTTGCCAGCTAGTGAATTATGGTATGATTGCCACCGGCAATCATTGCTATTATGGATTCGCTGCGCGGAGCACCACCCCCGGGGGAAGCCAAGGGCGCTCCCGCGCCAGCAAGGAGGTAATATGGAATTTGACAAGGATTTAGCGGCGCGGCAGGAGGCGCGGGAAGTTTTGCGGGAAGCAAAGCAGGCCCAGCAGATTCTGGCGGATATGCCTCAGGAAAAACTGGATGCCATTGCAGAGGCGGCAGCCAAGGCGTTTGCCCGGGAATCCGTATTGCTGGCAGAAATGGCGGTAAAAGAGACGGGCTTCGGCAATGTGGAGGATAAAACCATCAAGAACCGCTTTGCCTCGGAAACGGTGGCGGCTGCTATCCGGGGTATGAAAACTGTGGGCCTTCTGCGGGAGGACCGGGAGAAACGGGTGTGGGAGATCGGTATTCCCGTGGGTGTCATTGCTGCCATCGTCCCCAGCACCAATCCCACTTCCACCGTCTGCTACAAGGCCCTCATTGCCCTGAAAGCAGGCAACCCTATCGTCTTTTCTCCCCATCCCAAGGCCATCGTCTGTACCCGGAAAGCAGCCCGGATCGTGGCGGATGCGGCAGAAAAGGCGGGTGCCCCCAGGGGCAGCGTGGCTTGCCTCAGTATTCCGGCATTGGCCGGCTGTCAGGAACTGATGGCGGCCCCGGAAACCCGGCTGATCCTGGCTACCGGCGGGCCAGCCATGGTAAAGGCGGCCTATTCCTCCGGTAAGCCTGCCATTGGGGTAGGGGCGGGCAACGGGCCTGCCTATATCCATCACACGGCGGATGTAGGGAAGGCCATTGCCTGCATCGTAAGGTCCAAGACCTTTGACAATGGCACTGTCTGCGCTTCCGAACAGAGCATCATCGTGGAAAAATCCATGGAGGATAGGGTGACGGCAGAGGGAAAACGGCAGGGCCTGTATTTCATGAGCAGTGAAGAGGCGGGGCGGCTGGGGAAGCTGCTGTTTCGGCAAAATGGCAGCTTAAACCCGGAAATTGTGGGGAAAACTGCCATTTATCTGGCAGAAAAAGCGGGATTTTCCGTTCCCAAGACCACCAAAATTCTGGTGGCCCGGGAGCAGGAGGCAGGTCCCTCCCGGCCCTATTCCATGGAAAAGCTGTGCCCGGTGCTGGCTTTTTATGTCATGGACTCTGAGGAAGCGGTGCTGAGCAAATGCATCGAAATCTTGGACCATGAGGGCAGCGGACACACCTTTGCCATGCACGCCGAAGACGAGGCCGTGGTGCGCCGGTTTGCGGCGAAAATCCCGGTGTCCCGGTTCCTGGTGAATACCCCGGCGGCACTGGGAGGGATTGGAGAATCCACGGGATTGTTCCCGGCCCTGACCCTGGGCTGCGGTGCGGTGGGGGGCAGCAGTTCCTCCAATAACATTTCTCCTCTGGACCTCATCAATATCCGTCGGGTGGCCTGGGGCAGTGAGAAAACCGGGAAAGCACCGGGAATTGACGAGGCACTGCTGGATATGCTGACGAAGAAAATTCTGGAGCGGTTGGGGTAACGTTGTGTCGCCATAGCGCGGGAGCGTCCAAAGCCTTCCCCAGGGGGGAAGGTGGCACGGCGTGAGCCGTGACGGATGAGGGGTGGCGTGCAGCTTCGACCTGTGAGCCGGTGTTATTTCGACGAAGGCGAAGCCCGACGTGGGAATCTCCTCAAACTTAGAGTATTCATGTGCTAAAATATAAGATTTACGTCTATTTTACAGGAGATTGCCACGTCGCCTGCGGCTCCTCGCAATGACAGCTTTATTTTCGGTACAATAGACGATCATTTACAGCGAGGAGCGGGTTATGGAGAATCAGGAATTAGGTGCGCTGGTGGATGGGGTCCTGCGGCGTGTTTTTGTGGAGCTGGAAGCCTCGGGGCGGCACGTCCATGTGACAAAGGACCAGGCCCTGACCCTGTTTGGGCATCCCCTGACCCCCAAACGCCCCCTGTCCCAGCCGGGGCAGTTTCTGGCAAACGAACGGGTCACCGTGGTGGGGCCTAAGGGAGAATTTCAGAATGTGGCGGTACTGGGCCCGGAGCGGAAGGAAGCACAGGTGGAGGTTTCTCTGACGGATGCCAGAACTTTGGGAATAGATGCGCCGGTGCGGCTGAGCGGAAGCGTGGAGAACAGTCCGGGAGCAACACTGATGACGGACCGGGGCAGGGTGCAGCTTCGGCAGGGGGTCATTGCGGCGAAGCGCCACATCCATCTGACCCCGGAGGATGCGGCCCGGTTCGGCGTGAAAGACAAACAGGTGGTAAAGCTGCAGACCTACACTGCCCGACCTGTGCTGTTTGAAGAGGTTGCGGTGCGGGTCAGCCCGAAATTTGCCTCCTATGTCCATCTGGACTACGATGAAGCCAATGCCTGCGGCTTCCAGAAGGGGGATTTGGGGAGAATCCTTCCATGACGGCGGCATTGCTTGTCGGAAAAGAGCCGGGGGTGGAGCTTGGGTACCAATATGTGACAGAGCCGCCCTATGACGCAGTGGTCATCGGTTCTCTGACCTTGTCGGAGCTGCTGCGGTTCCGGGAGGAACGGGTGCTCTCTGCCCTGGCGGAGGGAAAGCCGGTGTATCTTTACACCCCGGGACTGCCGGAGGCTCCCAAAAACCGGGCGCTGGCCGGAAGCCTGACGGCAGCCCAGCGGGAACTGAAAAACTGGGGCGTGCTGTTTACGGACGGGGGACGGAAAAGGCTCATTACCGCAGAGGAAGCCAGAATTTTACGCGCCTCCGGGCGGCAGCCTGCCCCCGGCGCGGTGCTGACGCCCCTGGCGAAGGAAATCATGGAGGGAACGAGATGAAGGTTGGAAAAGTGATCGGCTCCGTATGGGCCACCCGGAAGGCCCCCTGCCTGCAGGGGCAGACCTTTCTGGTGGTAAAATCTGACGGTGAGGAAATCGTGGCGGCAGATCAGGTGGGGGCCGGAGAAGGGGACCGGGTCCTGCTGGCTACCGGGACAGTGGCCTCCCGGTATTGCATGGATGCCCCGGTAGATGCCGCCGTGGTGGCAATTGTGGACGAGAAGTAGGGAATTATGCCCTCCCCCTTGGGGAGGGTGCCCCAATGGGGAAGGCTTTGGTGCTGCCGCGCCAGTGCAGAAAACGCATCATTTACATCCGAGGTGATAACCATGTTTCATGAAATTCTCATTGCCGTTATGGCGGTATTTGCGGTTTTGGGGGCGCTGGACCGGATTTTTGGAAACCGGTTTGGATTGGGAAAGGAATTTGAAGAGGGCATTCTTGCCATGGGCTCTCTGGCGCTGGCTATGGTGGGAATCGTCTCCCTGGCACCGGTGTTGGCAGAGGTTCTGCGGCCAGCGGTGGTGCCGGTGTTTTCCTTTTTGGGAGCGGACCCTGCCATGTTCGCCGGGAGCATTCTGGCCTGCGATATGGGCGGCGGGGCCCTGGCGGCGGCCATGGCGGAAGATCCCCGGGCGGCGCTGCTGGGGGGCGTGCTGAACGGCTCCATGCTGGGTGCCACGCTGGTGTTCACCATCCCGGTTGCCATGGGGATTCTGGAGGAAAAGGACCGGCCTGCCATGGCAAAGGGAATCCTCTGCGGTATCGTCACCATCCCGCTTGGGGTGTTTGCAGGCGGTGTGGCGGCGGGATATCCCCTGGAAATGGTGCTGCGGAATGTGGTGCCCATTGTGCTGATTGCGGTTTTGATCGCTTTGGGTCTGTGGCGGGCGGAAAACGCCATGGTCAGGGGCTTTGCGGTGTTTGGAAAAGCAGTGGTGGTGCTGGTGACAGTGGGATTGGCGGCAGCCATTGTGGAAGCCCTGACGGGGTTTGTGGTGATTCCCGGTATGGCTCCCATTTCCGAGGGCTTTGCCACCGTGGGGACCATTGCCATTTTGCTGGCAGGCGCTTTCCCTCTGGTGTTTGTTTTGACAAAACTGCTGCGAAGGCCTCTCATGGCGGCGGGAAAGTGGCTGGGCATCAATGATGCGGCAGCGGCAGGATTGATTGCCAGTCTTGCCAACTCCATTGCCACCTTTGGCCTGGTGAAAGAGATGAATCCCCGGGGAAAGGTGGTCAACATTGCCTTTGCGGTATCGGCAGCTTTCGTCTTCGGTGACCATCTGGGCTTTACCGCCGGGTTTGCCCCGGAAATGATCGGGCCCATGATCGTGGGAAAGCTGACAGGCGGCATCAGCGCCATCGCCGTGGCCCTCTGGCTGACCCGGAAGGATGGGTAATTTGGAATTTAGCGTATTGTATCGAACAACGCTTGTCATTGCGAGCCAGTGCGCACACTGGCGTGGCAATCCCCTGCAAGCTTCCGGAATTTACCATTTTATGGTTCTGCGCGGACCTATGGAGGGGATTGCCACGTCGCCCCTTTGGGGCTCCTCGCAATGACATCTATCTTTCGAAAGAACGATAAATGCCCATTTATTCCCGGATAGGTGTTGACAAAGGGACTGCTTTTGGGCTATAATGTTCTGCGTATATGAAAACGCTGTGAAGAGAAGAGTATTCTTTGGCGCCCGGTCAGAGAGTCCCGGCAGGTGAGAGGGGACACGCAAGCGCGAAGAAGAACATGGTCTTGGAGCGTAGGCTGCCGATAGGTAGGCAGCTTCGGGTGCGCCCGATATCGCGCGATTGAGAGGCAGTCTTATTTTCCTGTCATTGCGAACCAGTCCGCAGACTGGTGTGGCAATCTCCTGAAAGGACAGGCTGCAATCAAGGTGGTACCGCGTCAATTTTTGTCGCCCTTGGAGTGTTTCCAGGGGCGATTTTCTATTTAGGAGGAAAGAAAATGACTGAAAAGAAACCCTATTATATTTCCACGGCCATTGCCTACACCTCTGCCAAGCCTCACATCGGTAATACTTATGAAATCGTATTGGCCGATGCCATTGCCCGCTACAAGCGGCAGGCTGGCTTTGATGTGTACTTCCAGACCGGCACGGACGAGCACGGTCTGAAGATCCAGCAGAAGGCAGAGGCCGCAGGCATCAGCCCTCAGGAGTATGTGGATAATGTTGCCGGCCAGATCAAGGATATCTGGGACCTGATGAACACCACTTACGACCGCTTTGTCCGCACCACTGATCCCGAGCACAAGTCCAAGGTGCAGAAGATCTTCCGCCGGATGTACGAGAAGGGCGATATCTACAAGGGCAAGTACAGCGGTAAGTACTGCACCCCCTGCGAGTCCTTCTGGACCGAAAGCCAGCTGAAGGACGGAAAGTGCCCCGACTGCGGCCGGGATGTGCAGGACGCAGAGGAAGAGGCATACTTCTTCAAGATGAGCAAGTACGCCGACCAGCTGATGAAGCACATTGAGGAGCATCCCGAGTTCATCCAGCCCGAGAGCCGGAAGAACGAGATGGTCAACAACTTCCTGAAGCCCGGCCTGCAGGACCTGTGCGTTTCCCGCAGCAGCTTCACCTGGGGCGTGCCTCTGGACTTCGCTCCCGGCCATGTCAGCTATGTGTGGCTGGACGCCCTGAGCAACTATATCACCTTCTGCGGCTATGACCCCGACGGCAACCATGACGAGCACTACAAAAAGTTCTGGCCCGCGGACCTGCATCTGATCGGCAAGGACATTGTCCGCTTCCACACCATTTACTGGCCCATCTTCCTGATGAGCATGGGCGAACCTCTGCCCAAGCAGGTCTTCGGCCATCCCTGGCTGCTGGTAAAGGGCGACAAGATGTCCAAGTCCCTGGGCAATGTCATCTATGCCGACGATCTGGTGGAGCTGTTCGGCGTGGATGCCATCCGCTATTTCGTGCTGCACGAAATGCCCTTCGCTGCTGACGGCATCATGACCTATGAGCTGATCATCGAGCGCATCAACTCCGAGCTGGCAAACATTCTGGGCAACCTGGTGAACCGCACCATCGCTATGGACAACAAGTACTTTGGCGGCGCTATCTGTGCACCCGTTGCATGTGATGCCGTGGACGAGGAGCTGAAGGCTGTGGCTCTGGCTATGCCCGGCAAGGTGGAGGCCAAGATGAACGAGCTGAAGGTGGCCGATGCCATCGACGAGATCTTTGTTCTGCTGCGCCGCGCCAACAAGTATATCGACGAGACCATGCCCTGGGCACTGGCAAAGTCTGAGGAGACCAAGCCCCGTCTGGGTACTGTTCTGTACAACCTGCTGGAGGCCATCCGCTTCGCTGCTGTGGCACTGAAGCCCTTCCTGCCCGATACCTCTGACCGCATTCTGGCTCAGCTGAATGTGGAAAACGGCGGTCTGGAGAGCCTTGTTTCCTTCGGCGCAATGCCTGTGGGCGGCAAGGTTGGCGCAGGCGAGATCCTGTTCGCCCGTCTGGACCCTGTGAAGAAGATGGAGGAGATCGACGCGTTCAATGCCGCCAAGGCCAAGGCAAAGCTGCCTCCTATCGAGATCGAGCCCTATACCGAGGAAAAGGTGGACTTCGATACCTTCTGTAAGTCTGATTTCCGTGCTGTGAAGGTCAAGGACTGCAAGAACGTCAAGAAGTCTGACAAGCTGCTGCAGTTCACCCTGGACGATGGCACCGGTACCGACCGTCAGATCCTCTCCGGCATTGCCAAGTTCTACAAGCCTGAGGACCTCATCGGCAAGACTCTGGTGGCCATCACCAACCTGCCTCCCAGAAAGATGATGGGAAGGGATAGCTGCGGTATGCTGATTTCCGCTGTCCACACCGAGAAGGGTGAGGAGAAACTGAATCTGCTGATGGTGGATGATGCCATCCCCGCCGGCGCAAAGCTCTGCTAAGCCGGTAGGCAAAACGAGCCTGTTGGATGGTGCACAGTAAATAAAATAAGCAAAAACCAGCCCTGTGCTAAATCCGCAGGGCTGGTTTTCTGGTACAATGCAGCAAACCCCGGGAGCCGTGTGCTCCCGGGGTTGTTTTTTGCTTATTCCAGCTCGAATACGCCGGTATAGAGTTTGTAGTAGGTGCCCTTCTTTTCAATGAGCTCGTCGTGGGTGCCCCGCTCGATGATATGGCCATGGTCCAGAACCATGATGCAGTCGGAGTTCATGATGGTGCTGAGGCGGTGGGCGATGACGAAGACGGTACGTCCGTGCATCAGCGCATCCATGCCGTTCTGCACCAGCCGTTCGGTGCGGGTATCGATGGAGGAGGTGGCCTCGTCCAGGATCATGACGGGAGGATCGGCTACGGCGGCGCGGGCAATGGCGATCAGCTGCCGCTGGCCCTGAGAGAGGCTGGCGCCGTTGCCTGTCAGTTCGGTATTGTAGCCCTGAGGCAGACGGGTGATGAAATCGTGGGCATTGGCCAGCTTGGCGGCCTGAATGCACTCTTCGTCGGATGCTTCCAGATTGCCGTAGCGGATATTCTCCATGACGGTGCCGGTGAACAGGTTGGTCTCCTGAAGGACCACGCCCAGAGAACGCCGCAGATCGGCCTTGCAGATCTTGTTGATGTTGATGTCATCATAACGGATCTTGCCGTCGCCGATATCGTAGAAGCGGTTGATCAGGTTGGTGATGGTGGTCTTGCCGGCACCGGTGGCGCCGACGAAGGCAATCTTCTGACCGGGGCGGGCATAGAGGGTGATGTTATGCAGAACGGTCTTTTCGGGAACGTAGCCGAAATCCACGTTGAACATGGTGATATCGCCCTTCAGTTCGGTGTAGGTGGTGGTGTCATCGGCCTTGTGGTAGTGCTTCCATGCCCAGTGGCCGGTGCGCTGAGCGGATTCTGTGATGGTGCCGTCCTCGGCAATGTGGGCGTTCACCAGCTTGACATAGCCTTCGTCCACTTCGGGCTCTTCATCCATCAGCTCGAAGACACGCTCTGCACCTGCCAGCGCCATGATGATGGCGTTGAACTGGTTGGAAATCTGATTGATGGGCATGTTGAAGTTGCGGGACAGAATCATGAAGGTCATGAGGCTGCCCAGACTCAGCAGGCTGCCTTCGGACCAGACCACGATGCTGCCGCCTACGATGGCCAGAATGGCATACTGGACATAGCCCAGATTGTTGTTGATGGGGCCCATCATATTGGAGAATTTGCCGGCGGAGAAAGCATTCTTCTGGAGAATGCCGTTGAGCTCGTCGAACTCGTCTTTGCAGATATCCTCGTGGTTGAAGATCTTAACCACCTTCTGACCGGTGATCATTTCTTCAATGTAGCCGTTCAGGGTGCCCAGGGAGCGCTGCTGGCTGATGAAATACTTACCGGCCCGGCTGGCCAGATACTTGGTGGTGAAGACAACGCCCACCACGGTGATCATGCTGACGATGGTGAGAATCCAGCTTTCTGCCACCATGGCGCAGAAGATGACAACCAGAGTAATGACGGAGGAGACGGTCTGGGGAATGGACTGGGAAATCATCTGCCGCAGGGTATCGATGTCGCTGGTGTAGCGGGACATGATGTTGCCGGCGGTGTTGGTGTCGAAATAGCGCAGGGGAAGCTTCTGCATCTTGCGGAAGGTTTCGTCACGGACCGTCTTCTGGATGCCCTGGGTAACGCCCACCATCAGGAAGCTCTGGAAGAAGCTGGCAAAGATGCCAACCACGAAGACGCAGCCGATGCGGAAACCGAAGGCATTCAGGGGACCGAAATCGGTGGAGCCGGTGGCCACCATGGGCAGAATGAAGTCATCCACCAGGTCGCCCAGGGCAGTGGAACCGATGATGGAAACGATAGCAGAGGCCAGGATACAGCCCAGCACGATCAGCAGGGTGGGCCAGTAATGTTTCAGATAGCTCAGAAGCCGCAGCAGGGTCTTCTTGGGGTCTTTCGCCATGCGGCCGTCGCCGCGCATTTTTGCAGGAGGCATTATTCCAGCCCTCCTTTCTGCTGAGAGTAGTAGATGTCCTGATAAACTGCAGAGGTCTGCATCAGTTCTTCGTGAGTACCCACGGCACCGATCTGGCCGTTTTCCATGAGGATGATCATATCCGATTCCTGTACGGAGGCGATGCGCTGGGCAATGATGAGCTTGGTAGTGCCGGGAATCTCCTCCCGGAAGGCCTTGCGGATGGAGGCGTCAGTGGCGGAATCCACGGCGGAGGTGGAGTCATCCAAAATCAGGATCCGGGGATTTTTCAGCAGGGCCCGGGCGATGCACAGGCGCTGCTTCTGACCGCCGGAGACGTTGGTGCCGCCCTGCTCGATCTTATGATCGTACTGGTCGGGGAAAGCCATAATGAAATCATGGGCGCAGGCCAGCTTGCAAGCGTGGATCAGCTCTTCGTCGGTGGCGTTGGGATTGCCCCAGCGGAGGTTTTCCTTGATGGTGCCGGAGAAAAGGGTATTTTTCTGCAGGACCATGGCAACATTGTCGCGCAGGGTTTCCAGATCATACTTGCGGACATCGATGCCGCCCACCTTCAGGCTGCCTTCGCTGACATCGTAGAGGCGGGGGATCAGCTGCACCAGAGTGGACTTGGAAGAACCGGTGGAACCCAGGATACCGACGGTAGCGCCGGAGGGAATGTGCAGGTTCACTTCCTTCAGTGCCCGGTGCTGGGCAGTGGCGGAGTAACGGAAGGAGACATTCTCAAAGTCGATGGAGCCGTCGGGAACGGTGGTGACGGCAGCCTCGGGAGAAGTGAGGTCCGGCTCCTCGGTCAGAAGCTCATAGCAGCGGCGCAGGGGGGTGCGGGACATGGTCATCATAACGAAGACCATGGAGAGCATCATCAGACCGGAGAGAATCTGGGTGGTATAGGTGAACATGGAGCTGAGCTGGCCGGTGGTGAGGCCCAGAGCAGGATTGTTGCCGGAGGCCACAACCATTCTGGCACCTACGAAGGAGATGACCAGCATACAGGTGTAGACGCAGGACTGCATAATGGGGCTGTTGAGAGCCAGAATCTTTTCTGCCTTGGAGAAATTCCGGTACAGATCGCTGGAGACATCGGTGAACTTCTCAATTTCCTTTTCTTCCCGGACATAGGATTTGACCACACGGATGCCGTGGATGTTCTCCTGAACGGTATTGTTCAGCCGGTCCATCATCTTGAAGCCCCGGTCAAAGATTTTGAAGACGGTGGGGGTCAGCAGGATCAGGGCACCTGCCAGTACGGGCAGAACGTAGAAATAGATCCGTGTCAGCCGGGGGCTGATCTGCAGGGCAGAGATCATAGCCAGAATCAGCATCATGGGGCAGCGGATGGCCATACGGATCATCATCTGGAAGGTCATCTGCAGGTTGGCCACATCCGAGGTCAGACGGGTGACGATGGATGCGGAGGAGAATTTATCAATGTTGGAGAAGCTGAACTGCTGCACCCGGTAGAACATATCGTGGCGCAAATTTCTGGCAAAGCCGGTGCCTGCCTTGGAGGCGAAAACGGCAGAGGCCACGCCGAAGCTGAGGGAAGCCAGGGCGCACAGCACCAGCTGAATAGATTTGACGATGACCACATGCATATCCTGCAGGACCACACCATAGTCATACAGGTCTGCCATGACCAGAGGAATCAGCACCTCCATGGCAACCTCGCCCACCATGCACAGGGGGCTCAGCAAAGCAGGCCATTTGTATTCCCGGATGCACCGGGCCAGTCGTTTGATCATTCTTTCGGTTCCTCCTTATGTCTGCGGTGGCAGGGGGTGCCGCCCATATTGGTGATGGCCCGCTGCAACAACTGGCCAAACAGTTCCCGTTCCTCCGGGGTAAAGCCTTCTACGATGCGCTGTTCATTGCTCTGAATGGTGGTGTGCATCAAATCATGGCATTCTTTGCCCTTGGGCAGAACGTAAATACGCTTGCAGCGGCGGTCATCGGGATCGGTGCGCAGTTCGATGAAGCCTTTCTGTTCCAGCCGGGACAGAATGCCGGAAACAGTGGGATGGCTGAGCTGGAATTCTTTTTCAATGTCCCGGGGGCAGGGGGGCTGGCTCTGGTGGGCCAGATATCCCATAATGTGGCCCTGCGCGGCAGTCAGGTCCATGGTTTCCAGTGCGTTGGTGACAGACTGATCGGTACACCAGTGCAGGATGCGGAGCATATGTCCATAATGGAATTTCAGAAGGATCACCTCCTAAATAAAATGTAGCATGCTACCTATTAGTTTACCAGAGGACAGCACAATATGCAAGAGGAGGGAAAAAAGTTTACATTTTCCACAAAGGATGGGACCGGCTCCTGTGAAATATGTATCACAGGCAAGGGCGTGGGCATACTATAAACGAGGTGAGAAAGGATGAAAGAGGACGAAAAAAAGCCCATCCCCTGGGAAGCGGTTGACCCCAAGCCCCCGGTGATCCAGTCCGGCCATCTGGAAAGCAGAATCCGGAATGAAAGGTAAATTGTAGTTTCGCTTCCCAAGCCCTCCTCTTTGGGGAGGGGGGCCGAGCCTGGTGCTCCGCGCAGCGAATCATAATCCAATGATTGCCGGTGGCAATCATACAATAATGCACAGCGAGGTCGGAGAGGGTATGATTGGACGCTGGTACACCCGTTCAGTTACGGCTTTCGCCGTGCCAGCTCTCCCAAAGGGAGAGCCAGGGGCGCTCCCGCGCCAATGCCATAAACGATAATTTGCCAATCCAATTCCTGCAAAAAACAAACCGGACCGAATTTCTTCGGTCCGGTTATGTTTGGTCAATTTCAGCAATTAGCCGTTAGCACGCATCTGAGCGAAGCACTCGCTGCAGAAAACGGGACGATCAGACTTGGGCTGGAAGGGAACCTTTGCCTCGCCGCCGCAACGAGCGCAGGTAGCGGTGAAGAACTCACGGGGGCCACGGGTAGCGTTCTTGCGGGCGTCACGGCAGGACTTGCAGCGCTGGGGCTCGTTCTGGAAGCCGCGCTCTGCGTAGAACTCCTGCTCACCAGCGGTGAACACGAACTCGTTGCCGCACTCTTTGCAAACTAAAGTCTTATCTTCGTACATTGGAAATACCTCTCTTCGGTTTGTTGTTGCCCCGTGAAATCCCAGAAAAATGTTATAACGCGAGGTCGGTTTGATAGGTGACAAATACTGCCACAAATCGGATTATACACAAATGTGAACAATTTGTCAATGGCTTGTGAAATTATTTCTGGTGAAATCCGGACAATATTTCCTCAAATACTGAACTGGGATTGACCTTCATAGGGGATGTGCAGGTGGTCATAAGCCAACGCCGTAACACAGCGGCCCCGGGGAGTTCGGGTCAGGAAGCCCAGCTGCATCAGATAGGGCTCGTACACATCTTCCAGAGTCACGGCTTCCTCGCCGATGGTGGCAGCCAGGGTTTCCAGACCCACCGGACCGCCGGAATAATTCTGGATGATGGCGGTGAGCATCCGGTGGTCAATGGTATCCAGTCCCAGCTTGTCTACCTCCAGGCGGCGCAGTGCCAGATCTGCTGTTTCCTTGGTAATGGTGCCGTCACCCATGACTTCGGCGAAGTCCCGGACCCGGCGCAGGAAACGGTTGGCGATTCGGGGCGTGCCCCGGCTGCGGGAAGCGATCTCCATGGCACCCTCCGGGGCAATGGGCATACCCAGGATGGCAGCGGACCGGGAGACAATCTTTGCCAGTTCCTCGGGGGTGTACAGCTCCAGACGCAGATTCACGCCAAAGCGGTCCCGGAGAGGGGCAGACAATTGACCTGCCCGGGTGGTGGCACCCACCAGGGTGAATTTGGGAAGATCCAGACGGATGGAGTTGGCACTGGGACCCTTTCCCACGATGATATCGATGGCGAAGTCCTCCATGGCGGGATACAGAATCTCCTCCACCACCCGGTTCAGACGGTGGATCTCGTCGATGAAGAGAATGTCGCCGGGATTGAGATTGGTCAGCAGGGCGGCCAGATCACCGGGCTTTTCAATAGCGGGGCCGGAGGTGACCCGGATATTCACGCCCATCTCATTGGCAATGACACCAGCCAACGTGGTCTTGCCAAGGCCGGGAGGGCCGTAAAGCAGAGTGTGGTCCAGAGGCTCATTGCGCCGCCGGGCCGCTTCAATATAAATCGCCAGATTTCCCTTGGCTTTTTCCTGACCGGTGTAGTCGCTCAAAAGCTTCGGCCGCAGGCCGATCTCCCCAGCGTCCTGGGGGGCATAGCTGGGGGAGATGATGGGCGTATCCAGTTCCTGAGAAAATTCGAGACTCATGTATTGACCTCCATGAAAAGGATGTCATTGCGAACCAGTCCGCAGACTGGTGTGGCAATCTCCTTTGGTTTAGGGAAGCCGCCGGAAATATGCCGGGGATTCCCACGCCACTGCGCCCGCAGGCGCGTTTCGGAGCGCAACCGCCCGAAGGGCGGCTCTTAGCGCGTAGATGTGTGCACTGGCTCGGAATGACAGCGGAAGCGAGTTATCCCTTCATTACCATAGCCCTGAGGGCGTAGCGGATCATTTCTTCAGTGGTGGCATTGGGATCTGCGCCCTTTAGGGCGGCGTTGATCTCAGCGGCGGAATAGCCCAGTTCCTGCAATGCTGCGTGGGCCATGGCGGCGTTGCTGCCCTTTTGGATGGGAGAGGCAACGGCGGGGCCGGTGGAGAAGTCCAGCTCCATGGCACTGCCGCCCAGCTTGTCCTTCAGCTCCAGAATGATGCGCTGGGCGATCTTCTTGCCGATACCCTGAGCGGCGGTGAGCATTTTCTCGTCGCCGGTCATGACGGCCAGCGTGAAGTTCTGGGGACCGCCGGAGGAGAGAATGGCCATGGCGGCCTTGGGACCGACACCGTTGACGGAGGTCAGCAGCTCATAACAGCGCTGCTCTTCCCGGCTGATGAAGCCGTAGAGGTCAAAGGCATCCTCCCGGATGGATTCGGTAATAAACAGTTTTGCCTGCTGGTTCAGCTTCAGCTGCCCGGCAGTATAGGCAGTGACCCGGCAGCCGTAGCCCACGCCGCCGCAGTCAATGACCGCCAAACCGGGCTCCAATACGGCAACTTGGCCGGAAACGTAATATAACATGGAATACCTCCGAAAAATATGTCATTGCGAGGAGCAAAGCGACGTGGCAATCTCCTGCGAATGTTGGGATAAATCATTTTATGGTTCTGCGCAGACCTATGGAGGGGATTGCCACACCACTGCGCCCGCAGGCGCGTGCAGAGCGCAACCGCCGCAGGCGGCTCTTGGCGCGGAGCGGTGTGCGCACTGGTTCGCAATGACATCCTTCGTTTGTCACATTTTTTGCTGAATTTGTCCCAGCAGGGAAGTGCTGGACCGGGCGTGGCACAATGCGATGGCGATGGCATCGGCGGCATCGTCGGGCTTGGGCATGGTGTTCAGGTGCAGCAGCCGTTTGGTCATATCCTGGACCTGGTGCTTGGTGGCGTTGCCGTAGCCTACCACGGCCTGCTTGACCTGCATGGGCTTGTATTCAAAAACAGGCAGACCTGCCTGCCGGATGGCAAGGAGGATCACGCCGCGGCTCTGGGCTACGTTGATGCCGGTGGTGACATTCTGACCGAAGAATAGTTCCTCGATAGCCACCACATCCGGCTGGGCCACCTGCAGCAGTTGTGTCATGTCATTATAAATGACCTCCAGCCGCCAGGAAAACTCCGTGTTGGGAGGGGTGGTAATGGCACCGCAGTTGAGAAGCCGAAACTGGCTGCGCCGGGCATCGATGAGTCCGAAACCGGTGATGCCGTAACCGGGGTCGATACCTAAAATTCTCATAGCACTCCCGCGGTAGCGATCTGGATCAACTGCCAGACCACAAACAGAAGAAACAGCACCAGACCTGCCCGGGCCATCCACACCTGCCATTTAGGCCGGGGGACATAGGGCTGCTGATCCATAGATTCCTTTTCGGGGGTATTTTCCATAGAAATCACCTCTGCCTTATATCATAGCACATTTGTTTACAAATTCCTAGTGAGAATTTTATGGTTTTACAGAATACAGGGGCGATTTTTCAATCGCCCCTCAGCTTGTCGAAAAAGGCCTGCGGCCTTTTCCGCCAGTTTTTTGCAGTCTGCTGCGCGCACTCCTTGTGCGCCGTTGGCGCACAACTCGTACACTTGCAGCCTGAGAAGTATTTTGTGTCAGGTACACGCCCTGACACAAAATGTTTTAGACTTTGTTTTTCGCTTACGCGAAAAATTCTGCGAAGCTTTTTCAACAGTCTGAGGGGCGATTTTTCAATCGCCCCTGCCGGAATATTCGGTTATGGAAAATCAGGCGTTGAAGACGTACTTGTCCAGGCGGTCAAAGGCTTCCTTGACGCGGCTCAGGGGCAGTGCCAGATTCAGACGGATGTGGGTCTGACCGTGGAAGGCCCGGCCATCCTGCCAGACGACGCCCACATCCCAGCCGGCCTTCATCAGCTCATCCATGGTCTTGCCATGCTTTTCCAGCCATTCGGCGCAGTCGATGAACAGCATGTAGGTGCCCTGGGGCTTGGAGACTTTTATACCCTCGAAATGCTTTTCGATGTAGTCGCAGGCAAAGTCCACATTGCCGGTGATGGTCTGGCACAGTTCCTGGGTCCATTCGTAACCCTCGGGCTGGTATGCACCGATGAGGGCGTGCATGGACATGACATTCATGGAATTGTAGTGGCTCAGGGAGCTTTCCTTGTCGCAGCGGTCCTTGATCATTTTATTATAGATGATGTGGTAGCTGCCCACCAGACCAGCCAGATTGAAGGTCTTGGAGGGGGCGTACAGGGCCACAGTACGCATCCGGGCATCCTCGGAAACGGACTGGGTGGGGACGTGCTTATGACCGGAGAGAATGATATCGCTCCAGATCTCGTCAGAAACCACCATCACATCATGTTTCTTGTACAGCTCCATGGCTTTCTCCACTTCCCACTGTTCCCAGACACGGCCGCAGGGGTTGTGGGGGGAGCAGAAAATGGCGGCGTGGATCTTGCCTTCCACGATTTTCTTCTCCATGTCCTCGAAGTCCATACGCCACACGCCGTTTTCGTCCTTGACCAGGGGAGAATGGACGATGTCATAGCCGTTGTTGATCAGGCTGTGGGTGAAACCGACATAGGTGGGGGAGTGCAGCAGCACCTTGTCACCCCGGGAGCAGTAGACATTCAGGGCTGTGACCACACCGCCCAGAACGCCGTTCTCGTAGCCGATGTTGGCAGAGGTCAGACCGGTGACACCGTTGTGGCTTTCCTGCCAGCGGATGATGGCGTTGTAATATTCTTCGGTGGGCATGAAGTAGCCGAAGGTGGGGTGCTGGGCTCTTGCGATCATGTGCTCCTGAATGGTGGGGCAGACAGGGAAGTTCATATCGGCAACCCACATGGGGATGGCATCAAAGCCCTCCCGGGGGGCGGGGTAGGGGGAACCGGGCATGCCGATCATGTCCACAGCGATGGCGTCCTTGCCATGCCGGTCCAGAATGGAGGTAAAATCATATTTCATGGAGATTCTCCTTTTTCTATATAATATAACATCATTATAAAGTCTGAAAGAAAAAATAGCAATAGGCTTTGCAGATGCGCAGAGAATTTCTCTGACAAAACATCCCAATTCTTGACAAGCCGTTTCTGCTGTGATAAATTTATAAAGTATTTGTATCACATACCAATGTGTTTGGAGGAAAGAAAATGAAAAAAGGAAATCCCAAGGCGCTGCTGCCCATCGGCGTATTTCTGGTGATCTATCTGGGACTCGGATTGCTGTTTGAGTATGGCATGAAGATCCCTATGGGCTTCTACAACATCCCCATCGTCATTGCCTTCCTGGTAGCCATTCTGGTGGCCTGCCTGCAGAACAAGGCCCTCAGCTTTGATAAGAAGCTGGAGATCATGGGTCAGGGCGTGGGTGACAAAAACATCATCACCATGCTGCTGATCTTCCTGACTGCCGGTGCTTTTGTGGGCGTTGTGGGCCGCAGCTCCGCTCAGAGCGTGGCTTACTTCATGCTGGACATCATTCCCCCTCAGTTCGCTGTGGCAGTTCTGTTTGTGGTGGCCTGCTTTGTCTCCACTGCTATGGGCACCTCCGTGGGCACCATCACCCTGATCACTCCCATCGCTGTGGAAGTGGCGCAGGTTTCCAATTTCAGCGCTGCACTGTGCGTGGGCACTGTGGTTGGCGGTGCTATGTTCGGCGATAACCTGTCCTTTATTTCCGATACCACCATCGCTGCCTGCAACGGCCAGGGCTGCGCTATGAAGGATAAGTTCCGGGGTAATTTCTGGATTGCCCTGCCTGCCGCACTGGCAACCCTGGTGCTGATCCTGGTTCTGACTCTGGACAAGGAAACGGCACCCATTACCCAGAGCTATAATCTGATCCAGATCATTCCTTACGTTCTGGTTCTCATCGGCGGTGTTGTGGGCATCAATGTCTTTGTCGTGCTGCTGGTGGGCATCGTATCCGGTGCCGTTATTATGCTGGCTACCGGCCAGACTGCTGCTACCGACCTGCTGGCAAGCATGGGCAGCGGTGCCTCCGGTATGTTCGAGACCTCCATGGTGGCAGTCCTGGTGGCAGCCATGTGCGGTCTGATCCGGGTCTACGGCGGTTTTGATGCGCTGCTGAGTTTCATCCAGAACCTGTTCAAGGGCCCCAAGGGTGGCCAGCTGGGTATGGGCCTGCTGGTTGGCGCTATGGATATCGCCACCGCCAACAACACCGTGGCCATCGTCATGGCAAACCCCATCGCCAAGGAAATGAGCGAGGAATACGGCATCTCCTCTCAGAGAGCCGCCTGCCTGCTGGATACCTTCTCCTGCATCTTCCAGGGTGTGATCCCCTACGGTGCCCAGATGCTGGTGGCTATCTCCGCTGCCGCTGAGCTGGGTGTTACCCTGTCTGCCTTCAATATCATGCAGTATCTGTTCTACCCCTACCTGCTGCTGGTCAGCTCCCTGATCGCTATTTTCCTGATTAAGGAAAAGAAGTAAGGACATACGAAAATCGCCTGCCGCTTTATGCGGCAGGCGATTTGTTTTGGGAATGGAGCGTGTCGGCGGCTTAATCCAGCTTCAGATCGCCCTCTTTGATCCAGCCGATCTTACGGCAGGGGATGCCGATGAGCCAGGCGAGGACGGCGGGGAGAACAAAGCAGATCAGAACCATGGCCAGCCAGTCGGTGCCGGTGATGGCAGCTTTGACACCGGTTGCCACATCATTGACCCAGCCGGCGTACACGCCGATGGGACCAACCATGCCGCAGGTACCCATGCCGGAGGCCACGCCGCCGGAAGGATCGTTCATCTGGAACCGGAAGAGGCAGGTGGCAATGGGGCCGGTGATGGCGGAAGCCAGCGTGGGGGGAATCCAGATTTTGGGGTTGCGGACGATGTTGCCCATCTGGAGCATGGAGGTGCCGAGGCCCTGGCTCACCAGACCGCCCCAGCGGTTTTCCCGGAAGGACAGGACGGCGAAGCCTACCATCTGGGCACAGCAGCCTGCCACAGCAGCACCGCCGGCGAGACCCGTCAGACCCAGTGCGGCACAGATGGCTGCGGAGGAGATGGGCAGGGTCAGGGCGATGCCCACGATGACGGAAACCAGAATGCCCATCCAGAAGGGCTGCAGAACGGTGGCCCATTCCACAAATTCGCCCACGGAAGAAGCGGCAGTACCGATGGCGGGGGCGATGAGGGCCGACAGGCCAACACCGGTGAGAATGGTGACGGCGGGGGTTACCAGAATGTCCACCTTGGTTTCCTTGGAAACGGCCTTGCCGCATTCGGCGGCGATGATGGCGATGAACAGAACAGCCAGAGGGCCGCCTGCACCGGCAGTGCCGGAGAGGGTGGTGGAGCCGAGGGCATTGGCGGCGTAGCCTACGGTAGCCAGAGAGAACAGCACCAGAGGCGGTGTCTGCAGGGCGTAGCCAATGGAAATGGCCATGGCAGGACCGCTCATGGCAGAGCAGTAATTGCCAACTTCCACAAGGAAGGGGATGGAGAACTGCTGGCCCATGGTCTTGACGATGGTGCCGATGAGCAGGGAACAGAACAGACCCTGTGCCATGGCGCCCAGCGCATCAATGCCGTAGCGTTTGGCGGAAAATACGATGTTTTTGCGCTTCAAAAATGCTTTCATATATGCACTCCTTTTCTGTATAGATAGGTGTCTTGTCAGATGCATAGACAATTATACGCCCGGAACCTCCTTTGTCAAGATGGAATTGACATTTTGGCGAGAATATGGTAAAAATGAAGAAAGAAATGGGGGAAAAGCTATGTTGACTGGTGAAAAACGCAGAGTACAGATTCTGCAAATGTTAAAGGAACAGGGAAATCCTCTGTCCGGAACGGCACTGGCGAGAGCCTTTGGTGTCAGCCGGCAGGTCATTGTGCAGGATATCGCTCTGATGCGGGCGGAAAACCACAGCATCCTTTCCACCAACAAGGGCTATCTTTACCGCACAGCAGAAACCGAAAACACCCAGCCGAAACGGGTATTCTATGTCAAGCATACCACCGAACAGGTGCTGGAGGAGTTCTCTATCATCATTGAACTGGGCGGCAGAGTGCTGGATGTGGCAGTGGAGCATGAGATTTATGGATACATTCATGTGGATCTGCTGATCGAGACACCTCAGGATGCCCGGGAGTTTGCAGACAGACTCGCTGCCTGCCGGGATAATCCCCTGAAGGTCCTGACAGACGACTGCCATTATCATACCGTAGCCGCTCCCTCGGAAAAGCTGCTGGACCTGATTCAGCAGGAGCTGACACAAAAAGGATATCTGCTATAAAAATGACCAGCCGGACAGAAAACTGTCTGGCTGGTTTTGGTAAATCGTAATTGATCGTGCGGTACCTCGGCCCCCTCACTGAGGGGGCTGGCACGGCGTAAGCCGTGACTGGGGGAGTGTACGCCATAAGATAGGACACTCCCTCCGTCAAAAATCAAAGATTTTTGCCACCTCCCTCAAAGAGGGAGGCAAGGGGCGCTCCCGCGCCACAGCACGGCAAATGCCCATTTACAATTCCAGCAGGGAGCGCCAAAGCTGAACGTAGTTCTTGGCCTGCTGAGGGGTATTGCCCTCTGCGGCGATGCGCAGGAGGGGCTCAGTGCCGGAGAAACGGAAGATTACCCAGCTTCCGTCTTCGAAATAGACCTTGCAGCCGTCTTCCCGGTTGATTTTTACCACGGTTTCCACAAAAGTGGGAAGCAGTCCGTCTTCAAAGACCAGTTTTTGCAGTTCCGCTTTCCGCTGGGGTGTCATCTTGCAGGACACTTCTTCATAGTGCAGTGTGCCATAGCGATGGGTAATCTCCCGGTAGAGCTGGGATACGGATTTTCCGGTGACAGCCAGCATTTCCACCAGCAGTGCGGCGGCATAAATGCCGTCTTTGCCGGGGATGTGGCCCTTGACCGCCATACCGCCGGAGGATTCGCCGCCGATGATGGCCCCGGTTTCCTCCATTTTGGCAGAAACATACTTGAAACCAACCGGCACTTCGTGGCATTCCTCACCGAAATCCGCAGCCACCCGGTCCAGCAGGTGGGTGGTGGAATTGTTGCGGACGCATGGTCCCCGCCAGCCGCAGTACTGGAGGAAATAGTAATACAGCAGCACCAGAAGGGTGTTGGCATGGAGATACTGGCCGGTTTCGTCGATGACACCCAGCCGGTCCGCATCGCCGTCGGTGGCGATGCCAAGGTTGCACCGGTTCTCTACCACATAATTGGACAGCAGCTTCAGCGCTTCTTCATTGGGGGCTGGCATCCGGCCGCCGAAGAGGGTGTCGTGCTGCTCGTGGATCACATTCACATCACAGCGGCAGGTCAGGAGGATGGTTTGCAGGCTGTTGTAGCTGACACCGTACATGGGATCAATGGCGATCCGCAGCCGGGCGGACTGGATCATGCCGATCTCCACCATGTCCAGAATGCTGTCAATGTACTCGTTGAAGGGATAGCCCTCCCGAATCAGGCCGGAAGCCAGAGCCTCTGCGTAGGGAATGCTCAGGATTTCTTCTGGGCGCAGCTTTTCGATTTCCGCTTCAATCTTCCGGGTGACAGTCTGGTCCGCATCCCGGCCCCCTGCGGTGAAGACCTTAATGCCGTTGTAAATGGCGGGGTTATGGCTGGCGGTGATGGCCATGCCGTAGGGCAAACCCATCCGCTTCACGGTGAACATGACCAAAGGGGTGGGGACGGAACGGTTAATAATATAGGGCCGGAAGCCGTAACCTGCCAGAACTTCAGCTGCCCAGAACATGGATTCCTTGGACAGAAAGCGTCGGTCGTAGCCAAGACATACCACACTGCCGCTGTGGCCCTCTTTTTCCATCAGGGCGCACAGGCCTGCGGTCAGCAGGCGGATATTTTCCTTGGTAAAGCCGTCGGCGATGATGGCACGCCATCCGCCGGTGCCGAATTTGACCATAGTATTCCTCTTTCCTTTTTGAAATTACCCCCGGCAATGCCGGGGGTAATTTGCTGTTTTATGGTTTATACAGAGATACCTGCCTGCTGCATCTGCCGGCGCAGCAAGGTCACATCGCCATGGAAGACGGTACCGGGGATGCCGCAGTAGAGGGCACCTTCAATGTTGGCAGGAACATCGTCGATGAAAAAGCTCTCTTCGGCTTTCAGACCGAAGCGCTCCAATGCCAGACGGTAGTAATCCGGATGGGGCTTCATAACCTTTTCATCGGCGGAGATCAGCTTGCCGTCAAAATACTGCCAGCCGGGGATTTTGGGCCAGTATTCATGCTGGCGGAGGCTGGCGTTGGACAGCAGGTAAATACCATAGCCCTTTTCTTTCAACTCCTGCACAAGCTCCGCCATGCCGCAGATGGGAAGCATAGGCTCGTCCCAGAGAGATACCAGCGCATGGACAGCCTCGTGGAGGTGTTCCGGCAGCCGCCTGCATATGAGGACCTCTGCTTCCGGCTCTGTCAGGGTGCCCCGGTCCATTTGCACCCATTCCACGCTTAAGAATACCTCCCGCATCAGAAGCTGCTTTTCTTCCTCAGAAACAGCAAGCCGGTTCAGAAAGGCATTCCGGTCGAAATGGATCAGGACGTTTCCCATGTCGAAAAGGATGTTGCGGATCATACGATCTTCACCTTTCCCTTCGTCAGGCGGAACACGATCAGCAGGGAGATGATGGTGGTGACGGTAAGGATGGTAGCCAGAGCACCGGCGGTGCCGTCGGACATACGGGTGACTTCCTGATAGATGGCAACGGCGATGGTGGAGGTCTTGCCGGAGTAGAGCATGATGGAACTGGACAGCTCGTTAATGCAGGTGATCCAGCTTAAGACGGCACCGGACATGACACCCGGCAGCATCATCCGGGCGGTCACGGTGAAGAAGGTCTTCATGGGGGACACCCCCAGGTTGATGGAAGCTTCCTCCACCGAGGGGTCCATCTGGTATAGGAATGCAGAACCGGAACGCACCGTGTAGGGCAGTTTGCGGACGATGTAGGAAATGATCATGATGGCAGAGGTGCCCACCAAAATCATAGGCTTGCGGTTAAAGGCAACGATCAGGCCGATACCCAGAACAGAGCCGGGGATGACATAGGGGAACATGATGAGGGTATCGATGAGGCTTGCCACCTTGCCCTTCTTCCGCACCAGGATATAGGATACCAGAATGCCCAGAATGATGATGAAGACAATGGCCACCAGAGAGAAGACATAGGTGTTGCGGATGTTGGTGCCAAGGCGGGAGAGGATGGCCTTATAGTTGTTCAGGTTGATGCCTTTGACCATGCCGGAGAAGCTGCGCTCCACGAAGGACTGGCAGACAACTACGAGCTGGGGAAGGAAGGCCAGGAATACCACAATGTAGATGGGCAGGGATACCAGGAACCGCTTCCAGCCGTGGAGCTCCGTTTCCTGAGGAGGGCGGAGGGAGGACATCTGGTAGTTGCGCTTGTCGATGACCAGCTTCTGGAAGGTCAGCACTGCCAGAGAACAGAAGACGATGATGACGGACAGGGCCGAGGCCATGTAGGGGTTGACGGCACTTTCGGACATGTACTCATTGTACACCAGCACGGGCAGGACGGTATAGCCTTCGCCCAGCAGCATGGGGGTGCCGAAGTCAGCCAGCGCGGTCATGAACACCATGACGCAGCCTGCCAGAATGGAGGGCAGGATGACGGGCAGGGTGATGGTCCAGATGCGCTTGAGCTTGCTCATGCCCAGATTCTCGGCTGCTTCTTCCAGGGAAGCGTCGATGGAATTCATAGCGCCGGAGGTATACAGATAGATATAGGGGAACAGATGGAGGGTGAAGACGAAGATAATGCCTTCCCGTCCATAAATGGTGGGTGCGGTAGCGCCGAAGAGCTTAAAGAGCTTGGCTACCAGACCGTTGCGGCCCATGAGGATGATCCAGGAGTAGGCGCCGATGAAGGGCGGGCTCATAAGGCTCATGATGATGAAGATGTGCAGCAGCTGCTTGCCCGCAATGTTGTAGCGGGTCATCACATAGGCAATGGGCACGCCAATGATGGTGGTGGTGATCACCGTGACACCGCAGACCACCAGAGAACGGATCAGAGTCTGATAGTAATAGGGCTTGGTGAAGAACCGGACGAAGTTATACAGGGTCAGGCCTTCCACCTTATTGGAGAAGACACTCTTGGTCAGAATCGTGTAGAAAGGGTACACGATGAACAGACACATGCTGAGGATAACGAAGAATTTGGTAAAGAACCAGAAGTCAAGCTTGACTTTTCCCAACCGTTCTTTCACTGGGAAAGCACCTCCTCGGTGTCTGCATTGTAGAGGCTGATACGGGCAGGATCAAAACTCAGGTGTACCCGTTCGCCGTCTACATGGACTTCGGTGGTGTCCTTGGTGTATTCGTTGACGATGAGGCTCTGACCGTTGTCCAGCTCCACTTCGTATTCGATGAAGTCACCCAGGAAGGTGGAGAACAGGATCTTGCCGGGCATGCCGCTTTCGCTGAAGAACAGCTGCTCGGGACGGGCAGAGATCTTGCCCGGGCCGGAATAGGCCTTCCGGACGGGAATCTGAATGGAAAGCTCTCCCTGAATGGTCACATCGGCGAGACCCTGTTCACCGCCCTTAACATCGCAGTCCATGAAGTTGCTGACACCGATGAAGCCGGCAACAAAGGGATTCTGGGGCTTGGCATAGATCTCGTTGGGAGTGCCGATCTGCATGATGTTGCCGTCCTTCATGACGGCGATCCGGTCGGAGATGGCAAGGGCCTCCTCCTGGTCATGGGTGACATAGATGGTGGTGATGCCCAGACGGCGCTGGAGCTTCTTGATGACGGTACGCATCTGGACACGGAGCTTGGCATCCAGATTGGACAGAGGCTCGTCCATCAGCAGAACACTGGGCTCGATGACGAAGGCACGGGCCAGTGCCACACGCTGCTGCTGGCCGCCGGACAGTTCGTTGGGCTTTCGGTCTGCCAGATGGGCGATCTGCACCAGCTCCAGGGCTTCCGCTACCCGGCTTTCAATCTCCGCTTTGGGAGTCTTCCGGGCTTTCAGGCCGTAAGCAACGTTTTCCCGCACTGTCAGATGGGGGAAGATGGCATAATTCTGGAACACCATGCCGATGTCCCGCTTGTGGGCGGCCACATCGTTGATACGCTTTTCGCCGAAATAGAAATCGCCGCCTTCTATGGAGTTGAAGCCTGCGATCATACGCAGCAGCGTGGTCTTGCCGCAGCCGGAGGGGCCCAGCAGGGTGAAAAATTCGCCCTCCCGGATGTCCAGAGAAACACCGTTCAATGCGGTAAAATCACCGTAACGTTTTACTGCATCCTTGATAATGACTTCGTTGCTCATAAAAATCGTCCTCTCTTTATGCTAGAAATGCGTAGCGTGTACAGCTCAGAAAAAACATTTTGGAAAAATGCTTTTTCTCAATGGTACAAAACAGATATCATTCAGGAAAAGGGAGTCCCCGTGGGGACTCCCTCCCTTTGAAACTGTAATATTAGCCGACAGTCAGGTCATTCCACTTCTCAACGATGGATTCCTTGTTGTTGGCAGCGTAGGCGAAGTCGTAGTCGCCCAGGTCCAGAGTGGACAGCTCGCACAGACCCTCGGGAGCCAGGTCGCTGCGGACGGGACGGCGCTTCCAGGTCTGGTTCTGATCCTTCTGGCACTCCATACCGGTGACGAAGTCGATGAACAGCTTGGCGTTCTCTTCGTTGGGGCAGCCCTTGATCAGAGCAACACCGTCGGGAACTGCGGAGTTCTTGGCGGGGTAGATGTAGCCGATGTCAGGGTTGTCGTTATACAGGACAGCGGACTTCTCGATGGTGACGCCGATGGCATATTCACCGGCGGCGACCAGCTTGTGGCAGTTACCGGAGGAATCCTGAATCTTGCCGTCCAGGTTGGCGATGAACTTCTCAACCATGGCCCAGCCTTCGTCCAGAGTGGGCTGGCTGAACAGCATGGTGCACAGCTGGGTGTAAGCGGAGCCGGACTTGGCGGGAGATGCGTAAGCAATCTTGCCCTTCAGAGCTTCGTCGCACAGGCCTTCCCAGGTGGTGGGAACGTCAGCTTCGTCGATGAGGGTCTTGTTGTAGATGATGACCATGGGCAGGGGGGATTCGCCGATCCACAGGTCAGCAGCGTCCTTGTAAGCGTCGCCGATGACATCATCGTTGGCGCAGACGTAAGCAGCAAAGTAGTCAACGTAAGCAGCCAGAGTATCTGCACCGCCGCCCCACAGGACGTCGCCCTGGGGATTCTCGGATTCAGCAACCACTCTCTGGCACAGCTCGCCGGTACCGGCAGCGATGACTTCGACATTGATGTTGGGATATGCAGCCTGGAACAGGGCAACACCTGCGTTCAGGGGGTCTGCATCGTGGGGGGAGTAAACGACCAGATTACCGGTGTAATCCTCGGGGGTCTTCTCAGCGGGAGCAGCGGGGGCTTCCTCAACGGGAGCCTGTGCCTCAGCCTTGGGAGCTTCGGTCTCGGCGGGAGCCTTTTCACCGCAGGCAGCCAGACTCAGGACCATAATCAGAGCCAGCAGCAGAGCAAGGATCTTTTTCATTTTTGTTTCCTCCTGTTTCATTCTGCCGAAAACGGCAGAGAATTTGAAGATGGTGTTGTCTATCTTCAATAAAGCTATTATAGCACAGGGGAAAGATGACGGCAATCAACGAAGATGTACAAAAAAAGCCACATATTTTGTATAATTAAACTAAAAGGAGAGGGGTGATGAATATTTCTGTTGTATATTTTCGACATGCATGGAACGGTGGATTGCAAAAAGAGTGGTTGCAGTTTTTCAGTAATAATGATACTATAGGGTCATGTTAAAAATCACAAAAGGGGGATACGGATGCGAGAATATGTCATTACAGACGGTGCCGGGCTTCGGGCGGTGATCCTGCCGGAGAAGGGTGCCACTGTGGTGGGGCTGCAGAAGAATGGGATGGATTTTTTATACCGGGATCAGGAGAATCTGAATTCTTCCGAACGCCCCCGGTGCGGCATTCCGTTCCTGTTTCCCATTTTCGGGCGGCTTCAGAATGGTGTGTATACCTGGGAGGATAAGGAATACGCCATGGCGATCCACGGCTTTGCCCATACCAGCGCCTGGCAGGTGGCGGAGCACAGGGAGGATACCCTGCGTCTGGTGCTGGAAAGCAATGGGCAGACCCTGGAAGCTTACCCCTTCCGGTTCCGGGTCACCCTGACCATTTCTGCGGAGGCGGGCAGTCTGACCATCGGGCAGACCTATGAAAATCTGGATGAAAAGCCCATGCCCTATAATTACGGTTTCCATCCCTATTTCCTGACGGATAACCCGGAAAACATCCGGGTGGATACCACAGCAAAGACTTTGTTTGATTTTGCAGTGGGGGAGAAGCCCTTCGGAAGCGGCAGCGTTGGCGTGACCATGGCTCCCGGTGCCCCGGAGACGGGAGCAGCCCTCATGGGCGTGACAGGTCCTACGGTGCTCAGCTGGAAAGATGGGAGAAAGCTGACCATGGAATTTGACGAGAGCTTCCACACCCATGTGCTGTGGGCACAGGCGGGAAAGCGTTTCCTGTGTGTGGAGCCGGTGAACGGCAGCGCCAATGGATTGAATACGGGCAATTATCTGACCCTGCTGCCCGGGCAGAAAAAGGAAGCATTTGTACGGCTGCGGCCGGAAACTGACTGAGTAAGGAGAAAAAATTATGGCACAAGTATTTACCAATGCGACCCTGGTTCTGGCTGACCGCCTGCTGCCTCAGGGCTGGCTGCTGGAAGAGAACGGCAAAATCGTCCGTTACGGCACCGGTGCAGCACCGGAGGCGGACACCGTCATCGACTGCTGCGGCAAGTATCTGTCCCCCGGCTTTATTGATGTCCACTGCCACGGCGGTGGCGGCGGCAGCTTTATGAGCACGGACTTGGAGCAGCACATCAAGGCAATGCAGATGCATCTGAGTCACGGTGTCACCGCCCTGACCCCGACCCCAGGTACCATTGACCCGGAGCAGATCCGGCAGCTGCGGACCATCAAGGAAGAAATCGACAAGCGGGAAGACCTGCCCCATCATCTGGGTTATTTTATGGAAGGCCCTCTGACCCAGCCCCATCCGGATATGAAGGTTGGGGATGCCAAGGCACCCGTCATCACAAAGGACATTTATGAACCTGCCCTGAAGGAAGCCAAGGGTATCGTCAACCGCTGGATGGCTGCTCCCGAGCTGGAGGGCGGCATGGAATTTGGCCGGGCCCTGAGAGCGGCGGGTATCACCGGCTGTATGGGCCATTCCAATGCCACCGTGGCGGATGTGGAGGAGGCCATGCGCAATGGCTATTCCTGTGTGGTCCATTTGTACAGTGTTATGTCTACCGTCACCCGGGATAACGGCTTTCGCCGGGGCGGTCTGGTGGAGGCAGGCTTGCTGTTTGATGATCTGGATGTGGAAATTATCTGCGACGGATGCCATCTGCCTCCGGAACTCATCAAGCTGGCAGTGAAATGCAAGGGCTACGATAAGCTGATGCTGGTTTCCGACTGCGGTCCTTTGGGCGGTTTCCCTGAGGGAGAATACGAGGCGGATTTCGGTCCCATGAAGCTGCAGGTCTTTATTGAGGACGGTGTCTGCAAGCCTCCGGCAAGAAACTGCTTCCTGGGCAGTGTTGCCACCGGCGACCGTCTGGTGCGCACCGTGTACAAGCAGGCAGGCGTCCCCCTGTGGGGCGCAGTCCGCATGGCCACCAAGACCCCGGCCCGTCACTGCGGCTATGCCGGTATCAAGGGAGAGATCACCGTAGGCGCCGATGCAGACCTGGTGATCTTCGATGACGATATCCAGGTCAGCGCCGTCTATCTCATGGGCAAGGCAGTGAAATGAATGCGAACCTCCCGGCAGCAATGTCGGGAGGCTTTTTCTTCAAGTCCCTGCAGGAGTGTGCGAATTGACCAAAACTATTTGCATTTTGACGGAAGCTGTTGTATAATACATATGTTTTACAAACTGACACGGTACCTTTCTGAAAAGGAGCACTTTGGTATGAATAAAACGATCTTTGTTCTGCTGGATGCCTGCCAGTATGAGGCCGGTACCCGAAATCTGGCGTTTCTGGAACATCTGGCGGATTACGGGAAATGCGCCAAGTATAAGGTAAAGGGCGAGCTGCCTTCCCAGTCCCGGCCTATTTATGCAACCCTGCTGACAGGTCTGCCGGTATATCAGCATGGAATTTTCCACAACCGGATCTGCAAAACCCTGGAGGTTCCCAGTCTCTTTTCCCTGTGCAAAGAAAAGGGCGGCGTTACTGCGGCGGCGGCCTACAGTTGGGTCAGTGAACTGTTTAACCGAAGTCCCTTCCTGAGTGAGCGGGATTATATCCAGCTGAACTCCGGAAAGCAGATCGACCACGGCATCTTCTATTGGGAAGATATGTATCCCGATTCCCATGTGGTTGCTGACGGAGAATTCCTGCTGCGTAAGTTTGATCCGGATTTTCTGATGATTCATACCATGTGCATCGATTACATCGGACATATCCACGGTTCCGGCAGTGAGCAGTATGAAAATGCCGTCGCCTATGCGGGCAATGTCCTTGCCGCACCATTGGCCCGGTGGCTGGAAGAAGGTTACAATGTGGTCATCACTGCGGACCACGGGATGAATGCTATGGGTATGCACGGCGGTACCGATGATGTTCAGCGGGATACGCCGCTGTATGTCTTCAGTGACCAGGTCCGGTGCGGCCGGTTTGAGGAGGAATCCATCTCCCAGCTGGATATCGCGCCTCTGATGTGCAGGCTTCTGGGTGTCGACGTGCCCCAGTCCATGAAGCAGAAAACCGATATCGTTTTTCAACAGCCGGAATGAGCAAAGAGGTAGCTATGACGTGTGATTTACATATCCACAGCCGGTATTCCTTTGACGGCACTGCCTCTCTGGAGGAAATCTGTCAAAGCGCCCGGGAGCGTGGCGTGGATATTCTTGCTCTGACGGACCACTGCGATATGTTGGACGGTCCCGAGGGAATCTCTGCCTATCTTGCCTGCGAGCAGGAACTGAAAGCGGCATACCATCAGCTGGACAAAACCGGACTGCAGGTTCTCTACGGCGTAGAACTGGGAAACCCCCATGAATTCCCCCGGGAAACGGAAGCGTTTCTGGCAGAGCGAAAATTTGATTTTATCATCGGCTCTGTCCATTTTCTGCCCGATGGCAGCGACATCTATAAGCTTCCTTATAGTACACAGGAAGAAATTGAGACTATGTTCCGTCAGCATTTTCTCTCCATGCAGCATTTGGCGGCCTACGGTGGTTTCGATACCCTGGCCCATCTGGATTATCCCGTCCGGAAACTGCAGGGAAAGATTCCCGATACCAGTATGCTGCCTTACCGGGAGCTGATCGAGCCGGTGCTGGAACTGCTGGTGCAGAAGAGCATTGCCCTGGAGATCAACACACGGGGGACCTATGACTGGCAGAATCGGGTTGGCCCTGAGGACTGGGTGCTGCAGCGCTACCGGGAACTGGGCGGCAGGTATGTGACCATCGGCAGCGATGCCCATGTGACCAAATATGTGGGCGCAGGTTTTGCTGAGGCTGCTGCGGCTTTGAAACGCACCGGTTTTGACAGTTACACCATTTATAAAGACCGCAGTCCGATTCAGATTCCGTTGAGATAATTTGCACCATGAAAAAGATCCCCACAGTCGTGGGGATCTCAGCGTGTCGATAAACCGTGTCATTCCGAGCCAGTGTTCACACTGGCGTGGGAATCTCCCGGATTTTCAAACATTTTAAACCAATACTTTGTAGATTTTTCCTCAATTTAGGGGATTGCCACACCAGTCTGCGGACTGGTTCGCAATGACATCTAATTTTAGGGACTTTTTCTACAGCCTGAGATCCCCACATTCGTGGGGATCTTTTTTGCAGCAATGGGGATTACTCTCTTGTCAGGAAGATACTGCATTGGTCCGTGAAACCGGGGAGGAAATCTTCGTGACCGAAATCGGGGAAAATTTCCATACGCTTTTTACAGGTTAGATTATTGTATACCGCGAAGTGGGTACGGGGCGGGCAGCTAACATCCTGCAGACCGGAGGCCATCAGTACCTCGGCTTGGATCATGGGGGCAAAGTTTTTGACATCGATGTAGGCCAGCTTTCGGAAATATTCTTCCTCCCGCTTATGCTGGGGATCGTAGAAGCGGAAAATGTACTTTAGCTCCTCGTAGGCGGTGCCGTCTACACCGCAGCTGTAGGCACCCCGGAAATCCGACAGGAACGGGAACATGACGGCTGCCTTCTTTACCTGGGGGAACAAGGCTGCGGTCACCAAAGACAGGGCGCCGCCCTGGGAGCCGCCGTGGACTACAAAATCTTCCGGATTTACGAAATCAAAGCTGCGTACCAGATTCACAAGACAGATGATGTCTTTGTATACTTTACAGAAGGTCATGTCCTCGATGTCTGCGTGGATGCCTGCCGCCAGATGGCCGATGCTGGTGTTGCCATAGCCGCTGGTCAGGTCCTGGGAATCGCCTGCCTGACCCCGCACATCCATGGCGATGACGCAGTAGCCCCGGTCAGCCCAGAAGATTTTGTGCCACCACTCCAGGGAATTTCCTTTATAACCATGGAAATAGAACAGTACCGGCAGCTTTTCTTCGGTGATGGGCATGGCAACCTTGCAGTGGATGCGGGAAGAATCGAAGGAATGATAGTACAGGTCACAGCACTTATGCCCCGGGATCTGGTAGTCTGCGTCCTTCAGCTCATAGGGAATCTCCAACCCGGAAAGAGCCTCCATCTGCCGGTTCCAGAAGGCCTCAAAGTCCTGGGGGCAGGGGTCTGTGCCAAGGTAGGTGTGCAGATCAAAATCAGCAGCCATATGCGTACTCCTTTTTTCTTTTCAAGATACGGCTTGTCTAAAAAAATGTCAATATAACATTGCGAATTTGGTTGATTCACCAAAGGTCCGAAATCTTTTTCGTCGATTTTTACAAGAAGCTTACGGTTGCAAGTTCTGGCTTTTGTGATATACTGAGAACAGAAGAAGTTGCCACAGTTTGTGTTGATTTTCTTTAATCCAAAAGAATTGAGGAGACGTAAATGAAAAACATGAAGAAACTGTTCTCTCTGCTGCTGGTTCTTTCCATGCTGGCAGGCCTGTGCGCCGGCTGCGGTGCAAAGGAAGAGGCACCCGCTGAGGCTCCCGCACAGGAAGCTGTCGCTGCATACACCCCCGTATCCGACAAGACCTTCGGCGGCGCTATCAAGTATGATCCCACTCTCCCCGTAAACAACGGTGAAGAAATCACCATCGACTATTGGCTGTGGACCAGTGATGCCATCTGGCAGGCTGTTATGGATGCTTACATGGAGATCCATCCCAATGTCCACATCAACATCATCAACAACCCCTGGGAAGACTACTTCGTTAAGCTGCCCGTTGCTCTGAGCGGCGGCGACGGCCCTGCAATGTTCAACATGCATCCCGGCTACACCGATCTGATCGTCAACAACATGGCTCCCTATGCAATTCCTCTGGAAGACATGCAGGCTGACTACGACGGCGTGGACTCCCACATCATCGACGGCAATGTTTACTTCCTGGATATCGGTTACATGACCGGTTCTATCTTCTACAATGCCACTTACTGGGAGGAAGCAGGCCTGACCGAGGCTGACATCCCCAAGACCTGGGACGAGTTCTTCGAAGTTGCCAAGAAGCTGACTGTCAAGGACGAAACCGGCAAGATCACCCGCGCCGGCTGGAACTGCCAGGGCTACGTTGACTCCAACTACATCCGCGGTCTGAACTACCAGCTGGGTCAGTACCTGTGCGAGGAAGACCGTGTCACTCCCGACATCAACAACGAAGCCAACGTTAAGATCATGAATATGCTGCTGGATGCTTACAACTGCGGCGAAATCTCCACCCTGGACTTCACCGACGAAGCTCTGGTCAGCTTCATCACCGGTCAGACCGCCATGGTCGCTTCCTGGGGCTGGCTGAACGACTACATCGTTGTCAACGCTCCCGACATGGAGTTCGGCGTCTTTGAAGTTCCCGTCTTCGACGTAGAGAACAACCATGCTTACAACAGACTGAACACCGAAGCTACCTTCGGCATCAACGCCAACGCCCCCGCTGATCAGCAGGCTGTTGCACAGGATATCCTGCGCTACTTCCTGGCAAGCGACGAGCACATGATCAACGTTGACCTGGCTTACAGCTGCTTCCCCTCCAAGAAGGTTCTGAAGGACAACGAGAAGATCCTGACCAACAAGGCTCTGGCTTGTATCGCTGACCACATTGATGAGTACATCTATCCCGGCTCCCTGTCCAACACTTGGGAAGTCAACCTGAAGATCATGGAGCAGGATGTGTTCTACAACGGAATGTCTGTTGAGGATGCTCTGCAGAAGGCTGAGGATGCCATTGCTCAGGATCTGGAGATGGAAAACTTCGTTTCTCTGGAGTACGACTATCAGCCTAAGTAATTTAGGGTTTCCAATGAAGAGGGTCAGTGCGCACTGACCCTCTTTTTGGTTTCCTTCCTATCTATCCATCCATTGGGAGGTCGTTATGTTAAAAAAGAATCCGCTGCAAAGCAGAAGCGAAGTGTATTTGAGAAACATCGTCATCGGCACGATGCTGGCATTCTATCTGGTGTTCTACATCATCCCCATCTTCATCGCACTGGACGGCAGCTTCCACATCTGGAACCCTCTGAACGGCAAGTATGTCTTCAACGGACTGAAGAACTATGAGCGCTTGCTGGACAATGACCTGTTCTGGACTGCCGGTCTGAATACCATTATTTTCTGTCTGGGCGTTACCATTGGCCGTGCCGGTCTGGGCTTCATCTGTGCCTATGCCATTTACTCCAAAATGGTCAAGCACAAGAATTTCTTCCGCGGCGTGCTGTATATGCCCGTTATTTCCCCCATGGTGGGCGTTGCCTTCGTCTGGAAGTTTATGTATAACCCCCAGTTCGGTCTGATCAACAAGATTTTCGGTACCGATATCAACTGGCTGCTGAATGCCGATACCGCCCTGGGCGCAGTCATGGCCATGACCATCTGGAAGGACTTTGGTTATGCCGTGGTTCTGTATATGGCAGCGCTGCTGTCTTTGGACAACAACGTTCTGGAAGCAGCTGATATTGACGGCTGCGGTGCCTGGGACAGACTGCGCAGCATCGTCATTCCTCTCATCAGCCCCACCACCTTCTTCATTATTGTTTCTTCCCTGATCAGCTACCTGCAGGCTTACGTTCAGGTTCTGGTTCTGACCGAAGGCGGTCCCGGCACCTCTACCTACCTGACCAGTTACATCATCTACAATGAAGCCTTTGTGAAATACAACTTCGGCAGCGCCAGTGCCATGAGCTTTGTCCTGTTCGTGTTTATTGCCGCTCTGACAGCCCTTTCCTTTAGACTTACCGGCGGAGAAGGAGATAAATAATGAATACAAAACAGTTTTATAGAATTCTGATCAACGGTTTCCTGATCGCCATGGCCGTGATTACCCTCACACCCTTTATCTGGCTGCTTCTGAGCTCCTTTAAGTCCAATCTGGAGATTCTGGCCCAGAATCAGACCCTGTTCCCCAAGGAATTTATTTTCAGCAACTATGACAAGGTGAATACCCAGTTCAACTTCATGCGGTATTTCACCAACAGCGTCATCGTGGTTGCCACCATCACGGTCCTTACCTCCTACACCAGTGCCCTGTGCGGCTTCGTTCTGAGCAAGTACTCCTTCAAGCTGAAGAAGCTGGCTTTCGGTATCGTCATGGGCACCATGATGCTGCCCTGGTGTGTTACCATCATCCCCCGTTACTTCATCATCAAGGAGATCGGCTGGCTGAACTCCTACAAGGCTCTGATCCTGCCTGCCATGTTCAGCGGCTTCGGCATTTTCATGATGAAGCAGAATCTGGAAACCTTCCCCAATGAATTTTTGGAGGCCGCCAGAATTGACGGGGCCAATGAGTTCTTCATTTTCCACCGCATTG
>ERZ1032130.31-NODE-31-length-42577-cov-6.096915_pt1 | contig 42577 bp, 37 predicted proteins | sample MGYA00517879_ERZ1032130 | MGnify/ENA primary metagenome ERZ1032130 (study PRJEB33719, sample SAMN04262597) | wastewater metagenome | biome: rural village; feature: animal feces; material: feces | host: Bos taurus | place: El Salvador | collected 2012-01-31 ...
ATAGTTATTCATTTTAAATAATCCCCTTTTTATATTTCATTTTTATAATATGTATCTGCAATTGAACAAAACAGTGTACGTACCTTTTTCTGACGTTCTTCGCTTATTTGGAGCATGGTACCATCTGCCATTGTAACAGTTGTAAAATTAATGCTTCTAATGTAATCAAAGTTTACAAGAAAAGATTGGTGTATTCGTATAAATCGATGATTAGAAGTAGATAAGTTCTTTTCAATATCATTTATTTTTCCATAAAACTTTGAATTAAACTGGCAACCATTCATTGTGTGAATGTGTACTACTCTATATTGACTTTCAAAATAACTAATATGATTAAGTGGAATTTTAGTTATTGATTTATTAAAGTTGTATGTAAAATATTCAGTTTTTTCGCAAATGCGTTTGTAGGCAGCTATAAAGCATTCAATAAATTTATTTTCATTAATAGGTTTTTGAATATAGCGAAAAGGTTCAGTTGAGAATAATTCCTTCCAATATTGTTCATAACTTGAAACATAAATTATTAATGAAGGAATACTTAATGCTCTTAGCTGTGTAGCGGTATCGATTCCATTCATATATTTCATTTCAATATCAAGATATATCAAATCATAAAATGTACCTTGCGAAATATGGTTCAGGAGTGTTGTTCCATCAAAAAATACATCGCATGAACAAGATATATTTTGTTTATCAGTATACTGAGTTATGTATTTTTCAATTAAAGAGGTTGTTGCTGCATCATCATCACAAATTGCTATATTAATCATTTTTCTTATTCCTAACACTGTTTATGTCTACATTTCCGTCATAGTTTTCTAAAGCATACTGACAACAGCGAAGCACTAGTTCGTTAAACGAAATATTCTCACCGTGCGATAAGGTGCTTAATTTAGTGTCTAAATCTTCGGTAAATCGTATTGTCTTGGGTATATTGGCTCTTGAAAATGTAGAATCGATTGTAAACATGTCGTATCTCCTTAAGTATAATAATTTTAATATAATTATTTGCGTTTAAAAATAATACAACCATATATGCAACCAAAAGTATAACCAATGTAAAAAGAGTGAGTTAGAAAAGTATGCGTTCACAGATGAAATTTGATATTTATGGGTAATAATTACATCAAGAATCCTAAAACTTACATTATTGGGTTAGAAAAAGATGGTGGATTATAATATTATTTATTAAAAAGGTGAGAATATATGGAAACGATAGCAGATAAATTGACAAAAAAATTATTAAAAAATAAATATATTGAAGAATCTATGTATGAAATTTATAAATATGGATTGATGATGTTTCTTGAAATAATGTTGTCTTTTTCTACGAGTGTTATTATATGCTGTGCTATGGGTATGATATGGGAAGGAATCATTTTTCTTTTATTTTTTATTCCGATACGATCTTACCTTGGAGGATTGCATATGAAAAATTATCTATCCTGTTTTTTTTGCTCTGCAATGGCAATAGTACTTATATTATTAATGGTTAAGTATATAAGTGTGAACGTACTAATTTCCATTATCCTTGTAACCATTTGCGAAGTAGTTATACTGGTAGCAATATATAGAGAAAAATGTAAATGTGAAGAAGGAAAGGAATTCTTTTTAAAGGTAGTTTTTATTTTAATAATTACGGAGGGTGTAAGTGTTGTCTTGTTTTTTAGTAATAACGCAAAAATGTTGTTTTTAGTAGCGTGTACATATTTATTAGTAACATTATCGAAGTTATGTGAAAAATTAATATAATAAATTATTGTTTCGGATGACAAGTTAGTCTTGTCATCCGATTTCTAGTTTGAACGGTAAGAAAGGGAATATGATAAATCAAGTTTTAATTTTTTAATATCAGGTTAATTAATTGGAGGTGAGATACTGAAATAAGTCGTGCAGATACCAAGATATAGATTGGAAAAAGTAATTTGTATTTAGAGGAGAAATAAGTAGATGGAGCAAGTGTTATATACTACCATTGCTAGAAATATTAGAAAATTACGTAAGAAAAATTATATGTCGCAAGCACAGTTGGCAGAACGGGCAGAGGTATCCGTAGATACAATAAAAAGTGTTGAAAATGGTAAGCGGACAATGAGTCTTGAAACTTATTTAAACATAGTTCAAGCATTAGAGACTACACCTCTTGCATTGATGAGCTATGAGCAACCAGAACAGTATATAGAGCGTTTTGTGTTTTTGATGAATAGGCGGAATGAAAGGGAAATAGAGTTCGTTTTACATATGGTAGAGCAACTGCTTAGAGGACAGGATACTTATTTGAGAGAATAGTATTGAGTTTCTTTGATGGAATGATTTTATAGATAAAATATGATTTTCAAATAGTTGTGATAAATAAGCATTTGTAGTAATAGGGATAAAGTGTACAATATTCCACCGAAAATAGCTGATAGGGTCACTCGGCTTAATATACGTTTTGCCGTACAATAATATTTGCTTAAGCAAATATATAGGTGCCAGAAAAGAGTAGAGAGTGTATTATAATATTATTGAAAGTGGACAGCGGATTAGAAAAATTCGGGTAGCAAGAAATATTACAAGATTACAACTTGCCGAAGAAACGGGGATTTCTGTAGATGCTATGCGTAAGATAGAAACGGGTACAAATGGAGCTAAGATTGATACGTTGGTAAGCATGGCAGATTATTTGTGTGTATCACTGGATTATCTTGTCTGCGGTTGTGAAAAAAATGTAGAACTTGATAATCTATTACGTGGATTGAATGAGAAAGAGCAGCAATTTGTTCGGAATATAGTATTAAATGTTGTTGAGAATATAAGATTAATGAAATAAAAAGAAGTCGTATTACCTTGAAATAAGATAATACGACTTCTATTTGTTTTAAACTGTAATCTAATGATTTTATCATTTATATATGAAAAGGTATTTGATTTTAGAAAAATGTATAAGTAAAGAGAGCTACTCACACCAAATAAGAGTGTAGGTTACTTCAGAGGAAGGTGATTGTCTATTATACTGTGTTCAGACTTCGAAAACGAAGTTATAAACATTTAAAAATTGAATAGGACATGCATACATCTGATTTTATTTTCGCCTATATCCGTAAATCTTTTAGAAGATGGACAATAGGTGGCAGGAACCCATTTCGTGCGATGAAACTCCTCGGTACAGATTGTTTTACAGAATTATTTTGTGGTTCTGGTGGTCTTGTATTGTGCCTGTGAAGGTTCTGAGCAGAGGTTTGTGCCTACCGGATTGGCAACCGGAGATAATGAGATAGAACAGCACCGGAATTTCAGCGAAACGCATTTTCCGGGAGTGGCTCCCTGTAGATTCCGTCTAGATGGGCATGATGGAAATGCAGTGTGGGATGAAGCCGTCCCTATGTATGTTACCCGGCTGGGGGATCTGATTGAGAAATCAGCACAAAGAAATCTTTTATGATTTTTATGGATAATGTGGCATTCATGCCATGTTGTCCTTTGAAATAAGGAAACTGACACATACATCGTTATATGAAAGACAGCTTTTTTATTTCAGAGGATAACTGCCGGCGTATATCTCTCTAAAAATCTATGAAAGAGCAGGTACAAGAAATATGTGCAATATAGGAATTGTATTAGGAGACGCTGGGGTTAAATTGCCTACGGCTATTTTATTTATGAACTCCAACAAGGCGGAGCGTAATATCCGTAAGAAGGTTGCTAAGACCAGAGAGAACTGTACGTCACATGGAATTGTCTTGGGACATAATTTTGTAATCAACAAAGGTGCTGAAAGTGATATTGACCGTGATGCAGTCAATATGTTTATCACATTTCTTCTTGATGGAGAATATCAGGTGATTGTTATAGACAAGCTTACAGAGCTTACTTCTGATGTGTATGATTTGGAGGAGTTTTTAAATGATGCGGTTGCGATTGGTGTGAGCGTATTTGAACTTTCCACTATGCAGGTCAGACATCATGTGTATGTGGAAGGCTGCCCGGATTGTTTCGCTATCGGTAAAATCAAAAATCTGAGGTCTTGATATGAAGATCAGACGAGGAGACATATTATATGTTGATTTAGATGTGCAGTATCAGGGAAGCATTCAGGGCAGTATGCGTCCTGTGGTGGTAGTAAGTAATAATATGGCGAACAAGCACAGTACCGTGATAACGGTTGTTCCCTTGTCTACCAAAATCAACAAAAAGAGAAATCTTCCAACTCATGTTTTTGTCTCTGCTTATAAAAGTGAGGGCTTGGAGCAGCACAGTATCGCACTTTGCGAACAGGTGACAGCCCTCGATTATGGCAGAATTATTGGGAACAAGGGTAAGGTTGATAAAGATACCCTTGCTAGAATAACCGAAGCTGTGCAGGTGCAGGTCGGGGTATTTGATAAATACAATTAATAATAAGGTAAATTGGGAAAAGTCGGGCGAGAGTGTCCGGCTTTTACATATTTTATTTCATAGGACAAACTTTTGTTGGAATAAAATAGAAAATATCAGATAGAAAGGGGCAAGATATGTTTGGATTGACTGATGAAGAACTTGATGAAATGGCAGCTGTTGATGTCCGTACAGTTGATATCAATACATTAACGGATTTAAGAGATATTGTAATAGATACAAAACTTCCGGTTGCGAAGAAACTGGAGTTATTTGCGCGCCAGACAAATAATGTTTATGTTCATCGGATAGAGGATTATGTTGTAAAGGTCAGATTTCAGGAGGAAGGACCGAGTATTGATGACAAAATGGAAGAGTATTTAAGACATTTAGCCCAAATCCACATTTGAGAAAATATAAAAATACCTTGAAAGAAATAAAAAGTTATGTTACCCTAAAAGCAGGACAAATCAGTAAAATACTCTTGCCTTTTAGGAAGAAACTTACTACAACCTAAAAGTCAGGAGTGATATTATGAAGAATAAACATTTTCTAGCAGCTATGTATCTCCGTCTTTCAAGGGACGATAGTGATGTCGGTGATGTGACAGACGGAAAAGGAAATATGAAATCCGAAAGTAATAGTATCGGAAATCAGAGAGAGCTGATCAGAGCCTATATCCATGAACAGCAGGATATTGAATTATATGATATTTATGTTGATGATGGATTTTCGGGCAGTAATTTCGACAGACCAGAATTTAAAAGAATGATGAGCGACGTTGAAGCAGGCAGGGTAAATTGCGTGATTGTAAAAGACCTGTCCCGTTTTGGTCGTGATTATATTGAATCCGGGAGGTACATTCAAAAAGTATTTCCGGCTCTTGGCGTGCGTTTTATTGCACTTACAGACCATTATGACAGTATTCATGCGGATGCAGGAGAAAGCGGAATTGTACTTCCTGTAAAGAATTTTATCAATGATTCTTATTGTAGGGATATATCCACAAAAGTAAAAAGTCAGCTAGAGGTAAAACGAAAAAATGGGGAATGTATTGCTCCGTTTGCTCTCTATGGATACCGAAAAGCAGAATATAATAAAAACCAGCTTGTCATTGATGAATATGCAGCAGATATTGTAAGAAAGATATTTGAGTGGAAGATGGATGGAATGGCTGTTTCTGCTATTGCAGAAAAGCTGAATGGATTAGGTGTTTTATCTCCCAAAGAGTATAAAAAGTCTATTGGAAGTAATTATAAAGGAGGTTTTTCCGGTGCAGTTAAGTCCATGTGGAGCAGTTCCACAGTCAAGAGAATATTGACTAATGAAGCATATTTAGGACATCTGATACAGGGAAAGACTGAGAAAATAAATTATAAGCTGAAAAAAAGTGTGGAGAAACCAAAAGAGGATTGGATTAAGGTAGAGGATACTCATGAGGCAATTATTTCAGACGATAATTTTCTGATTGTGCAGAATCTGTTGAAATCAGACAGCAGGGTTAGTCCTGTTACAGAAAAGAACAGTCTGTTTGCAGGTGTTCTTTTCTGTGGAGATTGTGGAGAGCAGATGATTCGGCGGGTAAACCATTATAAGGATACACAGAAGGTATATTATATCTGTTCTACAAAAAATAGAGGAGAAGGTTGTACAAGACATAGTATAGAGGAAGAAAAACTGAAAAGGATTATTCTTGAATCTATCCGTAGATATGCAAATTACTTCTTGGAAGAAAAGAGAGTATTTGACAAATCTATGGAACTTGAGACAAATTTTGAGTCCATTGTCCGCTACGATACGGAGATAGCGAGGCTGAAGCAGGAGCAGGATAAATATTATTCTCTTTGTTCAGGACTGTATGAGGACTTGAAGTGCGGAATTATTTCTAAAGAAGAGTTTGAGCGACTGCATGGCGAATTTAAGAGAAAAGCAACAGAATTTGAAGAGGCACAGAAGAAGCAGGAAACAATGATTAAGGAACTTTTTAAAAATGGTGTAATCTCGGCAGGACGACTAAAGACGATGCAGGATTGTGCGGAGCTTAGGGAAATAGACCGCCATACATTATGCAGTATGGTAAAGGAGATTCTTGTATATGAAGAACAGAGAATTGAGATTGTTTTTTATTATACAGACCAATATCGTATAATGAGTGAAGTGAATAAGAGAATACAGAACAGTGAAAATATTAAGCATATGTCAGAAAGGAGTGCATAAATATGGGTAGAGTATCAAAACGAAAAGCAGTAGAACAGAAGCTTATTGTACGCAGTAATGTGAGACGGTTTAAAGCAGGTATTTATGCCAGACTTTCTTCAGACCAGGATATAAAGAAAAACGAGTCCGTAGAAGTGCAGAAAGAAATTGTACGGAAGTTTGTGGAGGAATTTAATCAGAAGAATACGGGTGAGGTAATTGATGTGGTCGAGTGTTATACTGATTTGGGAAAGACCGGCAGTAATTTTGAAAGAAAAGAATTTCAACGTTTATTACAGGATATAAGACTTGGTGAGATTAACTGTGTTATTGTAAAGGATTTGTCCAGATTTGGAAGAAATTATTTGGAAGCAGGTAATTATATAGAGAAAATATTTCCATTTTTAGGTGTTAGATTTATAGCAGTTGCAGATGGATTTGATACTGGAAAAAAAGGAAATGAGAATAAGCAGATGGCTTCTGAAATCAAAAATCTTGTGAACGACATGTATGCAAAGGACTTTTCTAAAAAAGCAAAGATACATTTAAAACAGAGAAGAGAGGAAGGTTCTTATGTGGGAGGCCCGCCGCCATACGGATACGTAGCTGATTGGGATGGGAGAAGGCGAGTGCTGATGCCGGATGAAAATACGGCAGTCATTGTTCAGTTTATTTATGAAAAATTTGTAGAAACAGAAAGCTATGCCGCAGTTGCAGATTTGCTAAATAAAAAGAAAATCAATCCACCTGCCATATATAAGAAAACAAAAGAAGTATATTTTTCTTCTTATGATAAGGAATATAAAGGCTGGGATAAAGGTGCGGTTGAAAGAATTTTGAAAAGTGATACTTATTCAGGTACTTTAGTGCAGGGTAAAACCAGTATTACAGCAAATGATGAGAAGAATCGCATTCATAAATTGGAGGAAGAATGGGTAGTTACGAAAGATGCACATGAACCGTTGATAGATATGAAACTTTATGAGAAAGTTTTAGAAATACAGATAAAGATAAAACGCAGGACAGCTTCTCATAATCACCCTACAAAAGGGTGCCCGATAGAGGAAAATATCTTTGATAGCGTTCTATATTGTGGCATATGTGGAAAGAAGATGACCAGACATAGTCATGTGAAGCAATATGCTGATGGAGTTAAGGCTCGTTTGGATGGTTATTTCTGCTTAAATGGTGGACAAACAAAAGTCACAATATGCCCGGAATCTAATCATATATCAAAAACAGAACTTGTGGATATATTGTTGCCTCTTATCCGTAAGGAATTTGCTGTCTTTCTTGATAAGCCTAAAAAATATGTGGAGTTTGGAAAAGAACGCATTTCAGAAGCTGTAAAAAAGGCAGAAGCTGATTTGCGTGAAACAGAAGGTAAAATTAGACACCTGCGTGAAGAAGAAGGCAATGTTTATGTAGATTATCGTACAGGAAATATATCTCAAAAAGATTATGTGGATTATAAAATAAAGCAGGAGGATAAGCTGATTGACTTGGGGAAGATAGAAGAAACGCAGAAAAATGAAGTTAAGGCTTTGGAAAAATTGTTGGGGAGATACCTGTCTGCCATTAGAGCATTGCTGAAGTTAAAATCAGGCAAGGAATTAACAAAGGAAATGGTAGAAGCATTTATATCTAAAATTTATGTCTATCCCGGCAAGAGAATAGAAGTTCTGTTTAACTTCACGGCTGATTGTATGGAAGGGGTGAAGTAATGGAATACTTGGCAATGTATCTTCGCCTGTCAATCGAGGACGATGGCGATAAGGATGAGAGTAACAGTATCAGTAACCAGAGAAAACAGATATATGAGTACATACATCGCGATTCTGAACTATCCCGATATGAGGTGGTGGAATTTTGTGATGATGGCTACTCCGGAACTAATATGGAAAGACCGGGGATGCAGAAAATGTTAAAGGAGGTAAAGGATAACAAAATTCGATGTATCATGGTAAAAGATATGTCCCGTTTTTCAAGGGATTATATTGAAATGGGAACCTATTTAAACCAGATATTTCCGTTTATGGGAATACGGTTTATTTCAATCAATGACCACTATGACAGTAGGGAGCATCAGGGGAATACCATAGAGATTGATACTGCCTTTCAGACACTTCTTTATGACTTGTATAGTAAGGACGTATCTGTGAAGGTAAAGGCTTCGTTTGAAAATAAATGTGCAAATGGGGAATATGTTTTCGGACAGGTTCCGTTTGGGTATGAAAAAAGCAAAGAAGTGAAAAATGCTGTTGTGGTAAATGAAAGCGAAGCTGCTATTGTACGATATATCTTTTCTCTTGCTATGCAGGGAAAAAGTAGTACACAGATTGCGAGACAGCTTTGTGAGGAAAATGTACCGACAATTATGCAGATGCGTAATTCGGAAAAAGAATATAGGGATGAGAAAGTGTATTATTGGAGTGAAAAATCCGTCAGAGATATGTTGAATAATAGATTCTATCTTGGCGAAATGGCGTACGGAAAAACTGTCAGAAAATCAGTGGGGAGTAAAAATAGAATTTCAGTTCCAATGGAGGATTGGAAAGTAATCAAGGAACATCATGAAGCGCTAATTTCGGAGGAAATATTTGAACAGGTATCTTTATTTAGACCAGAACATTCCACAAAAAGAAAACGTGAGAAGCATCCACTTACAGGTAAGTTGTATTGTGGTGGATGCGGATATTCTTTGAGTTATAAGCCATTAAGAGGTAAGAACAGATACAGGAGATTTGAGTGTAGAAAGCATGCATTGTTGAAAATATCAGAATGTTGCACTTATATGAATGCGGATTTGTTGGAAGAGACGGTATTGTTTATGCTGAATAAAGAGTTAATGCTCCGTGGGGATGCTGTAAAACAAAATCAGAGCCTTATGTCATTTCAGAAAGCAGGAATAGCATCGCTAAAGAGAAAATTGGAGGAATATCAGTCAGAAATGAAGAAGGCAAGAGCAAAGAAGGATAGTCTGTATGAGCAATACGCTCTTAGTGGTCTTACCAAAGAAGCGTATCAGAATGATGCCAACGAGTTAGCGGAAAAAATCACCCTGTTATCTGTAAAGAGCGAAGAGATGGCTCGAAAGCTGGCAGTATTGGAAAGCGAATATCGGAAAGCAGAGGAAGATATGAAGCAGGTAATCAGATATTCGCATATAGAGGAATTGACGCAGGATGTAGTTGACGTTTTTATAAAGAAAGTTCAGATTTATAGGAATAAGAAAATTGAAATACAATGGTGCTTTCCCTTTAACAATGATAACGAATGAGACGTGTACAACTATTGAAAAAGGCAGAATGATAAAGTATAATATTAATGGTGTTAATATAGACAGAAGTTGACATGAAGGAGTGGTTCTACAGGAACTACTCTTTCTTAAAATTAATAAGTATAAATTGATGGAGAATTAAAAGTGTTACAGAGATATGAAAGTGAAAAAGAATATACAGAACAACTTCACCAGATGAGACCGAGAGTAGCTGAAATTTTTAGAAATTATTGCGAACCTCAATTATCTGATGAAGAAGCAATACGAAGCTTTGAAGCCAAGATCGGGTCTAAATCAGATTTATTTGCTCAAATTAAAAATAGAAGTTTTCAGTCGGCTACAGAATATCGAGATGCATGGTTTAAGGGGATGATTGAGAGAGGCGAGAGCGAAATGAGATGTCTTTTAAAGAATGATATCTTAAGGGAATATGCGATATTATTTATAGAGAGAAGTTATGTTAAAGAACCGTTCAAATATGTTAGAAGAAAATTGGCGGAGTATGACAGAGAAATATATTTAGGAGATAATCAGAAGGTAATAGGAGTATTTATTGCACCGGAATATAATGATTCACCATTGAGTAAAGGTTGGGAGAGTTATGCATTAAAAGGATTTAAAACAAAATATGAGTATTTAACATTGGGCCAATTAAAGCAGGAAGGGTATTTAGAAGGGCGTATTGAAAAAGATGAACAGTATGAAGCACAAAAGATAAGCGTAGAATCAATGGAGGATATAGAAAAATTTTATAGTAATTTTACTAAAAGTGGTTCACCATTTGAAAAGCAATTTATAGATTGTTATTTGAATTATGTAAGAGAACAAAGAGATTGGACTAAAATACCAATTCTATTACCGGAAGTTAGATGGAACAAGAAAAGTGTTTGTCATAAATATCGAGTGGACTATTTAATCATCAATTATGTGACTGGTAGACGTTTGGCTATAGAGTTGAGTCCTGATTCAACACATATGAATGGTGTAGATATAAAAGCAGATTGGCAAAAAGAGAATGATAAAAGGAATAGTTACTTTTTTGAATATAATGTACCGACAGTTACTTTTACAAGTGCATATTTAAAAAATATTCAGGAATGTTTTGATATGATAAAAGATGTTTTTTATTTGCCGGAAATGAAAGAGGAAAAGTTTGAGAAGATAATTGAACGGATATAATTGTATGGTGAAAATTGAGAAAGACTTAGCAATAACTTCCCATCAATTTTTACCTAACTTAGCACAAAGTTACCATTACCCCAACGAGGGTATGCGGGATGGCAAAAATGAATTTGAAAAAAGAGTAAAAAACTTCGTGACAATAACTTGACATTAAAGGGATACGGTAGTCTGGACATACAGGGCGTTTTTGATGTGCTTGCGGGCATTTAGAAAGGAAAACGGATGATTTATTTAGGCATTATAGGTAGCATTTTTATATTGGAATGTGTGATAAAAGCTATCGTTGAAAAAAAGGGAAAAATAGGTGTTACAAAACCTGTTTGTGGTGGTAAAATATTACTTAAGAAATTTCATAACAAAGGCTTTGCCTTAAATGTCGGAGAAAAGAAGCAAAAGGCGGTGGCGGCGGTTTCACTCCTGCTGACGCTTCTGGTAACGGCAGGTGTCTTGTTATTTGGAAATAAATGGAACGGACTTATAAAGACCGGACTATCTTTTGTTCTTGGAGGAGCTTATAGCAATACGTATGACAGACTCTTTCGGACATATGTGGTAGACTATGTAAGCTTTGGCGTGAAAAATCCAAAGCTACGCAGAATCGTGTTTAATATAGCGGATTTCTGCATTATGATAGGTGCCATACTGGTAGTGATTGGAGGAATAGGTAATGAAAATATCGGCAAAGGGCAGATATGCGGTGAGAGTGATGGTGGACTTGGCGGTTCACAATGAAGAAGGCTATCAGAATGTAAAACAGATTGCCCAAAGACAGGGGATTTCCGAGAAATATTTGGAGCAGATAATTGCAGTATTAAATAAGGCAAATTTTGTAACCAGTGTACGTGGTGCACAGGGTGGTTATAAGCTTTCCGATACGCCGGAAAATATCACGGTAGGTATGATTTTAAGACTTACGGAAGGCAGTCTTAGTCCCGTTGCCTGCGTAAACAGCATAGAAGAAGGGGAATGCCAGAGATGTGTGCAATGTGAGACCATTGACGTGTGGAAAGACCTGGCAGACGCCATCAATCAGGTCGTTGACTCGTTTACAATCGCAGAACTCGCCCGTAAACAAATTGAGAGAAGAAAAACTGAAATATAAAAGTAATGTGGGAAGGAAAAATGCGTGTCTGTCGCCTCTTGCGAGCCGGAGGTCACGATTTTTCTTCCCACATATTGTTATATATTGGTTTCTTCTTTCATTTTTTTGCCGAGAGATTTCATTACAATGAGTAGGCAGATTAGGTGGACGGTGGCGGTTAGGGTCCAGGAAATCGGGTAGGAAATGTAAATGGTTTCCAACGCGGGATACATTTTAAATATAGTAAATATCCACACAACTCTAAGTCCGCAGGCGCCAAGGAGCGACACAATCATCGGAAGGATAGAGCGGCCAAGACCGCGCAGGCATCCCACCATTACATCCATAATACCACACAGAAAATATGTTGAGAAAATAATTTTCATACGGATAAGTCCATACGCAATTGCGGCGCCTTCCGAGGTATACAGTCCAAGTAACGTCTTGCCAGATAAAATGACGAAACCGCCCATAACACATCCGACTAAGGTGACGATTACTATATTCAAAAGAATAACCTTTTTAATTCGTTTGTATTGTTTGCCACCGAAATTCTGGCTTGTAAAAGTCAGGGCAGTCTGATATATTGCGTTCATAGCATTATATACAAAACCCTCCAGATTACTACAGGCGGTATTTCCTGCCATGGCGATGGAACCGAAGGAGTTTACAGAAGACTGAATCAGTACATTGGAAATCGAAAAAATGGAACCCTGTAGTCCGGCAGGTAAACCGATTCGTATCATTTTCAACAATTTATCTTTTTTGATTTTTAAATCCCCAATATTCAATTTGCAATACCCCTCTGTTTTCATAAGACAACGTACAATCAAAAAGGCCGAAAGTGCTTGTGAAAGTACTGTGGCAAGAGCTACACCGGCAACGTCCATTTCAAATACAAACACAAAAAAGAGGTTTAAAATGACATTGATAACGCCTGAAACAGAAAGATAAAAAAGTGGTCTTTTTGTATCGCCGACGGCACGCAAAATGGCACTGCCGAAGTTGTATAAAAGCATAACAGGCATACCGAGGAAAAAGACTCTCATATACAGGACGGATTTGTCAAGGACGTCAGAAGGCGTTCCCATTAATGCAAGGAGCGGTCTTGCCAGAACAATACCGACAAATGCCAGAAAAATACCACTTATCATACTGACTAAAATGGCAGTATGAACCGTTTCTTTACAATCTTTTTCCTGTCCTGCCGCGAAAAAGTGGGCGACCAAAACATTGGCACCAATCGATAAGCCCATAAACAAATTGATAAGCAAATTTATAAGGGAGCTTGTGGCTCCTACTGCAGCCAAAGAGGTAGGACCATTGGCATGACCGACTACAATCATATCTGCTGCGTTAAACAATAACTGCAATATACCTGACAGCATTAAGGGTAATGCAAAAATCAGAATTTTTCCGAGTAATGGTCCGTGACACATATCTAATTCGTACTTCTTTGTTTTCATAAAAACACCTTCTTTTAGTGGTGATAATACATAATTTTTTTAGTAATAAACAGTTTACCATACTTTCAGAAAATTAGTTTTAACATTTTATACAAAAAATGCTAAAAAGACTAGGAAAGTATGTGAAAAATGTGATAAAATAAAAACAATATGGGGATAGTATGCCTTGTGGGGTAAAAAGGCAACGAATGTATTACCGGGAGGTTTCGGATGACAAGTGAAGATAAAGAATGTATGTTAAGTTATATGAAAATCTTGCAGGATAGAGGATTGCAAGGCGGATGTAACGTAGCACTGATAAAGAACACCAATAAAATTAACATCGTAAAGACCGAAATAGTAGAAATGCTTTCGGAAGAATACGCTTCCAGAATTTTTTACTATTCTTTTGAACCAAACAGAATGGTGGAAGTGTATGCTCCGTTTTTATCCATTATGGAACAGCTCATTGATATTCAGGCGATTATGCCGCAGAGCCTTGTAAAAGAAGTAGGTGTATATAAGTTACACGAAACAATTTATGAAAGCTACTTTGCGACAGGCAGATGCGGAAGAATTGAAGAGCCGTTTTTCTCGGAAGTAAAGTTTGAAAAAGAAAAAATTCCTAAGGAAATCGCAAGAATGTTGGCATATCTATGCGGTGAGCAGGATATTTATATTGTGCTTAACCGAATCAATTATGCAAGTGCATCAACATTGGAACTACTGGATTATATTCTGGGCAATCCGGAATGTCATCACATCCGTATTTTGGCTTTTGAAAATGAAAGCGGTAAATCACGTGGATTTGAAGTGGATTATCACAAAAGGTTTGTAGACCACTGTGAAGCGAAGCATTGCTTATTTGAGTGGGGAGCAGATGGCGAAGAGATGGAAAATGCCATTGAGAACAGTTTTGTTTTCAATGCGGAAAATATCGAAACGTATTTAAGACACAGTTATAATATGTTCTGTATGTTTGCCTATGATGAAGCCAGATATTTTTTGGATTGCATCTATGATAAAGTACAAATCGAAAAAGTGAAAATCACAAAACCACAGGCAGTGCGTTTGTATACCCAGCTGATTACTTTGGCGGTAATGCAAGGGGATTGTGCTCATGCATTATTGGTCGCAACCAATATGTATCAGCTCAGTTTGCAGATGGATGACTGGAATGTGGAGTATGGATATCATTACTTACTTGCACTTGCCAATATGCACAATGGCAATATCAAATCTGCTGCAGAAAGTGCTAAAATTTGTATAGCGATAGCGGAAGGACAAAAGAACGAGTTCCACACTTTCAGAGCGCATATGTTGTATTTGATGAGTCTTATGTCAGGCTTCCACAACATCTTAATTTCGTTTGAAGATGTACCGGTAGAGGAAGAGTTACTGGAACTCTGTAACAAGTATGGATACCATAATCATCTGGCGCACATTTATGTATATTGTTTTGAAAATGATATTTTAAGATATAGCGATGTACGTACTATTGAACAGGCAATGCCAAATTTTAATAAAGGTATTGCAATCGGTGAAATGCTGGGAAATGACCAGTTCTTGTCCGAAGCGTACAGAAAGAGTATTATGCTCGCTTCGTATAGCGGAAACAGGGAAATCGTTAATTATTTTTATGAAAAAGATATGTTCATAGCACAAAGAAGCGGCAACCGTTTTGAAGAAGCTATGGTTTATAACGGACTTGGTTATAATTACTGTGGCAGCGAGGATTATGCGCAGGCGAACAGATACTTTAATATGGCTATGGAAATTTTCCATGAATTAGGTCTTGGAGATTATGTTATTGAAACATTCTACAATATGGCAATCAATGCCATTATGGCAGAAGAATACGATAATTCCAGCCTTTATCTGGAAAAAGTATTGATGCTCTTAAATATGAACAAAAAGAACAGTCTGCGTGTTTGTAATATTTCCAAAATTATGGGTTTGGCAGCATTGTCTTCCTTCTATCAGGGCAGAGTTTATAATACGAGAAGCTATCTGGCTAAAGAAGGACAGTTTTTGGACCATATTGTGGACAGTAGCACGGATGAATACAGTAATTATTTATGGGATGATGATTTATTCCTATATTTCATATGCAAAGCATTGCTTGCGAATTATAGCGAAGAATATGAAGAGGCAATGAAGATGTATAAATCTGCTGAAAAATATATGGAACGTTCCAGAGGTACTTACTTCATTACTTTCCCACAGTACTGCGTGGCAAAATTATATACGTTATATAAGCTTGGCAGAATGGAAGAACGTAAAGAATTGGCGGACAGATACCAGAAGTATTGCGAAGAAAACTATTATATGAGACATTTGCAGTCACTTCGCCGTATTATGATGGACCCGGAAAATAAAACAACTTACATAAGCAATACATTGACCTGTCCGATTATGGAAGAGGTATGCGAAGCGGAAAGAATTCGTTATGTGGAAAGAGAAGCGAAGGCAAGAAAGAAGGAAATTCAGTTCTTTACATTGTTTCAGAATATGCTTGGCAGAAATTCCAGCAATGCCAATGAGATGCTCAGCAATGCTTTATCCGCTTTTACAAATAATTACAACTTAGATGGTATTCTTTTGATTTATTTGAACGGACAGACACGACAGGTCAGTTATCATGATGGTGCAATAAAATTTACTGAAAAAACGATAGATGCGGTTGTGAATTTCTTTGAAGAAAAGCGTAGTGGTTTCGCTATTTCCAAATTCAGTGGTAATTACAAAGACTACAGAAAAATCTTTGAGCTGTTGTTTGGAGAACAGATTTTTTCTATGATAGGCGTGCCTATTTTCTCGAATGAAAAATTGACAGCGGTTTTTGTAACTTATACAAAGACCAGAGAAAACTGGAACTCCTCTACTGACAGATATGTGCTAAATGATTACGATTTGGAAATTTACACATATTTATTCCGTCAGGTAATTGATGCCATTAAAAAATGGGAAACAGATGAAGAAATCGACAGGATGAATCATCTGCTTCGTCAGCAGGCGGTTACCGATGAATTAACTGGTTTACATAATAGACAGGGCTATTATTCGATAATGCGTTCCATTGTGGCCAATAAGGAAGAGCGTGATAAAAAATATGCGTTTGTATACATTGATTTGGATCATTTCAAATATTACAATGATACATTTGGTCATCACGTAGGAGATGCAATTTTAGTTAAATTTGCAGATATTTTCCGTCAGAAGGCACCTGAATGGGCAACGGTTATCCGTCTTGGCGGTGATGAGTTTGCAATTTTGATTTCTTATAAGGAGAGACAGGAAGTTATCGATATGGTAGAGAGTATTCTCAATGAAGTGGAGAGTTCTTCCGGTTTTGCAGATGTAGTCAGTCTGTATGCAATGCAGGAAGTGCAATTGGAAAAGGAGCATTTTGCAGGCTGTTCTATCGGTATTGATTTCCTTGATAGCGGTGTGACTTGTGCAGAAGACTTTGAAATTATGCGTAAGAATTCCGATAAAGCACTTTACTATGTAAAGGATAATGGTCGAAACGGCTATAAAGTGTATGATAAAGAGATAGAATAAAATTAAAATCCCCAAAATATATTTTAATAAGAGTATGTTTTGGGGATTTTTATGCGTATTTTAGCAAAAGGGTTTCATGGGATAAAAAAAGATTTCTCTACAAAAACAAAGATACCGAAAAGAATATCCGTTATCAAAACCTGCATTTTTGCAATGACTTTGGCGGCAATTGCGGGTATCATTTCCGGTCAGATGGAAAAAACAGTATTTACAAGTGCGGGGGTAGGCGAAAATTCCCTTACGACGGCAGGTGATAGGGAGTTGCCGATTTATTGTGTGGAAACCGATAAAAATGTGGTGGCAATTTCTTTTGACGCGGCGTGGGGAAACGAAGATACGGACGAAATTTTATCCATTCTGGAAAAGAACGGAGTAAAAGCAACCTTTTTTATGACTGGTGGCTGGGTAGAGAACTATCCTGAGGATGTGAAGAAAATTCTGGCAGCAGGACACGACCTTGCAAATCATAGTGAGAATCACAAAAATATGAGTCAGTTGTCGGATAGCGATTGTCAGGAAGAACTTATGAAGGTACATAATAAGGTAAAAGAATTGACAGGCTATGAGATGTGTTTGTTCAGACCACCCTATGGGGACTATGACAATGAGGTGATTTGTAAGGCAACAGAATGTGGATATTATACAATTCAGTGGTCCATAGACAGTCTTGACTGGAAAAATTACGGTGTGGATGACATTATAGAAAGAGTGTGCGAACACAAGGCATTAAAACCGGGTGCCATCATTTTATGTCACAATGGTGCTGATTATACGGCGGATGCACTGGATACACTGATTAAGAGGGTAAAAGAAAAGGGATATGAATTCGTCCCGATTTCCGAGCTCATATACAAAGATAATTACTATATGAAAGCGGACGGAACGCAAGTATCTACTTTACAAAATGAGTCGACTTCTTTACAATAAGCATAATGAGATAAATTTGAAATACGGAGGAATAAGCCAATGAAAAAAGGTAAAGGATTTATAGCAGAGTTTAAAAAATTTATTTTGCGCGGTAACGTACTGGATATGGCAGTCGGTGTGATTATCGGTGGTGCGTTTACTGCAATTGTGACAAGCTTGAATCAGGATATTTTAACACCCTTATTAGGGTTAATCGGCGGAACTGATTTTTCGCATTTGACGGTTACTTTGGGCGAAGGAGAAACAGCCCCTGTTTTAACATACGGTAATTTTATTACAGCAGTACTTAACTTCCTGATAACAGCATTTGTGATTTTCTTACTTATCAAGCTGATTAACGGTATTACACAGAAATTCTCTAAAAAGGAAGAAACGGCGGCTCCTACTACAAAAACGTGTCCGTACTGTAAAAGCAGTATTGACATCGAAGCTACAAGATGTCCGCATTGTACATCTGTATTGGAAGAAAAATAGAAAACGTGAGGATAGAAAATGTTATCATTATTGTTTGAAAATCCGGATATGAAATATGTGGCTTTTTTTGGCGTGCTTTTTGCATTTCTGGCAACCGGTATCTGCCTGAAGATTTTTGGTAAATATTTACCTTTGGACGGTGGCAGGGATTTTGCCGTAGATGGGAAAAAATCCCAGGGGAAACCAAGAGGAGCAGGACTTGTTTTTATTCTGATTTTTGCACTGGCGGGACTTATTTTTGTGCCGCTGGATAAAGAAATAATCGTTTATATTATTTTGGTAGTGGCGGCAATGTTCACAGGATACTTGGATGACGCCGCAAAGACCCCTTGGGGAGAATACAAAAAAGGTCTTCTGGATTTACTTTTGGCAGTGCTTGTAGCGTTAAACTATTTAACGTATAATCCTGCAACAGTGGAATTTATGTTATTTAATGTAACAGTTACAATGCCCGTTATTGTATTTGCCATTCTGGTTGTTATTTTGGTTTGGTCATCCATTAATGTAACAAACTGTGCAGACGGAGTGGATGGTTTATCGGGGACTCTGACAATCATTACATTACTTACCATATATGGTATTTTTAAAATCAAAGATAATTTAGGCAGTATAAGCTTTTTGATTTTACTATTCTGTGTGTGTATTCTGGGATATTTGTGGTATAACGCAAATCCGAGCCGAATGTTGATGGGTGATGCGGGAAGCCGTGCAATGGGGATTTTTATAGCAATTGCAATCTTAAAAACAGGAAGTCCTGTGTTATATCTTTTAGTGGCAGCAGTACTGATTCTGGACGGTGGTTTAGGGCTCGTAAAGGTTGCCCTGCTTCGTTTCTTAAAAATAAAGATTTTGAAAAATACAAGAACACCGCTTCATGACCACACAAGAAAAAATATGGGCTGGTCAGGTTCACAGACGGTTGTGAGATTTGCAATCATTCAGATTATGATTTCTTTGGCAACTTTGTATTTAATTGCCTAAAATACTTGAATCTGCCCCAAATATGTGATAGATTGGAACTGTTTGGATAAAGTACGAGTTTTAATAAGAAGGAGAGGAACAAGATGAAAAAGTTAGTTTCAGTTTTATGTGTAGCTATGCTTATGGCAAGCGTGTTAGTTGGTTGTGGTAATGGTAGTAATGATGATGTACTCAGAGTGGGTACGAATGCAGAATTTCCACCATTTGAATATGTTGGTGACAACGGTGAACCGGATGGCTTTGACATTGCTTTAATCAAAGCAATTGGTGAAAAAATCGGTTATGATGTAGTTGTTGAAAATATGGAATTTGCTTCACTTGTTGGTGCAATCGGCACAAAAATTGATGTGGCAATCGCAGGTATGACAATTGATGAAGAAAGATTACAGTCAGTTGATTTCTCTGACCCATATTATGATGCAATTCAGTATGTTATCGTACCGGAAGGCTCTGATATCAAAACAGCTGCTGACTTAGAAGACAAAAGAATCGGTGTTCAGCTTGGTACAACAGGTGACTACGCTGTAGAAGAAATCAAAGGCGCAGAAGCTGCTCAGTACAACAAAGGTGTAGATGCAGTAAATGACTTAATAAACGGTCGTGTAGACTGTGTTATCATTGACAAAAACCCTGCACTTGTATTTGAATCAGAATATGATGGTATTGTTGCACTTCCTGGTGACCAGTTTGATTTCGGTGTAGAACAGTACGCAATTGCATTACCAAAGGGTGATACAGAATTAGCAGAAAAAATCAATACTGCATTGAAAGAATTAAAAGAAGACGGAACATACGATAAGCTTGTAGAGCAGTATATCGAAAACTAATTGACAAGTTTTGATTAAAGTCTGATAATAGAAAGGGTAAGGATAGTAAGTTTCTTGCTATCCTTATTTTATGTTTTTAGATAAGTATAAGGAAAATGGACTCTATGGGAGGTAACTTATGGCGGAATGGTTTTTGTCCGTGAAAACTGAAGTATTGGAATGGCTTTTGGATGTAAAAGATAAAGCAGTGGCTGCATTTATTACGCAGGACCGTTGGAAATTGTATCTGGAAGGTTTTGGCGTTACATTACAGGTGGCTTTTTTTGCAGCGATTATCGGTATTATTATCGGTACCATTGTGGCACTGATGAAACTGTCCAGAACACGCAGGGGAAAAAAGACAATCTTTGCCCGCATTGCGGATATTTATATAGATATCATCAGAGGAACACCGTCTGTATTACAGCTTTTGATTATGTGGTTCGTTATCATGTCCACAACCAATAACGGTATTCTGGTAGCCAGTTTATCCTTTGGTATCAACAGTGGTGCCTATGTGGCGGAAATTATCCGTGCCGGTATTTTGGCAGTGGATAAGGGACAGATGGAAGCAGGTCGTGCGCTGGGACTTACCAATGCACAGACAATGGTTTACATAATTATACCGCAGGCGATAAAAAATGTATTGCCGCCACTGGGAAATGAATTTATTGTATTGTTAAAAGAAACAGCGATTGTAGGTTACGTAAGTTTAAGCGATTTAACCCGTGTGGCAAATCAGATTTCTTCAAGAACCTACGAAGCATTTATGCCGTTAATCGGTTCTGCAGTTATTTATTTTGTAACAATTAAAATTATTACAATTTTACTTGAGAAACTGGAAAGGAGGTTGCGTAAGAGTGATAATCGTTAAGAATTTGCACAAAAACTTTGAAAATGTGGAAGTATTAAAGGGTGTCAATTATCATATTAAACAGGGCGAGAAAATCGTTGTGGTAGGCCCTTCCGGTTCCGGAAAAAGTACGTTTCTTCGCTGCCTCAATCTGTTGGAAGAACCAACAAGCGGTGAAATCTGGTTTGACGGACAACTGATTACAGACCCGAAGGTGAATATTAATAAAATACGTGAGCATATGGGTATGGTTTTCCAGAACTTTAATCTGTTCAACAACTATACCATTATGGATAATATTACGCTGGCTCCTGTAAAACACAAATTGATGACCAAGGAAGAAGCCAGGGAAAATGCCTTAAAACTTTTGGAAAGAGTCAATCTGGTAGATAAGGCAGATGCATATCCAAGCCAGTTATCCGGCGGACAGAAGCAGAGAATTGCCATTGTCAGAAGTCTTGCCATGAATCCGAAGGTTATGCTTTTTGATGAGCCAACCTCGGCACTTGACCCTGAAATGGTAGGGGAAGTTCTGGATGTTATGAAGGAACTTGCGGACAGCGGTATGACAATGGTGGTTGTTACCCACGAAATGGGTTTTGCAAGAGAAGTAGGAACGAAAGTTGTGTTTATGGATGAAGGAATCATTATGGAAGAAAATACACCGAATGAATTCTTCGCAAATCCACAGTCACCAAGACTGAAAGAGTTTTTATCTAAGGTTTTATAGGCAACGGTTTATTTGTATTGGCAGGGTAGGACTATGATTACAATTAGCTTATGTATGATTGTGAAAAATGAAGAAAAAAATCTGGAAAGATGTCTTTCATCTTACGCTCCTTTGATGGATGAAATTATTGTGGTGGACACAGGTTCCACAGACAGAACGAAGGAAATCGCAGCCCGTTTTACGGAAAAAATTTACGATTTTGAATGGATAAATGATTTTTCCGCGGCCCGTAATTTTTCTTTTGAGAAGGCAACCTGTGACTATATTTTTTCGGCAGATGCAGATGAGGTTTTAGATGAAGAAAACCGGGAGCAGTTTGCTACTTTAAAACAGGTGTTGGATGAGAAAATCGAAATCGTTCAGATGTATTATGGAAATCAGTTCCAAAACGGAACCATATATAATTATGACTGCGAATTAAGACCTAAGCTTTTCAAAAGACTTAGAACCTTTACCTGGATTGAGCCGATTCATGAAACGGTGAGAACCTTGCCGGTGGTATTCGACAGCGATATCGTTATCACACATATGCCGGAAGAAAGCCACACTAAGCGGGATTTGGCGGCTTTTGAAGGAATGGTTTCAGAAAATAAAAGGGTCTCATCACGTTTACATAACATCTATGCAAAAGAGTTGTTTGTATCGGGTGATGCGTCGGATTTTGAAAGGGCAGTGCCTTTTTTTGAAGAAAGTATTTTGGATGATAACAGGGCGGAGGATGAAAAGTTAGAGGCGGTCTGTGTATTGGCAAAGGCGTATCGCTTACTGAAAAAAGATGCGAAATTCGTGAAATATGCCCTTCTTAGCGAAATCGGATTGTGCTCGGAGCTTTGTTATGAAATAGGGCAATATTTCTATGAAAACGGAGAATATTCGGATGCATTACATTGGTTTACAATGGCTTCCATGCATACGGGGCCGATACTGAATATTCATTACGGAGAGAAATATCCGAACGAGGGTATAGAAAATTGCAAGGTAAAACTTGGTGAAAATGTACAATAGACATTTGGGTATGTTTAGTGTTACAATGCATTCACTACCCCAATAAAAATGAATGAATGATGTAAAAAACGCGTAGGGAAAACTGCGCGTTTTTTGACGTTATAAGCATATTTTTTAGGAGGTAATGAAAAGTGATATCAGATAAGAAAAATAAAATAGGAGTTTTGTTAAAAACAGGAGTGGCATTTGGAGTTGTGTTGGTAATGTTCTTCGGCAGTCCCATTATGGCAGTGGCCGCGGAGGCGAATATATGTCACAAGCACACGGGTAGCTGTTATGAAAATCAGCCGATACATTGTCAGGATGATACGGAAATTACCACATTTAATCAGGATTTTAATTGTGCAACCTGTGGACGTGTGGCATCCGCAAGAGTCGTGGTGGAAACCTATTCCTGTAAATATATGTATTTAAAGCGGGAACTCAGACGTATGGCATATTGCTATACCTGCAATAGCGTTGTGCAACACGAGGAAAAGTCGGTGTCTGCCATACATACAAGACTGGCGGATGTGTGTGTTTGCGGAATGGAAGAAAGTACTGTTATTGCGAAGGTAAATTTATCAGTAGCTTCTAGTGGATGGACAAAAGATAATGTCATTTTGAAGGCAGTCGTGACAGAGCCGGTTACGGGGCAGTCGCTGGCACCATATACCTATACGTTTTCAGGCGGAACAGCAAACGGAAGCAGTTGTACGGTCAGTGCCAACGGTACATATTCCGTGACGGTTACGGGGAATAACGGACAACAGACCACCACCACTGTAGTGGTAAATACTATAGATAAAGAGGCACCGAAGATTACGAAATGTTATGTAGATAAAGAATACCCGGAATACGAGTCGGCAAATATTGTTGTGGAGGCCTCGGATTCGCTTAGTGGCCTTGCAAGCAAAGCATATAGTTTTGACGGCGGAAAGACCTACGGTACATCCAATAAGCTTTCTGTCACTGCAAACGGAACTTATCAGATTGCGGTAAAGGATGCTGTAGGCAATTGTAGTACAAAAACGCTGACAGTCACCTGCTTTGAGAAAAAGCCGGAAGTGGAGCCGACCGTGAAACCGGCGGTAAAACCATCAGAGGATACGAATACAACACCGGGACAAAATGAGGCAGGAGGAAACGAAAGTCAGCCTTCTAAAACAGGGACAGAGAAAGAAAATATTCCTAAGGAAAGCATAAGCTTAGATGTGCAAAAGGCACCTGCTGCGGATGTGACAGAAAAAGAGGAAGAACCAGAGAAAACAAAAGAGGATGCATATGCACTTTTAAAAGAAAAATTGGAAAATTCAGCGTATAGGGTTCCGCTTCAGAAGATTCCGGGTGTCTATTCTTCTTTTATGAAATATAGTGCAGAAAAAAATGCGGTGCCGATGACCTTGAATGTTGCTACAAAAGATACAGAAAATGCATACAGTTCTAACGTCAAAGCCGGGGAAAATCTTGTAAAAAGTATCACAATAGAGGAGAAAAACAGCGGGAGTGATGGGAGTTTTGCACAAGTGTCAAAGGGTGTTGTTGCCGCCGGTGTCTTATTATGCATAGGGATGGTTGGATTTTTAATTGTATTTTTGGTAAAAAAACAATAGAAAATGTGGAAAAAGCACTAATGGATAAGGAGCAAGAATCCTTGCTAAAAGCCGATTTTCATACTATAATCGGATTATGAGTTTTTTGAGAGGGAACGATTATGAACTGGGAAAAATATGTAAGAAGTGTAGAGCCTTATGTTCCGGGTGAACAGCCAAAGAGCAGAGGGATAATTAAATTAAATACAAATGAGTGTCCGTATCCGCCGTCTAAAAAGGTGAAGAGGGCGCTTCGTAAAATAGATGATAAGAAACTGCGTCTTTATCCGGATCCACAGGCAACAGAACTGGTAGAAACCCTTGCCGACTATTATGATGTGAAAAAAGAGCAGGTGTTTGTAGGGGTAGGCTCAGATGACGTGCTTGCTATGGCATTTTTGACATTTTTTAACAGTAAAAAACCGATTTTATTCCCGGATATTACATATTCTTTTTATGATGTGTGGGCAGAATTATATCGCATTCCGTACGAGAGAATTCCACTTGATGAGAATTTTAAAATAAATGTAGAAGATTATGACAGGGATAACGGTGGGATTGTTATTGCCAATCCGAATGCGCCTACAGGGCTTATGACCGGACGTGAAGAAATCGAGAAAATTCTGAAAGCCAACAAAGACTCTGTTGTAATTGTGGATGAGGCATATGTGGATTTTGGGGCAGACAGTTGTGTGCCGCTCATTGAAAAATACGATAATCTTCTGGTAGTGCAGACCTTTTCAAAATCCAGAGCGATGGCAGGTATGCGTATCGGCTTTGCAATCGGCGATAAGAAGCTGATTCAGTATATGTTGGATGCAAAATTTTCATTTAACTCTTATACGATGAATTTCCCGTCTCTGGAACTGGGAGTAGCTTCTGTAAAGGATGACAGGTATTTTAAAGAAACGGTTCAGAAAGTAATAAATACGAGAGAATGGACTAAAATACAGCTTAGAGAACTCGGTTTTACATTCCCGGATTCCAAGACGAACTTTATTTTTGCCACACATAAACATGTACCGGCAAAAGAACTGTTTGAAATGCTGAAGAAAGAAAAAATCTACGTGCGTTATTTTAATAAACCCCGCATTGATAATTATCTGCGTATTTCCATTGGTACGGATGCAGAAATGCAAAAACTGATAGAATGTCTGACAAAATATTTGGAAAAAAGAAAAGCATAGGAGATTAGAAATGAAGGCAGTAAAAAATATTTTAAAAGGTATGGTAATTGGTATTGCAAACGTTATTCCGGGTGTTAGCGGCGGAACAATGATGGTTGCTATGGGTATTTACGATAAACTGATTCACTGTATTACTCATATATTTAAAGAATTTAAAAAGAGTGTATTGTTTCTAATTCCGATTGCAATTGGTATGGGTATTGCTGTAATTGGCGGTTCACTGGGAATAGAAATGCTTTTTGACAAATTTCCGGTTCAGACGAATTTGTTGTTTATCGGTTTGATTGTAGGTGGTTTACCTGCCATTTGGAAAAATGTGAAAGGAAAATCAATTCGTTTCGGACATATTTTGGCTTTCCTTGCTTTTTTTGTTTTGGTAGTAGTGATGGCTTTTATGGGGGAACAGGAAGGAAATGCAGTAGACTTATCGTTTAATTTTGTTAATGTACTTAAATTATTTGCAGTGGGTGTTGTCGCAGCGGCAACTATGGTGATTCCGGGTGTCAGCGGTTCTATGGTGCTTTTACTTATGGGCTATTATAATCCGATATTGACAGCAATCAATGATTTTCTCCGTGCGTTGACAGCATGGGATATGGATGGAATTTTAAATGGAATTGGTATTTTAATGCCATTTGGTATTGGTGTTATAGTCGGTGTTCTGGCAATTGCAAAATTGATTGAGTTTATTTTTAACAAATTCCCGTTGTATGCGTACTGGGCAATTATTGGTCTGATTGTGGCGTCACCTATTGCTATTATAGCGATGGCTTCTTTACCGGCATTGACAGTTGTGAATGTGCTTACAGGTATTGTGGCGCTTTGCGTGGGCGTGTTTGTTGCGATGAAACTGGGTGATTAGAGACCTGCGTTCGTAAAAGGTGAGGTGCGTATATGGATTCCTATCAGGATTTCGCGTATGTATATGATGAATTTATGGATGAAACTCCATATGATGTATGGTGTGAAAGAATCGATGCTATAATAAAAAAATACGGGGTCACAAAACCTACACGTGATGCAGACGATGTTCTGGAAGCTGAAAAAAATCTGGTAGTGGATTTGGGATGTGGAACAGGAACTCTTACGGAAATGCTCTATGAAAAGGGGTATGATATGGTAGGCATAGACAATTCAGATTCTATGCTTTCCGTAGCGATGGAAAAGAAAAACAGAAGAGGCAGTGAAATTCTGTATCTTTGTCAGGATATGCGTGAACTGGAACTTTACAGTACAGTGGGAACCGTAATCAGTGTCTGTGATTCCATAAATTACATTCTGGATGAAGAGGAACTGTTGGAAGTATTTTTGAGGGTAAATACTTATCTGTTTCCCGGCGGTATTTTTATTTTTGATTTTAATACAGATTACAAATATCGTGAAATTATCGGCGATACGGTTATTGCGGAAAACAGGGATAATTGCAGCTTTATCTGGGAAAATTATTATGATGAAGATGAAAATATTAATGAATATGACGTGACCATTTTTGTGAAAGAAGAAGGAGATTTATTCCGAAGGTTTACGGAAACCCATTTGCAAAAAGGTTATACAACAGATACCATCAAAGCTCTTTTGGAAAGGGCGGGTATGCAGGTGCTTTTGGTAAAAGATGCAGATACCGATGGTGAAGTGACTGCCGAAAGCCAGCGTGTGTATATGGTGGCAAAAGAGCAGAGTAAGAAAGCGGATTTAGAACAATAAAAGGAACAAAGGTAGAAATATGTCAGATTATATGGTAAGAGCTACGGCAGCAGCTGCGATGGTACGACTGTTTGTTTGCAGCTCCAAGGATTTAGTAGAAGAAGCAAGAAAGATTCATAATACCACGCCGGTTGTAACGGCGGCACTCGGAAGACTGTTAACGGCAGGTGCTATGATGGGCAGTATGTTAAAGGGTGAGAAGGACCTTATGACCATTCAGATAAAGTGCAGTGGACCGATTGGCGGTTTGACGGTAACGGCAACGCCGGAGGGGATGGTCAAGGGATATCCGTTGAATGCCCAGGTTGATTTACCGCTTAAGGAAAACGGAAAACTGGATGTCGGAACCGCTATGGGAATCGGTGTTATGAATGTTATTAAAGATATGGGGCTTAAGGAACCATATGTTGGGCAGACTGTTTTACAGACAGGCGAAATCGGTGATGACCTGACGTATTATTTTGCAACCTCCGAACAGGTACCGTCTTCTGTCGGCGTCGGCGTGCTGATTGACAGGGATTATACGGTAAAACAGGCGGGCGGCTTTATTGTACAGCTTATGCCTTTTGCAACGGATGATGTCATTGCAAAACTGGAAGAAAATCTTGGGAAAATTCATTCCGTTACAGCGATGTTTGAAGAAGGCTTGAGCGTTGAAGAAATTGTTGCAAAAATCTTTGATGGAATGGATTATGCAATTGCAGATACAACGAAGATAGGTTATCAGTGTAACTGTAGTAAGGAAAGAGTTTCAAAGGCAATTATCAGTATTGGTAAAAAAGATATTAAAGAGATGATTGATGACAATAAACCGATAGAAGTAAATTGTCATTTCTGTAATACAAATTATACGTTTTCAGTGGATGAGTTGAGAGAAATGCTGTAAATATCCAAAGTGGAGGGTGTTATGAAACACGGTTTTGTTAAAGTGGCGGCTGTGAGTCCGCAACTAAAAGTGGCAGATGTTGTATTTAATACGGCAAAGATATGTGAAAAAATAGAAGAAGCAGGCAAGGAAAAAGCAAAAGTAGTGGTTTTTCCCGAATTGTGCATTACAGGATATACGTGTGGTGATTTGTTTTTGCAAAGACCGCTTGTAAAAGCCGCAAAGAAAGCACTGTGTCGTATTATTGATTATACAGAAGGAATGGATATGCTTGTGTTTGTGGGACTTCCGATGGAGAAGAACCATAAATTGTATAATGTTGCAGCTGCCATTTGTGACGGACAGCTTTTGGCGTTGATTCCTAAAACATATTTGAGCAGCTTTGGTGAGTTCTCAGAAGGCAGATATTTTGCCAAAGGAAACAAAGTAGCAGAAACCGTGCTTTTTGAAAAGGATGGAGAAATCGAAGAAGTTCCTTTCGGAACACATATATTATTGCAATGTGACATATTGGAAGAGTTGGTTATCGGTTGTGAGATAGGTAGAGAAGCAGAAACGGTGTTGGCACCGTCAAACTATCACGCTATGGCAGGCGCAACTGTTATTGTCAATTTATCGGCAACCTCGGCAACCATTTTAAAACAGCAGAAACTTGAAAATCTTTTGGAAGCCACAAGCCGTAAATTGGTAAGTGCATATATTATGGCAAATGCCGGCGAAGGAGAATCCACACAGGACATTGTGATGGCCGGCTATAATATGATTTATGAAAACGGAACACTGCTTTCTAAGAACGGCAGATTTACGTATGATAATGTATATTCGGAAATCGATGTACAGAGATTGTCTTCAGAGCGTATGCGAAATAATACCTATGAATATGCAGAAAATAATGAATATGTCTTCGTGAATTTCTTTGTGGAAGAGGATGAAACAGTACTGACAAGAACTGTGAAAAAATCACCGTTTCTTCCGAATAATGAAACAGACAGTAATGTACGATTTGAAGAGATTTTGGAAATTCAGGCAAGAGGTCTTAAAAAACGTATGGCGCATATTGGTGCGACAACGGCAGTTCTTGGTATATCAGGCGGACTGGATTCTACACTGGCACTGCTTGTTACGGCAAAAGCATTTGATTTGTTGGGATTGGACAGAAGCAATATAAAGGCAGTAACTATGCCGTGTTTTGGTACAACAGACAGGACATATGAAAATGCGTGCACTATGACAAAAGCTCTCGGAGCTACGCTGTTGGAAATTGATATAAAAGAAGCTGTGACGGTTCATCTTAAGGATATTTCCCACGATATGGACAATCACAATGTCACATATGAGAATGCACAGGCACGAGAAAGAACACAGGTTTTAATGGACATTGCCAATGATGTAAACGGACTGGTTGTGGGAACCGGAGACTTATCGGAACTGATGCTCGGCTGGGCTACTTATAATGGTGACCATATGTCTATGTACGGCGTGAATGGGGATATTCCAAAAACCTTACTTCGTCATCTGGTCAGATATTATGCGGATACCTGTAATCAGGAAGAATTAAAGAGGGTTTTATATGATGTACTGGATACACCGGTGAGTCCTGAACTGTTACCTCCTGTGGACGGAAAAATTGCACAGAAAACAGAGGATTTGGTGGGACCATACGAACTGCATGATTTCGTATTGTACTATGTTCTTCGTTATGGGTTTGGACCATCAAAGATTTATAGATTGGAGAAATACTGTTTTGGGGATGAATATGACGAGGATACTATCAAAAAATGGCTGAAAACATTTTTCAGAAGATTTTTCACTCAACAGTATAAACGCTCCTGTTTGCCGGACGGAGCCAAGGTGTTTGATATATCGGTATCACCAAGAGGAGATTTAAAGATGCCGTCCGATGCAAGCAGTGCTGTTTGGTTAGAGGAAGCGGAACAGTTGTAGGCAGGTTTATGCCTACAACTTCGCTGTTATTCTTCAGGTACAGTGGTGGCTTCTTCTAAAGCAGATTCGATGGCACTGATTAGTAGAGTGGCTGTATAACGCATATCGTCTGAATAAACAATGTTTTCCAGAGATTGTGTTTCTATTAGTTGGTCGGCAATATCGTTAAGTGCCGGCTCCAGCAATGGATACTTGGTTTTTATGGCTTCATTCAGTTCCACAAATCTGACGGAACTTATATAGTTTTCATCTACGATGACTTCTATGTTTGCTGCCATATCATTTAGAATTAAAGAAGTAGAATACGTACCCGGTACATAGACAATTGCATTGTCAGCAAGGGCATTTGTAGGTTGGGTATCTTCCTCATTCTTAGGGAAAAATGCGGTGACAAGCAGTACAACCACAATAATGCCAAGTAGTACAAATATACCCGTATAAATAACTTCTTTTAAACGTAAAACGACAATTTTAGTTTTTGAACTCATAGATTGCTCCGTCAATTTTATTATTTATTGCATTCTATGAAGGCAAAACAGAAAATATGACTGAAAATTTTGAAATGGAGAATAAAATGAAATTTGCAAAGATGCAGGGCTGCGGAAACGATTATGTATACGTAAACGGTTTTGAAGAGAAAATTGAAAGTAAAAAAAAGCCGGAACTGGTCAGAAGATTAAGTGAGCGTCATTTCGGAATAGGCAGTGACGGAGTGATTTTTATTAATCCGTCGGATATTGCCGATTTTAAAATGGAAATGTACAATGCTGACGGTAGTCGTTCTGAAATGTGCGGTAACGGAATCCGTTGTGTGGCAAAATATGTATACGATAAAAAGATGACAACCCGGAAGAAATTTACAATCGAAAGCTTTGGTAAAATCAAAGACATTACTATTATAGAAGACAATGGTGTGGCAAAGCTCATTAAAGTCGGTATGGGAAGTCCGGAGCTTCGCACGGAAAAAATTCCGGCAATCTATGATGCAGAAATGGTCATTGCAAAGCCGATAGAGGTGGATGGTAGAGTATGGGAAGGCACCTGTGTTTCTATGGGGAATCCGCACGTTGTTCTGTTTGTAGATGACGTAAAGGGCATAGATTTAGAAAGCATTGGTCCGAAATTTGAAAATCATCAAATGTTTCCAAACAGAACCAATACGGAATTTGTTAAAATACTTGATGAGAGTACGGTTGAAATGCGCGTGTGGGAGAGAGGTACGGGAGAAACCTTAGCTTGCGGAACCGGATGTTGTGCCACTGCGGTCGCTTGTATATTAAACGGGAAAACAGGAAATAAAGTACTGGTAAAGGTTCTTGGCGGTGAAATCCTTGTGGAATGGGACAGAGATGCGAATGAAATATATATGACAGGACCGGGAGAATTTGTTTTTGAAGGAGAAATTCTTTCAATTTAGACTTGATATATTTTTTTTTATGAGATATGATAGGAACAATATCTGAAAGGACAAAAGCTATGGGAGATACTTATATTGAAGAAATGGTAGCCAGAAAGAGTTCGATTATACCGACCATATTATATGTGGTTTTAGGTGCAGTTTGTGCGGGCTCTGTAATATTAGGAATAATGGGTGCGGGATTGTTTTATTCCATTGCATTATTTGCAGGACTTGGAATTTACTTTGTTCATTATTTGGCAGGTGTTGAATATGAATATCTGTATGTGGACAAGAGTCTTTCTGTAGATAAAATTATCGCAAAGAGAACAAGAAAGAGAATTGCAAGCTTTGATTTGGAAAGAATGGAATGCTTTGCACCATTTGGACATGAAGCTTTAAAGGAGTATAATAACCGCTCGTTAGATACGAAAGACTATAGCAGCGGCTATAGCCAGAATGCAGATAAAAGATATGTTCTTATCTATGATGGACAGAAGAAAGTTATTTTAGAACCATCAGAGAGAATGTTGGAAGCCATTTATACGGTTTCACCAAGAAAAGTGTTTATAAAAAAATAATATACAACATAGGAGGAGATTAAAATGGGTCAGATTATAGGTGAAGGCATTACATTTGATGATGTGTTATTAGTGCCACAGTATTCACAGGTGATTCCAAATCAGGTTGATTTGTCTACAAATTTAACCAAGAAAATTAAACTTAATGTTCCAATTATGAGTGCAGGTATGGATACCGTAACCGAACACCGTATGGCAATTGCAATGGCAAGACAGGGGGGTATCGGTATTATTCACAAAAATATGTCTATTGAAGCACAGGCAGAAGAAGTAGATAAAGTTAAGAGATCGGAAAATGGTGTTATTACAAATCCGTTTTCTTTATCTCCTGAGCATACTTTAAAAGATGCAGATGAACTTATGGGAAAATTCCGTATTTCAGGTGTTCCGATTACAGAAGGCAAAAAACTCGTTGGTATTATTACTAACCGTGATTTGAAATTTGAAACAGATTTCTCTAAGAAAATTAAAGAATGTATGACTTCAGAAGGTCTTATCACAGCCAAAGAAGGTATTACATTAGATGAAGCTAAGAAAATTCTCGGCGCAGCCAGAAAAGAAAAACTTCCGATTGTAGATGATGATTTTAACTTAAAAGGACTTATCACAATCAAAGATATTGAAAAAGCAATCAAATATCCACTTGCAGCAAAAGATGAGATGGGAAGACTTCTCTGCGGAGCTGCGGTAGGTATTACAGCAAATGTATTAGACAGAACAAAAGCCTTGGTAGAAGCTAAGGTTGACGTTATTGTTTTAGACAGTGCTCACGGTCATTCTCAGAACGTATTAAATTGTGTTCGTATGATTAAAGAGGCATATCCTGATTTGCAGGTAATTGCAGGTAACGTTGCAACAGGACAGGCTACAAGAGATTTAATTGAAGCAGGCGCAGATGCAGTTAAAGTTGGTATCGGACCGGGTTCTATCTGTACAACACGTGTTGTTGCAGGTATCGGTGTTCCGCAGATTTCTGCAATTATGGACTGCTATGAAGTGGCCAAGGAATATGGTATTCCGATTATTGCCGATGGTGGTATCAAGTTCTCAGGCGATATGACAAAAGCTATTGCAGCAGGCGGTAGTGTATGTATGATGGGTAGTATGTTCGCAGGTTGTGATGAAAGCCCTGGGGATTTTGAATTATACCAAGGTAGAAAATATAAAGTATATCGTGGTATGGGTTCCATCGCAGCTATGGAAAACGGTAGTAAAGACCGTTATTTCCAGTCAAATGCAAAGAAACTTGTTCCGGAAGGTGTTGAAGGACGAGTTGCATATAAAGGAACATTGGAAGATACTGTATTCCAGTTAATGGGCGGTCTTCGTTCAGGTATGGGTTACTGCGGTGCGGCAAACATCCCATATTTACAGGAAAACGGTAAATTCGTTAAGATTTCCGCTGCTTCTTTAAAAGAAAGTCATCCGCATGACATTCACATTACAAAAGAAGCTCCAAACTATAGTACAGATTCATAGAAAAATAAAATAAAGAGTTGTTGCAGGCAGTGTCTGCGACAACTCTTTTATATTGCAATATAACACGTTACTATGGTAAAATTTATATGTATTGTGGGTATTTTTTTCGGGAGGTATTTATGGGGCAGTTTAAACAACCGAAAGACTTGTTTTTTCAACTTAGTATGATGGAATATAAGCAGTGGAAATCATTGCAACGTTGGTTTGGCGATGTTGCAAATGTTTACATTTCCTGTCTGGATGCCCAGGGTCATGAAATGATGGAAGCATCCGGTGATAAGGAGGAATTGGAAAGGCTGCGTGAATATATGGACGCAGACCAGAACAATGCACTTTTATATCGAATCAGAACGAGCCATATGGAAGACCAGATTATAGAAGATACGATTTATCCGAATGTGAAAATTGCGGTGATTTCTATAAAAATGGAAGATGAAGTGGTGTTGAACTGGTTTATTGTAGGCATTTTATCCGACTGCGATACAACAGGCTATGTTATGCCACCGGTGGAAGGCTTTTCAAGAATGACATCGGAAAAGAGATTTTTGGAAGCGTTGGATATTATTCGTGTATTCAGTATATATAGTCTCAGCAAAAGCACGTCTCATATGAAACACGAGATGGCTTCCAGGAAAGCAGGGGAAAACGAGCGTGAAATGAGTGAGACTATTCGGAGACTGGAAACGAATGCAAATATTCTGTCTTCGTTAGATAGTGATGAACCGCTGGAAGTCGTTTTACAAAATATGATGGGTGTGCTTTCGGAATATTTGGAAGTTACCGGTGCCCAGATGTATCGTATGCGTTCGGATAATGAGCTGATGGATATGATTGTGGAATGGAGTAAAAACGGATGCGTGACAAGTTACGATAAAACGCAGAACATTCCAAAACATACCTATTTAACTGAAGAAGAGCCATTTATCATTTCATACAATACATTCAGTCATCCGAAGATTGAAGAGCAGATGAAGGAATATAAAATAAAGGCGTTGATGAGCTTTCCGATTTTCATAAATGGTCGCGTAACAATGTACATTTGCTTTACGGAAACAGTAAAAGACCGTATGTGGAAAATTGATGAAGTGAAATTTATTAAGAATGCCGTGAAGATTATTGAAGGCGTTATTACAAAGCGTATTCAGAAAAATTCACTGGCAAGTTCATACGCTTCACTTGAATCGGTACTGGAGCATATCGGCTGCGGAATTTATGTAAGACGCATTGAGGATAATAAACCACTGTTTATCAATCGTTACTTTAAAGAAATTTTTAGTGAGGAAATTGAACATTTTAAGATAGATACTATTTTGGACAAGATGCTTTATCTTGGCAATAACAGTGGATACTGTGAGTGGGGACAACAGGCTATGAACCGCTGGTATGATATCAAATATGCACCGATTAACTGGATAGACGGACGACAGGTTATGTTGTTTGCAGCGTTTGATACAACCGATAAAAAGAAATATCAGCAAAAAATTGAAATGCAGGCATCTACAGACTTTTTGACCGGTTTACTTAACCGTATGAGTTGTGAAAGAGATCTTGCAAAATTTATTGATGAAACAAATAACAACGGAACTTTTGGTTCAATTTTGTACATAGATTTAGATGATTTTAAGCACATAAATGATGGTCTCGGACATCAGTATGGCGATGCGCTTCTTAGAAATATAGCACATAGCTTCAGACAGGTAAGAGGAATCGAAAATACCTGTTATCGAATGGGTGGCGATGAATTTGTTATTATTATTTCGCCGGAAGTTTTTGAAGAAGAAGAACGGATAATTCGGGACATCAATGCTATTTTTGACAGACCATGGTTTTTAAAGGATGCAGAGTACTATTGCCGAATGAGTATGGGAAGGGTGCGTTTCCCGGATGATGCACAAACCGTACAGGAACTTATCAAAAATGCAGATGTGGCAATGTATGCAAAGAAACGTGACGGTAAAAAGCGTTCTGCGGAGTATGAAGAAAAATTCAGTACCGGCGTGGCTTCTGACAGAAGACTGGATATGGAAAAAAATATGCGTCAGGCGACAGAAGAAGGATATCATGAGTTTTTGGTATATTATCAGCCTGTAACGGATATATCTTTGCCGGGGGCACCGTGTTGCGGTGCAGAGGCCTTAATCAGATGGAACAGCGAGCAATTGGGATTTATTTCGCCGGGAGAGTTTATTCCTTTGGCGGAATATTTGGGGCTTATTAATCCGATTGGCAACTATGTACTGGAAACGGCATGTATGGATTGTAAGAGATGGAATGAAAACGGGCATCCGAACTATAAGGTCAATGTCAATTTGTCCGTAGTTCAGCTGTTACAGCCGGATATAGTAGATATTGTGGAAAAGACAGTGAAAACGACCGGAATCAATCCGCGTAACCTGACACTGGAGGTTACGGAAGGTCTTGCCATTCACGATATGGAACGAATGAAAAAGATTCTGGAAGATATTAAAAAAATCGGTGTCAGAATTGCACTGGACGATTTCGGAACCGGATATTCTTCTTTGAATCATATACGTGAAATACCATTTGATGTCATTAAAGTAGACCAAAGCTTTGTAAAGGATTTGGACAAGGATGCATATTCGCAGTCCTTTATTAAGATGGTATCAGAACTGGCAAACACCATTGGCGTAAGTATTTGTGTGGAAGGTGTTGAAACGAAGGAACAGTATCAGATTTTGCAGGGAATGAAGGTTCGACTGGTGCAGGGATACTATTTCGACAGACCTATGCCCAAAAAGGATTTTGAAGAAAAATATGTGTAGATAAAATTATCTATTGTAGGGAGAAAATGATGAGACTGGCACAATTATGCGATTATGACAAGATTTTTATACAGACCCATGACAATCCGGATGCAGATGCAATCGCGTCCGGCTTTGGACTTTATACATTTTTTAAAGCGAGGGGAAAGGAAGTTGTCCTTTTTTATAGCGGAAGCAATCGGATTACGAAATCCAATCTGACTTTAATGGTGAAAAAACTCAATATTCCATTACAGTACAAGGAAGCGTCTTCAGAAAAGTTACCGGGATTGCTGATTACGGTAGATTGTCAGTGGGGAGCAGGAAATGTAACAAAGTTTGAGGCGGAGGATGTGGCAATTATTGACCATCATCAGATGGAAATCACAGATGTTGAAAAGACATTGATTCAGTCAAACTTAGGCGCATGTAGTACCCTTGTGTGGACAAAACTTCAGGAAGAAAAATTCCCTGTAAATGATAATGCTAATTTGTGTACAGCCTTATATTATGGATTATATTCCGATACCAATCAGTTCGGAGAAATCCATAATCCGTCAGATAAAGACTTGCGGGATGAAATCCCTTATAACAGCACGTTGATACATATGCTTAACAATTCTAATATTTCTTTAAAAGAATTGGAAATTGCGGGAATTGCCATGATTAGAACCATACATAACGATGACTATAATTATGCAATCATCAAGGCACAGCCTTGTGACCCCAATATTTTAGGTTTAATCAGTGACTTTTTATTGCAGGTGGACCAGGTATGGACCTGTGTTGTGTATATGCAAAATGAGGCAGGATATAAGTTCTCTGTACGAAGCTGTATCAAGGAAGCAAATGCCAATGAACTGGCTGCGTTTATCGCATCGGATATCGGCTCAGGCGGCGGTCATATCCAGAAGGCCGGCGGATTTATTCCGATTTCCAAATATGAGGAAAAATATCCGACCCTACATTCGGAAGCCTATTTCAGTGAAAAAATGAATGAGTATTTTGAATCCTTTGATATCATTTATGCAGCTGATTATCAGGTAGATATATCGAAATTTCGGTGTTATAAGAAGATTAAGAGACCACTTGGCTTTGTAGTTGCAAACGAAGTATTTCCGGATAATACACCAATCAAGGTGCGTACGTTAGAAGGCGATATGGATTTGATTGTAGAACCGGATTTGATTATTATGATTGGCATCAGAGGTGAGGTTTATCCGAACAAAAAGGCTAAATTTGAGCATACATACGAGGTTATCAGTCAGGAATGTAATTTAGAAGAATGTACGGTTAATATGACCTATGAACCGACGGCAATTAACCGTATTACAGGGGAAAAAGTGAATCTTTCAAAGTTTGCCCATACATGCAGACCGACCGGTGAAACACATATTCATGCAAAGAAGATTGAAAAAGCGGTTAAGATTTTTGCATTGTGGGATGAGAACAGATATATGCTCGGTCATCCTGGCGATTATCTGGCTGTCAGAAGTGATGATGAGCATGATATATATATTGTAGCAGAAGATATTTTTGACATATCATACGAACTGTTTGAAGAGGGAGAAGGGCATGGATGTGACAAATAATCACGAAATGCGTTACGATGCATTTATCAGTTACAGACATTCGGAATTGGATAAGTTTGTTGCGGAAGAATTACATAAACAATTAGAGACTTTTAAAATTCCAAAAAAAATTTCCGACAAATGCAAAAAAAAGCGAATCAGCCGAATTTTCAGGGATAAAGATGAATTGCCGATTACAAGCAATCTGGCAGATCCGATTATCAATGCCTTGAGAGTGTCGGAATTTCTGATTGTTATCTGTTCGCCAAGACTGAAAGAGTCTTTGTGGTGCAAACGTGAAATTGAAAATTTTATTGCTATGCATGGGCAGGAGAAAGTTCTTGCAGTTTTGATTGAAGGCGAGCCAAGTGATTCTTTCCCGGAGGAACTTTTATATCGTGAAAAAAACATTATATTGGAAAATGGTGAAACGAAGGTTATAAGAGAACCTGTGGAGCCATTGGCAGCAGATATACGCGGAAAAAATAAGAAAGACATTAAGAAGCGGATTAAAGCAGAAATATTACGTCTGCTGGCATCTATGCTACAGTGTAATTATGATGATTTAAAGCAACGCCATAAGGAAAGAAAAATGCAGCGAATGCTTGCACTGGCATCCGTTGTGTGTTTTGTGGGACTTAGTTTCGGTACGGTCAGCACCATTATGGCACTACAGATACATAATCAAAAAGAGCAAATTGACAGGCAATATTGGGAAGCACTTGAAACCAATGCAAAAATGAGTTCAGATAATGCACTGGAACTTTTGGAATCGGGAGATAGAATCGGTGCCATCTCTATGGCAAGAGAGTTGTTACCGAATGACTTAAGTAACCAGAAAATTCCATATACATCGGAAGCTTTTTTTGCCCTGACGGAAAGTGTATATCCGTATGCGGCAGGAAATGTAATTCGTCCGATTTTTCAGATAAAGGCAAACGCCCAAATCAGCGACATAATGCTTTCCAATGATTGGAATAAGCTCAGTGTCCGAACCAAATATGACGGATTGACAATCTGGGATATTCCCAATAAGCAAAAATGCTTAGATATCGATTTGAACAAAGTGTCCGATTACAGTGTTTATGATAACGGCATTGCATTTTTAGGGCAGGATAAGCTGGCACTTTTAACTTATAAAGAAATTTTGATTTTAAGTCTTGAAGATAATGTTACCGGTGAAATCAGTAAACGTATTTCTTGTAAGGAATATAGCTTCCCGCGAGAGATTCTATGTGATAAAAATGGTAAATACATTGTTGTCGGCTTTGCCGATGGTGTGTGCGTATATGATGCCCAAACAGGTGAAACAATCAGTACATTTGAAGCACCTGAAAATCTGGAATTTATGTCCGATGAATTGAGTTTTTATGGGGAAAATCAAATCCTTTTCTGTTTTGGAACAACTTCGTTACAGGATGAAAAGGAAAATTTCATAATTCAGTTGGCAGATGTGACGAAAGGAACGATTATAAAGGAATTTGAAGTTCCGTACGGAAGACTTGCACAGATAGATGCAAATAGTGAATCCCTGTTTGTTGCCGTAAACGGAGCATCAAAAGAAATAACCGGTCCTTATGATACCGCGGATGATGCGGATATATATTGTTTTGACATTGCTACGGGTGCAAAACGCTGGGAATATCACGTGGAAGAAGAGTATATCAACAGTATTGTAATTCCTTATGAAGGATACGATTGCTTCCTGTTTGAATCTTATGCACAGATTACCGCCTTAGAAGGAAAAACGGGAGAAATGATAGGAAGGTTTAGTTTTGGAAGCGGTATTGTTAATATTTTTCCGTTGGAAACACCGGATTGTTATTTTGTGTTCACAAGAGAGGGAGGACGTGTAAACTTTATACCGGAGCAAAACTATTATACAGAGGTCGCGGGAACATTTATTCCGGCTACCAACAATATGAAACAGTTAGAGTGGGGAAATGGCTTTTTTGCGGCGTTACCATATTCCTCCAAAGAAGTGATTGTATACGAATGGTACCAGGACGAAGAGGCTAAGAAGTTACTGGACTTTGAGCAAAGTGTTTTAGAGTTTGTGCAAAGCGCGGATGAAAAATATAGTGTAGTTGAATTACAGGGATATGAGATTCTTGTAATGGATAATGAAACGAAGGAAATTTTGGGACAGATTACCTGTGAAAGCTACTGTAAAGGGCTTCATTTTATTGCCGAAGACAGAATTCAAAGAATCAGTGGCGATGAAGTATTTATATATGATTTGCAGTGTAATTTGATTGACAGGTATAAACTCAGTGAAGAATATATTGCAATCGATGGGGTAAGTGCAGACGGAAAATATGTTTTTGCAGATGACCTTGAATCACTGCGTGTTATCAATTGTGAGACAAAAAAAGTCGAAGGAAAACTTGCAAAAGAGCAATGTGCGTATGATGAAAACTGTTCTTATGCATTTAGCAATAGTGGTGATAAATGTGTCATAATTGATAAAGCGAAGGGACAGTGCAGAAGCTATGATGTTGCCGATGGAACAATGCTTGCGGCGGTTGACATCAATGCCACTTATGTACAGAATGTAAGATTTTCTGAAACGGACGAATATGTATATATCGTCTATGAAGACGGACAGGTAGCCCAGTATATGAGTCAGAATCTGAAACGAAAATGTGTGATAGATTCATTGGATTACATAACAGATGTTATCCGTGAAGAAATCCGGGATGGGGAAACCAAATACTATTTTTACAATGCCAATGGTGCATATGTATTGGGGGACTACAACGGACAATTAAAGGTTGAGCAGTTTATTCCTTTGTTGGAAGCCGTGTTGACGGGAGATAAAGAATATTGGGTAGTAGATTATAAAACACTTATATCTTTCCCGATATATACCTACGAAGAAATACTTGGAAAAGCTGACAGGATATGCTATGATAATTCATTATGGAATAATAATTGATTAAGGAGGTAATCCTGCTTTTTTCTATTGGCAGGTGACCAGAAATGAGTGAAATTGAGAACGTAAATGTTGAAAAAGAAGATAAAGAAGTAGTATCCAAAAACTTCATTGAACAGATTATCGAAAAAGATTTGTCAGAAGGCGTGTATGATACGGTTCATACCCGTTTCCCACCGGAACCGAACGGATACTTACACATCGGACATGCGAAGAGTATTTTATTGAATTACGGCCTTGCAAAACAGTACGGCGGTAAATTCAATATGCGTTTCGATGATACAAACCCGACAAAAGAAAAGACAGAGTTTGTAGATTCGATTAAAGCAGATATTGAGTGGCTCGGAGCGGACTGGGAAGACAGATTATTCTTTGCATCCAACTATTTTGAACAGATGTATGAAGGTGCTGTAAAGCTTATTAAAAAGGGAAAAGCATATGTTTCTGATTTGACAGCCGAACAGATGCGTGAATATCGTGGAACATTGACAGAACCGGGAAAAGACGACCCGAGTAGAAACAGAAGCATAGAAGAAAACTTAGAACTTTTTGAAAATATGAAAAATGGCATATACGCAGACGGAGAGAAGGTTTTACGTGCGAAAATCGATATGACATCTCCGAATATGAATATGCGTGACCCGATTATTTATCGTGTGGCACATATTGCTCACCATAATACAGGAGATAAGTGGTGTATTTATCCGATGTACGATTTTGCCCATCCGATTGAGGATGCCATTGAAGGTATTACACATTCTATCTGTACTTTGGAATTTGAGGACCACAGACCGCTTTACGACTGGGTTGTAAAAGAACTGGAATATGAAAATCCGCCAAAACAGATTGAATTTGCAAAAATGTATTTAACGAACGTAGTTACAGGTAAACGTTATATCAAGAAATTAGTCGAAGACGGAATTGTAGATGGTTGGGATGACCCAAGACTTGTATCCATTGCAGCGCTTAGGAGAAGAGGCTTTACACCGGATTCTATCAAGAAATTTGTTGATTTATGTGGTGTTTCCAAAAGCAATTCTTCTGTGGACTATGCAATGCTTGAGTACTGTATCCGTGAAGATTTGAAGATGAAGGCGAAACGTGTAATGGCTGTTTTAGACCCGATTAAGCTTGTTATTGACAATTATCCGGAAGATATGACAGAAATGTTACCGGTAGTAAATAATCTGGAAAATCCGGACCTTGGAGAACGTGAGATTCCGTTTGGCAGAGAAATCTATATTGAAAGAGATGACTTTATGGAAGAACCGCCAAAGAAATATTTCCGTTTATTCCCGGGCAATGAAGTAAGGCTTATGAATGCTTACTTTGTAAAATGCACAGGCTTTGAAAAGGATGAAAACGGTAATGTTACAGTGGTTCATTGTACGTATGACCCTGCAAGCCGCGGCGGTAACAGCCCTGACGGACGTAAAGTAAAAGGAACGATTCACTGGGTGCCTGTAAAAGAGGCAGTTAAAGTAGAAGCACGTTTATATGAAAATATTATCGATGAAGAAAAGGGTGTTTATAATGAGGATGGAAGTCTTAATTTAAACCCGAATTCATTGACTGTTTTAAAGGAATGTTATGTTGAGCCTGCTTTACTTGGTTCTAAAGCATATGACAGCTTCCAGTTTGTAAGAAACGGATTTTTCTGTGTGGACAGCAAAGATTCAAA
>ERZ1032130.32-NODE-32-length-42074-cov-12.753849_pt1 | contig 42074 bp, 39 predicted proteins | sample MGYA00517879_ERZ1032130 | MGnify/ENA primary metagenome ERZ1032130 (study PRJEB33719, sample SAMN04262597) | wastewater metagenome | biome: rural village; feature: animal feces; material: feces | host: Bos taurus | place: El Salvador | collected 2012-01-31 ...
TGGTACGCCGAAAGGGACTCGAACCCCCGACCTACTGATTCGTAGTCAGTCACTCTATCCAACTGAGCTATCGGCGCATGTCTCAACGACTTGGATATAATAGCATACCTTTTTCAAAAATGCAAGTACTTTTTTCAAAAATTTTGAAAAAATTTTTTCGCACTGTTTTTGGCTTCTTGACAGGAACTTTTTCCCCTTGTACAATAGACGAAAATACCGAAGGAGGTGGGAAAATGGAATATTTACGGGAGCTTCCTTCTCTGCTGCTGCCCTGGTATTACGCTAACCGGCGGGATCTGCCATGGCGAAAGGATCGGGAGCCTTACCATGTCTGGCTGTCGGAGATCATGCTGCAGCAGACCCGGGTGGAGGCAGTAAAGGGGTATTATGCCCGCTTTCTGGAGACGCTTCCCACCGTTGCCGCACTTTCTGAGTGCGATGACGACCTGCTGCACAAGCTCTGGGAGGGTCTCGGCTATTACAGCCGGGTACGGAATCTGAAAAAGGCCGCCCGGGTGGTGATGGCAGCACATGCGGGTGTGTTTCCGCGAACCCACGCTGAGGTGCTGGCGCTGCCGGGCATCGGAGCGTACACTGCCGGTGCCATCTGCTCCATCTGCTTTGGGCTGCCCACCCCGGCGGTGGACGGCAATGTACTGCGGGTCTTCTCCCGTTTGACAGACGACCCGTCCCCGATCGACCTGCCTGCCACTAAAAAACGGGTCACGGAAACGCTTTCCGCCATTTATCCCGCGGAAGCCGGAGATTTCACCCAGGCTCTGATGGAACTGGGTGCCACTACCTGCGGTCCCAACCGAAAGCCGGACTGTGAACACTGTCCCTGCAAGGGAATCTGCCGCGGATATGCCCAGGGAACTGCGGAGGCCCTTCCGGTGAAGGCACCCAAAAAGGAAAAGCGGCAGGAAGACCGCACTGTATTTCTCTTCCACTGCGACGGAAAATATGCCCTGGAAAAGCGTCCCGCCACAGGCCTTCTTGCAGGACTTTGGCAGTTTCCCAATGTATCCGGGCAGCTGGATACCGCCAGTGCCTTGCAGGAAGCAGAGGTCATGGGCCTGCGGCCTCAGGAAATTCGCAAGGAAATTTTCCGAAAGCACATTTTCACCCACATCCAATGGAATATGAAGGGCATTTATCTGGACGTTGCCGAAACCGGCGGCAGTTTCCAATGGTTCACGGAAGAAGAGGTCACCGCAGCCGCAGCGCTGCCCACGGCGTTCCGCCAATTCTGGGAGGAGAGATAGCAATGTTTGATTACCATATGCATTCCCGGGTATCCTTTGACGGGCATGACACCGGCGAAGCCCTTGCACAGGCCGCCCTCAAGGCCGGTCTGAAGGAGATTTGCTTTACGGATCATCTGGATTATGATCCTCTTGGGCATATGGGCATTATGGCCTTTGACACCGATGCCTACAACGCAGAATATGATGCGCTGGAAGTTCCCGGTCTGAAAATCCGCCGCGGCTGTGAATTCGGCATGACCCCGGACAACGTTCCCCAGTTCCAGAAGGATCTGCAGCGTCGGCCCTTTGATTTTGTGCTGGGTTCCATTCATTTTGTGGATGATCTGGACGTGTATTATCCCGAATGGTGGTCAGGCAAGACCGTTTTTCAGGCAGAGCGGCGGTATCTGGATGCCACGCTGGAAAGCATCCGCATCCACGATGACTTCGATGTTCTGGCCCATCTGACCTACATTGCCAAGACCCATTCTCACCCCGCCCCCCGTTCTGTTCCCTATGAAGAACACCGGGAGGTCATAGACGAGATCCTGCGGACCCTGGCTGCCAAGGGAAAAGGCCTGGAGATAAACTCCAGCGGTGTAGACCGCTGCGGCGGCTTCCTGCCTACGGCAGATATTTTCCGCCGGTTCAAAGAACTGGGCGGCGAGATTGTCACCATTGGCTCCGACGCGCATACCGTCAGCCGGGTGGGGCAGTATTCCTTCGAGGCCTGCGAGATCCTGAAGGATATTTTTGGGGTTGTCTGCACCTTTGAAAACCGGAAGCCGGTCTTCCATAAGCTGTAATCCAATTTAATGTACTGGCCCGAAAGCGCCAGTACATATTTTTAAGGCAGCACATTGACCTCACTCATCAGCAGCATCCCTGTCAAAACACCCTGAGAAAAGGCAGTCTGCTCATGCTCCAGGCACAGGTCGCAGACCACCGCAAAAACTGCGTCGTATTCCGCCTGAGAAAGCATGGCCAGGCTTTCCCGCAACTTCTGAAACAGTTCCCGCAGCTGCCGGGAATCAAAGCTGTTGTGGGCTGCAAAAACGTCATGCAGCAGCTCCAACAAAGACGGCATGGAGTCTGCCTCCTGCACGATGGGATGCGTGTCCAGATAGTCCAGGACCTGATGGATATGGATTGGCATAAAAATCGCTCCTTTTTGACGCAATTACTTCGTCATTTTTCCATATCATTATAATTCAATGATATAATTTTGTCAATACTGCGTCAGAGGTGAGTCAGATGAAAGATAATCTTCCAAGATACACCCTTCGTATTCCACAAGTATTATTGGATAAAATCGGATATATCGCTGATTTCGAGGGGCGAACAAAAAACAAGGAAATTGAGCAGATAATAAAAAAGAGAATTTATGAGTTTGAGCAAGAACACGGTATCATTCCAGAAATGCCTACTACATTAGAATAAGCCTCCCCGCATGTCATCCTTGGCAGCGCACGAAGTGTGCAGTCGAAGGATGACATGCTTTTTGCATTTGTTGGTACCCGGCGTGGAAACATCCGCGCCCTGCAATTGGTTTTCTGCTTGATCGGCAGCGCTCCGCCAAACCGGTTCCCTACATATTATCGGCACAATCACTCGTCTTTCCGGTGCGTACAAATGTCTTTTGCGGATAATTCCGTTTTCTGCCAAAAAATATTGACATTCTATGAATTTCCAATTATACTAGGGTTTGTATTTTAAAATATTATTGTTTTTTGGAAGGAAGTCAACCAATGGTTAAAAAATGGGATGTCACCATCCCTAAGCTCTCCGGCGACAAGACCCGTCGGGCCTACATCTGGCTGCCGGAAGATTATGAGGAAAACAAGGATAAGCGTTACCCCGTCATGTATATGTTTGACGGACACAACGTTTTCTTTGATGAAGATGCCACCTACGGCAAGTCCTGGGGCATGGCAAAATATATGAAGGAAAATCCCAGGGACCTGATTATTGTGGGTGTGGAATGCAACCATGAGGGAAACCGCCGTCTGGTGGAATATGCCCCCATGACCTACACCAATTCCGAGCACGGCCACATCAAGGGCAAGGGCAGCATTATGATGAACTGGCTGGTCCGAACCCTGAAGCCCTATGTGGATGAAACTTACCGCACTCTGCCGGACAGAAAGAACACCATCATCGCCGGTTCCTCCATGGGCGGCCTTATCGCGCTGTACGGCGTGACCGTATACAACCACACCTTCCAGCGGGCAGCCTGTCTGTCTCCCAGCCTGTGGGTCTCTCCGGGCAAGGTGCTGGAAATGGTGGCCCGTGCCCACATCCGCCGGGATACCACCGTGTATATGGACTACGGCGAGCTGGAAATGTTCAACCATGCTGCCACCCAGGAATCCATGATCTCCACCGCCCACCTGCTGCTGACCAAGCGGGTGAATCTGGCATTGCGGATCGTCCCCGGCGGCAACCACTCAGAGGCCAGCTGGGAAAAGCAGATCCCTATTTTTATGGAGTGTCTGGGTCTGTAAAAATGCCTTCCCCTTTGGGGAAGGTGGCACGGCGCAAGCCGTGACGGAAGAGGTCTGCATCGGGCGGATTCGCCGAAAATGCAGAAAGAATCCGCACCCTCTACCGCACCTCTCCCGCCCCCCTTCGGGGGCACCCTCCCCAAAGGGGAGGGCTTCACACCGCGTTTATTATTTTTTTAGGAGAAATATTTTTTTATGGAAATTCGTTATGAAAAGCATTGGAGCGGCCATCTGAACCGTTGGATGGAGTTCAAGATTTACGGCAGCACCGGCAAGCCTGTTCTGTTCATCCCCTGCCAGGCTGGCCGTTTCTGGGACTTCGAAGGCTTCAACATGGACAAGACCTGGGCTCCCTGGATCGAGTCCGGCCAGGTCATGGTGTTCTCCTGCGACTCCATCGACAATGAGGCCTGGGCCGCACTGGGCGCTGACAAGCGCTGGCGCATTGAGAACCACGAGAAGTGGGTAAGCTACATCACTACTGAGCTGGTCCCCGCTATCAAGCATATCGCCGGTCTGGCCAACGGCTACGATCAGGGCATCATGACCTTCGGTGCTTCCATGGGTGCCATGCACGCAGCCAACCTGTACTACCGCCGTCCCGACCTGTTCGACAGCTGCTTCGCTATCTCCGGCCTGTACGACAACAAGGAATTTTTCGGCGACTACTGCGACGACCTGGTTTACAACAACTGCCCAGCCTTCTATCTGGCCAACATTCCTGAGGACCATTTCTACATGGATATGTACCGTAACCAGAAGAGCCTGATCGTCATTGGTCAGGGCGCATGGGAAGAGCCCCTGCTGGAATCCACCCGGATGCTGGACACCGTCTGCTGCCGCAGAGGCATCCCTACCCGCTTCGAGTACTGGGGCCACGATGTCAACCACGACTGGCCCTGGTGGCATAAGATGGTTCCCACCTACCTGCCCTGGCTGCTGGGTTAATTCACATATTTCCTTGCCTCCCTCTCTGAGGGAGGTGGCCGAGCGCAAGCGAGGTCGGAGGGAGTGCCCCTTTCGGATGGGTACACTCCCCCAGTCACGCCTTACGGCGTGCCAGCCCCCTCTGTGAGGGGGGCCAAGGCGTTAACTCGAAAATTATAGACAAGGAGTAGATACATATGAAGAATTTTGTTTTCATTTCCCCCAACTTTCCTCTGACTTACTGGAAGTTCTGCCGTGAACTGAAGAACAACGGTATGCGTGTTCTGGGTATCGGCGACTGCCCCTATGATGATCTGATGCCTGAGCTGAAGGATGCTATGCATGAATACTACAAGGTTTCCTCTCTGGAAAACAGTGACGAGGTTTTCAAGGCTGTTGCTTTCTTCACCTTCAAGTACGGCAAGATCGACTGGCTGGAATCCAACAACGAATACTGGCTGATGCGTGACGCATGGCTGCGTACCGAGTTCAACATCACCACCGGTCCCAAGCTCCACGAGATGGACAAGATCAAGTACAAGTCCGCCATGAAGGAATACTATGCCAAGGCCGGTCTGCCCACTGCCCGTTACCATCTGGTTGAGGGCCTGGACGACGCTCTGGAGTTCGCTCACATGGTTGGTTACCCTGTCGTTGTCAAGCCCGACAACGGTGTCGGTGCTTCCAACACCTACAAGCTGAAGTGTGACGAGGATGTCTACTGGTTCATTAACTCCAAGGACGATAACGTCTACATCATGGAAGAGTTCGTCAACGGTTACGTTCAGACCTATGATGGCATTGTGGACTCCCAGGGCAACATGCTGTTCGAGTCCGGCAACATCACTCCCCTGTCCCTGATGGACATCGTCAACAACAACGGCGACTCCGTCTACTATCTGGTGAAGGAGCTGCCCGAGAAGATCCGTCAGGCAGGTCTGGCTACTGTCAAGTCCTTCGGTGTCAAGTCCCGCTTCATCCACCTGGAGTTCTTCGTTCTGAACGAGGACCAGGAGGGTCTGGGCAAGAAGGGCGACGTTCTGGGTCTGGAAGTCAACATGCGCCCCGCCGGCGGCTTCACCCCCGAGATGTACAACTACTCTCAGGAGACCGACGTTTACAAGATCTGGGCTGACATGATCGCCTTCGACTACAACACCAAGTCCATCGGCAACTCCCACTACTGCGCCTTCTACGGCCGCCGCGACGGCAAGCAGTACCGTCTGGATGACTACGAAGTCATGATGAAGTACGGTCAGAAGATGGTCATGTGGGGCCGTATCCCCGATGCACTGTCCGGTGCTATGGCAAACCAGATGTATGTGGCCAACTTCGATACCGAAGAAGAAATGATGGCCTTCTACGAGGACCTGGCTGCTCAGTACTAATTTCAGACAGATGCAAAACACCCGCAGAGCAATCGCTCTGCGGGTGTCTTCATGTTGCGTTCCCCTTACCGATTATTCCGTTCGGTTCACGGAGCGTTCAGAATCAAAGCCCTGGGGGTAGCGGGCTCTCAGCTTGTCGATATTGGCCTTGAAAATATCCTCCAGAGGGATGTCCAAAGCGTAAGCCGTTTCCGCCAGATACCAAGCAATATCTCCCAGTTCCTTTGCCAGTTTGGTTTTGTCCAGTTCATGTCCCTGGGCCAGCCACTTTTTTACAATATCGATGGCTTCGCCGGATTCCCCGCACAGGCCCATGACACCGTTGATAAGAACATCCTTTTTGTTTAAAGCAGGATTCAGGGTGGTCATGGCCAGTTTCTGGTATTTGTTTATCGTCAGATCATTTTTATGGGCATTGCAGATTTCATAAACGTCCGCATCATAGCGGATACCCAGCTTTTCATACTTTCCTTCCTCGGTGGCGATCTGGGTCATGCCTGCCTTGCGCATTACCGCACCGGAGGCAGGATTCCTGGTCATATGGTCTGCCACGATCCGCTCGATTCCCAGTTCTTCAAAGGCAAACCGGATCACCGCCCGGAGCATTTCTGTGCCGTAGCCCTGATTCCAGTAGTCACAGCCCAGCATGTAGGCAAAACTGCAGCTTTCCTCTGTTTCGTCAAAGCGCAGCAGTTCAATGAGGCCCATAAGAGTGTCATCCTCTTTTGTGGTCACACCCCAGCAGTAATAGGGACCTTCTTCGTATCTTTCCAGCTTCCGCTGCAGGCTTTCCAGGCTTTCGCCAATGTCCTGATGGGGATCAAACAGCATATACCGGGACACGTCCGCATCGCCGAACAGCCGCTCATAATATTCGTAAACATCCTCCAGGCGCAGCTGCCGCAGACACAGCCGCTCCGTTTCGATGGGATGAAAGTTTGCATATCGCATATTCTTCGCTCCTTCTTGTGGATTTTTACCATTATATCCCTGTTTTTTTCAAAAGTCTATAGCAAAAACACATCTTGATTCTTTTTCCTCCTTTCGCTATAATCTTGTGTGGATTTTACAGCTTATAAGGAGCTTTTATGATATTCAGAAAAGAAATTATTGGCAAACAGTTCGATGAAGAACGAGCCCTGTACCATTTGAAAAATACCGATGTGCTGGACTGCAGCTTTGCCGGTCCTGCTGACGGCGAATCGGCCCTGAAGGAAGCCAGAAACGTCCGTCTGGAAAACTGCACCTTCTCTCTTCGCTATCCTCTGTGGCATACCGAAGGCTTCCAGCTTCATGATTCCAAGCTGGAGGAAGGCTGCCGGGCACCCATCTGGTACGCCAAGGACGGCACCATCACCGACAGCGACATTCACGGCACCAAGGCCATCCGGGAATGCAGCAACATTAAAATCAGCGACTGCACCATTACCTCCGAAGAATTCGGCTGGAAAAGCAGCGGCATCACCGTCACAGACAGCAGCCTTCATGCCCAGTACCTGTTCTTTGACAGCCGGGATGTGGTACTGGACAAAGTGGAAATGACCGGCAAATACTCCTTCCAGTACATGGAGAATCTGACCATCCGAAATTCCGTGCTGGATACCAAGGATGCTTTCTGGCACTCCAAAAACGTTACCGTGGAAAACTCCGTGGTAAAGGGCGAGTACTTAGGCTGGTTCTCCGAGGGTCTGACGCTCATCGGCTGCAAGATCGCAGGCACCCAGCCTTTGTGCTACTGCAAAAATCTGACCCTGAAGAACTGCACCATGGAGGGCACCGACCTGGCTTTTGAATATTCCGATGTTCAAGCCAGCATTCTGGGCCATGTGGATTCCATCAAAAACCCCAGAAGCGGCGAAATCATCCTGGATTCTGTGGATGAAGTCATTATGGAAGACGCCATCATGGAATGCACCGGCAAAGTCACCATTCGATAACAAAAAAGCGTGTTGCAAAATGCGTGTCATTCCAAGCCAGTGCGCACACTGGCGTGGGAATCTCCATAGATTTCCGAAATCTGAAGGAGATTGCCACACCAGTCCGAGGACTGGTTCGCAATGACAGCATATTTTGCAACACGCTTTTTTGCTCACAGATAATCCTTATTTTCCTGTTCCCAGGGTTCCGGAACAGGTTCGGAAGGCTGCCACTGAGGTGCCTCCTCATAGACCGTTCTCTGCTTTCTGGGGGGCATACCCTCATCTTTTTCCCGGTTGAAGAACAGGAAGAAGGGCTTTGTCACGGGGAACAGCACGCTGAGGACCAGATACAGCACCGCATTAGTGGGGTCCAGAGACTTGTATACATCATACAGTGCCATGAAGTAGATCACCGCGTAGGCAAGGGCGATGCCCGCCAAAGGCAGACTGACACCGGCGACACCGATCACAGGGCCCATGATACGGTTCAGGATCATGGATTCATTGTGAAAGCCTCCAAACAGAACGCTGCCGGCAATGGCAATGCCCAGAACGGTAATCGCCATAGTCAAAAACAGCTTTCCGATATTCAGCCAAAGCAGCCACTTGCGTTTGGCGCGGTTTTCCCCTTTTACCACATACTGATACTGGTCAGACAGACTGCCCAGCAGCCAGCAGTTGAGCACGGGAACCCAGGCAAGCCAGGGCTTGCGCAGTTCCCGGCGGCGGGCAATGCAGTAAATTGCCAGTGCCGTCAGCACATACGCTGCAATTCCAAACAATCCCGATGGGATACTTCCCAGCAGACTGGGCAGCAGCATAAACAGTTCATTTTCATACACAGGTGCCATAAAAACGCCTCCCTTTTTCTATCTGGGGATAGTGTAGCACAAGACGGTCAAAATAACAAGAAACGAAGTGTGAATTGTGACTGATTGCAAGAAGCAAAGCGACGCGGCAATCCCCAGCAGATTTCCATATGATGCCGTTTTATGCTTCTGCACGGACCTGCAGAGGGGATTGCCACACCAGTGTGCGCACTGGTTCGCAATGACATGCATTTTACTTCATCAGCTTGCAGACCAGCTCGGTATAGGCGAAGGGGTCATCCAGAGGAAGCTCTGCCATGAGCTGGGCCTGGCAGCACAGCAGCTGGGCATAATCCTTGGCCTTCAGAGGATCTTCGGTCATGGCCTTCTGCATAGCCTGCACCGCCTCGTGGTCGGGGTTCAGTTCCAGAATCCGGCCCACGGAGAAGGCAAATTCCGGATTGGCCTTCTTCATGTACTTTTCCATCTCGAAGCTCATACCGGCTTCGGGAGTCATGCAGACGGGGTGGCTGCCCAGGTTGGAAGACAGCTTCACTTCCTTCACCTGTTCTCCCAGCGTTTCCTGCACAAAGGTCAGGAAACCCTTCAGAGATTCTGCCTTTTCCTCGGCTTCCTTCTTTTCCTCCTCGGTCTGCAGGCCCAGATCTTCACTGGATGCGTTGCAGAAGGACTTTTCCATGTAATTCATCAGGGTCTGAGGGATGAACTCGTCCACATCCTCAGTAAACAGCAGCACATCGTAGCCCTTTCTGGAAAGAGCTTCCACCTGGGGCAGCTTGGCCAGGCGGTCCTTATTCTCGCCGGGAACATAGTAGATCTTTTCCTGACCCTCAGCCATTGCCTCCACATATTCCTTCAGGGAAACCAGCTTGCCCTCTTTATGGCTGTAGAACAGCAGCAGGTCCTTGCAGGAATCCTTGTGGGCACCGTAGTCGGCAACAGTGCCGTATTTCAGCTGGCGGCCAAAGGCGGCATAAAATTCCTCATATTTCTCCCGGTCATTTTCCAGCATGGATTTCAGCTCGGATTTGATCTTCTTCTCGATATTCCGGGCGATGATGGTCAGCTGGCGGTTATGCTGCAGCATTTCCCGGCTGATGTTCAGGCTCAGGTCCTGGCTGTCCACGATGCCCCGGACGAAGCGGAAGTGCTCCGGCAGCAGGTCTTCACAGTTTTCCATGATCATAACACCGGCGCTGTAGAGCTGCAGGCCCCGCTTGAAATCTTTGGTGTAGAAGTCATAGGGAGCCTTGCCGGGGATATACAGCAGGGCTTTGAAGGATACGCTGCCCTCGGCGCTGCTATGGATGGTCCGCAGGGGCTTGTTGTAATCGAAGAACTTGTCCCGGTAGAAGGTTTCATATTCCTCCTCGGTGACATCCTTCTTGGCACGCTGCCAGATGGGCACCATGGAGTTCAGGGTTTCCTCTTCCTTGTAAGTCTCATACTCCTCGGAATCTTCTGCTTTCCGGCTGCGGCTGACCTCCATTTTGATGGGATAGCGGATATAGTCGGAATATTTGCGGACCAGCGCGCGGATTTCATACTCTTCCAGATACTCGGAATACTTATCCTCCTCGGTGTCTTCCTTCAATGTCATGATGATATCGGTGCCGGGAGCATTCTTGGTGGTCTCTTCAATGGTATAGCCGTCGGCACCGTCGGAGACCCACTTCCATGCCTTGTCTTCGCCGTACTTTCTGGAGATGACGGTGATGGAGGAGGCCACCATGAAGGCAGAATAGAAGCCCACACCGAACTGGCCGATGATGTCGATATCCTCCTGCTTTTCCATGGCCTGCTTGAAGCCCAAAGAACCGGACTTAGCAATGGTGCCCAGGTTTTCTTCCATGTCTTCCTTGGACATACCAATGCCGTTGTCGGAAACCGTCAGAGTCCGGGCATTCTCGTCTGCGGTAATGGTGATGGCAAACTGGTCACGGGAGATGCCTACCTTGTCATCCGTAAGGGCGGTATAGGCCAGCTTGTCAATGGCATCGGAGGCATTGGAGATAATTTCCCGCAGGAAGATCTCCCGATGGGTGTAGATGGAGTTGATCATCAGGTCCAGCAGTCGCTGGGATTCTGCTTTAAACTGTTTCTTTTCCATGATATGCATTCCTTTCATTAGCACTCAGCTTTGTAGAGTGCTAACATTATATCGCACACAGGAAAAAATGCAAGCCCTTTCATAATTTGTTTTTTCTTTATTTACAAATACCGATGCAGGAGCGATTCACGAATTGCCCCTATAATTTATGTGAAAATTAAATTTACTGCATTGATTATTTGAAATTTTGTGATATGATTATACTGTATGATTATGCGCCAAAGGACTTTCGTTCGTTAATAAATTATAATGGAAATATAAGGAGTATGAAATGATCACAGTATCCAATCTCGGTATGCAGTTTGGCGGCCAGTGGCTGTTCCAGCATGTAGACCTGCAGTTCCTGCCCGGCAACTGCTACGGCATCATCGGTGCCAACGGCGCCGGCAAGTCCACCTTCCTGCGCATCCTCACCGGCGAGCTGGACAGCACCACCGGTGCCATCAGCATTGACCCCGACAAGCGCGTATCCGTTCTGAAGCAGAACCAGAACGCTTACGACGAGTATTCCATTCTGGACACCGTCATCATGGGCAACCAGCATCTGTACGATGTGATGAAGGAAAAGGATGCCATTTATGAAAAGCCCGACTTCTCCGATGAGGATGGTCTGCGCGCTGCTGACCTGGAAGCCGAATTTGCAGAACTGGGCGGCTGGGAAGCAGAATCCGATGCCTCCCGTCTGCTGCAGGGCCTGGGCATCGGCACCGACCTGCACTATGATATGATGGGCGACACTGACCCCCGGCTGAAGGTGAAGGTCCTGCTTGCCCAGGCTCTCTTCGGCAACCCCGACATTATCATGCTGGACGAGCCCACCAACAACCTGGATATCGAAGCCATCAACTGGCTGGAAGACTTCCTTCTGGACTTCCCCGGCATGGTCATCGCCGTCAGCCACGACCGTCACTTCCTGAACACCGTCTGCACCCACACCGTGGATATCGACTACGGCAAGATCAAGATGTATGTCGGTAACTACGACTTCTGGTACGAATCCTCCCAGATGGTCCAGGCCATGATCCGCAACAAGAACAAGAAGAACCAGGAAAAGATCGAAGAGCTGCAGCTGTTCATTCAGCGTTTCTCCGCCAACAAGAGTAAGGCCAAGCAGGCTACTGCCCGCCGTAAGCTGCTGGACAAGCTGAGTGTTGAGGAAATGCCCTGCTCCACCCGCCGCTATCCCTTCGTTGGCTTCCAGCAGGAGCGGGAGCTGGGCAAGGATGTTCTGACTGTCAAGGATGTTTCCGTCACCGTCGACGGCGTGAAGCTGCTGGACAAGGTCTACTTCTCCGTCAACCGCACCGACAAGATTGCCTTCGTTGGTGAAAACGAGCTGGCACAGACCGCCCTCTTCAAGGTTCTGATGGGTGAGCTGGAACCCGATGAAGGCTCCATCAAGTGGGGCGTTTCCACCATCCGCTCCTATCTGCCCAAGGATAACTCCGAGTATTTTGAAGGCAACAAGATGGAGCTGGTGGACTGGCTGCGCCAGTACTCCGCCAAGAAGGACGATGTGTACCTGCGCGGCTTCCTGGGCCGTATGCTGTTCTCCAACGAAGATGTCTTCAAGCCTGTCAACGTCCTGTCCGGCGGCGAGAAGGTCCGCTGCATGCTGTCCAAGATGATGCTGAGCGGTGCTAACGTTGTGCTGCTGGACCAGCCCACCAACCATCTGGACATGGAATCCATCCAGGCTGTCAACAAGGGTCTGGAAGCCTTCCCCGGCGTTGTATTGCTTGCTTCCCATGACCACGAAATGCTGACCTCCACCTGTAACCGCGTCATCGCCTTCCAGCCCGACGGCACCATCATTGATAAGTATGGTACCTATGACGATTATCTGGAATGGATGGCACAGAATAAGAAGTAAGGAATCATTATGGAAAAAATCTTAAACATTATCACCGCCAAGATGCAGCAGGCATTCTCCGATGCCGGTTACGACGCATCCTTTGGCCGGGTCACGGTGTCCAACCGCCCTGACCTGTGTGAATACCAGTGCAACGGCGCACTGGCAGCCGCCAAGCAGTATAAGTGCGCTCCCATCCAGATTGCCAAGGCTGCGGCAGAAAAACTGGATGCCGCTGACTTTTCCATGGTAGATGCCGTCATGCCCGGCTTCATCAATTTAAAGCTCTCTGACGCCTTCCTGCAGAAGTATCTGGAGGAAATGCGCGTTTCTGACAGCTTCGGCGTGGAAAAAATCGGTGCAGGCAAGACCATCGTGGTGGACTACGGCGGACCCAACGTGGCAAAGCCCCTGCACATCGGCCATCTGCGCTCCGCCATCATCGGTGAGAGCCTGAAGCGGCTGTACAAGTTCTTCGGCTGCAACACCATCGGAGACATTCACCTGGGCGACTGGGGTCTGCAGATGGGCCTGATCATCACCGAACTGCAGGAGCGCCAGCCTGACCTCCCCTACTTCGATCCCGATTTTACCGGTGAGTATCCGGAGGAAGCTCCCTTCACCATTTCCGAGCTGGAGGATATCTACCCCGCCGCCTCCGCCAAGAAGAAGGTGGATGCCGATTTCGCTGACCGTGCCCACACAGCTACCTTTGAGCTGCAGAACGGCCGCCGGGGCTACCGGGCCATCTGGCAGCACATCATGAAGCTGTCCGTTGCGGACATGACCCGGATCTACAACAACCTGGATGTCCACTTTGAGTCCTGGCTGGGCGAAAGCGATGCAGACCCCTTCATTCCCGCCATGATCGAAGAGTTCAAGACCAAGGGTCTGGCTGTGGAATCCGAGGGTGCTCTGGTCATTCCCGTTGCTGAGGAAAGCGACAAGAAGGAAGTGCCCCCCTGCATTCTGGTGAAGTCCGACGGCTCTGCTATCTACGCTACTACGGACCTGGCTACCATGGTCCAGCGTATGCAGGATTTCAAGCCCGACGAAATGCTCTATATCACCGACAAGCGCCAGGCTCTGCACTTTGAGCAGGTCTTCCGGGCTGCCAAGAAGGGCGGCATCCTGCCTCAGGGCTTCCCCGTGTCCCACCTGGGCTTTGGCACCATGAACGGCAAGGACGGCAAGCCCTTCAAGACCCGTGACGGCGGTGTCATGCGCTTAGAGCAGCTGATCTCTGACATGACCGAATTTGTCCGTGCCAAGGTTGTGGAGAACAAGATCGTGGAGGAATCCGCAGTGGAGGAGACCACTGCCAAGATCGCGCTGGCTGCCCTGAAATACGGCGACCTCTCCAACCAGCCCACCAAGGACTATGTCTTCGATATGGACCGCTTTGCCGCTTTCGAGGGAAACACCGGCCCCTATATCCTCTACACCATCGTCCGCGTCAAGTCCATTCTGGCCAAGTACGGTGCCTGGGAGAATCTGCCCATCCAGACCGCTGCCAACCCCTACGCCAAGGATCTGATGCTGGCCATCACCAAGTTTGGTCCCGCCATGGAATCTGCCCTCAATTCCTTCGCTCCCAATCTGGTCTGCGCCTACATCTACGAACTGGCAGGCTGCGTCAACAAGTTCTACCACGAGACCCGCATTCTCACCGAGGAGAACGAAGAACTGAAGGCAGGCTACATTGCCCTGATCGGCCTTGCCAAAAATATTCTGGAAACCTGCATCGGTATTCTGGGCTTCTCCGCACCCGAGAAGATGTAAAAAATCAACGCCGTCCCAATTGGGACGGCGTTATTTTTGAAATCGGACAACCTCATTTGGTGTGCAATCCAAAGCGAAGCAAAGTTTTTCCAACGTAAGCAGGGTAATATTATTCCCCTTTTTAATACTATCCAGTGTCTTATTATCAATACCCAATTTCAGCAGACGGTATTGACTGATCCCTTTGCACTGCATCGTTTCCCATAAGGGAGAGTAATCGATCATGAGCCGCCCACCTTCCATAGAATTTGGATTTATTATATGGAAGATTTTTATCTTTTGATATTGTGGAGTTGTTCACAATATGATATACTGTAAGGAGCAGGGATTCAAATGACTATAGATGAAATTATTCAGCAAATAGCGAAAGAGCACCATACAACCCCGGAGATCGTTCGCAGAGAAATGGAATTTTCCATGAAGGAAGCTCAGAAAACTACGAATCCAAGAGCAAAGGCACTATGGGCCTCCATTCCTCATAGAGGTGACGTGATTACGCTGGAAGAGTTTATTTCGTATATTGCAACGCTCGCCAAGATCATTTCCTGATTTCCCTTTTCCAGCTTCAAAATATGTGGCCGAACGGTTTCCCACCCCATATTTTGTCCCATTTTACCATATTTGCTCTTGTGTTCTCTCTCTGCTTACGCTATAATAAACAAGGAATAATAAAAAAAGTAAGGAGAGATGCCCCATGAAATTAGCAGTTTATACCGTCAGCCTGCCCGAGTACAATCTGGCCGAATCCGTTGCCGTCCTGAAGGAAATGGGTTACGAAGGCGTTGAGTGGCGCGTTGACAAGACAGTCGGCGAGTCCCCCCTGAAGGCTATGTTCGCCAACTATCCCAAGGAAGCTCAGTATGCCTTCCGTTACTGGACCGACAACCACTCCACTCTGAATGTGGACGACATCATGAACGAGTGCAAGAAGGTCAAGGCTCTGTGCGACGAAGCCGGCCTCACCATCTGCAACCTGGCCACCACTCTGAAGGGTGCCCCTGAAGAGATGGAGAACACCATCGCCGCCGCTGCTGCCATCGGCTGCAAGACCGTCCGCGGCCCCATGGCTTCCTACGATGCCAACCGTCCCTACTGGGAGCAGTTCAATGAGTACCGCGCTTACCTGAAGGAGTGCGAGCCTCTGCTGCGCAAGTATGGCGTCAAGTTCCTGATCGAAACCCATCACGGCATGATGATCTCCTCCGCTTCCTCTGCTATGCGTGTTCTGGACGGCTTCGATCCCGAATACTTCGGTCTGATCTACGATCCCGGCAACATGGTCTACGAAGGCTATGAAAACTACGACATCGGCTTCCAGATGCTGGGTTCTTATCTGGCCCACGTCCATGTGAAGAACGCTGCCCTGACCCCCGCCGGTGAGGACGAGTTCGGCGCCACCAAGTACAACCAGACCTGGATGCCCATGAAGAAGGGTTCCGCCAACCTGGCTGCTCTCATTAAGGCTCTGAAGAAGGTGGGCTACGACGGCTGGCTGTCCGTGGAAGACTTCTCCAATGAGAAGCCTACCCGCGAAAAGCTGGAAGAGAACATCGCCTACCTGAAGGAACTGCTGGAAAAGGCTTAATTTCCATACATACCAAAAACGAGGCCGCCAAAAGCGGTCTCGTTTTTATCGTCATGGGCTGGATTTTATACTGATATTCAATTAAAAACTTTAAGCCGAAGGGTTAAAGTTTTTAATATGAAGATCATAATGAGACGGGATTTTATGATTTTCTAATCCGAAAATCATAAAATTGACAGCGCCGATAGGCAGTGTCTTTCAAATTGAACTTAAATAGTTCAATTTGAAAACAGTATTACTTCATAGCTTCCAGCGCCAGGGCGTTCTGGGTGGTATAGAGCTGGGAGTAGATGCCGCCGGTGCCCAGCAGTTCTTCATGGGTACCGCATTCAGTGATAACGCCGTCGGCAATGGAGACGATGCGGCTGGCATTGCGGATGGTGCTGAGGCGGTGGGCAATGATGAGAGTGGTGCGGCCTGCTGCCAGATTGTCGAAGGCGCGCTGGATCTTGGCCTCGGTAACGGAGTCCAGTGCGGAGGTAGCTTCGTCCAGAATCAGAATGGGCGGATTCTTCAGGAAGATCCGGGCAATGGCAACCCGCTGCTTCTGTCCGCCGGAGAGCAATGTGCCCCGTTCCCCAACATAGGTGTTGAAGCCATCGGGCATAGCCAGGATATCGTCGTAGATCTCCGCCTTCTTTGCCGCGTCGATGACCTCCTCCATGGTAGCCTCGGGCTTGCCGTAGCGGATGTTCTCGAAAATGGTGTCCGCAAAAAGGAACACTTCCTGCTGGACGATGCCGATATTCTCGTGAATGCTCTTCTGGGTCACATCCCGGATATCCAGTCCGTCGATTTTAATAGAACCGGTGGACACATCGTAGAACCGGGGAATCAGCTGGCAGAGGGTGGTCTTGCCGCCGCCGGAGGGGCCGACGATGGCAATGGTCTCGCCGGGCTTGACGGTGACGGATACATCATGGAGCACATCCAGATCACCGTCGTAGGCAAACGACACATTTTCCACAGTAATTTCACCCCGGACGTTTTCCAGAACCTTGGCATCTTCTTTATCCTGAATGGCAGGCTCGGTGCGCATCACATCCACAAAGCGGTTCAGGCCTGCGAAACCGTTGGCAAACAGTTCCGAGAAGCTACTTAGCTTTCGCATAGGGCTGACAAAGGAGGCAATGTACAGGTTGAAGGTGATGAGGTCCCGGTAGTCCATTTCACCCTGCATGACGTAATAGCCGCCAAAGCCGATGATAATGACATTCAGGCTGCACAGGAAGAATTCGATAGAGCTGTGGAACATGCCCATAGCCTTGTGAAATTCCCGTTTGGAAGTCTTATACAGCTCATTGGCAGCATTGAAGCGGCGGCTTTCAGCGTCTTCATTGGCAAACGCCTTGGCGGTGCGAACGCCGCTCAGGCTGCTTTCAATCTCCTGATTGATATGGCCGGTCTTTTCCTTTGCCGCGGCGGAGGCATTGCGCATCCGCTTGCGCATGGCCATCACCACCACAAGGAAAACAGGAATGGTCAGGGCCACCACCACTGCCAGCTGCCATCGGATGGAAACCATCACCGCCAGTGCGCCGCAAATGGTCAGAACACTGGTCAGCAGGTCTTCCGGGCCATGGTGGGCCAGTTCCGTCAGTTCAAAGAGGTCCGAGGTCAGACGGGCCATCAGCTTACCGGTGCGGTTCCGGTCGTAAAAATCAAAACTCAGTGCCTGCATATGGGCGAACAGGTCCTTACGGATATCGGCCTCCACCCGAATGCCGAAGGTGTGGCCGTAGTAGGCTACAATATAATTTAAGAAGGACCGCAGCACATAGCTGCACACCACGGCAGCCATGATGACAAAGAAGGTGCGGTACATCTGATTTGGCAGCATCTCGTACAGTGCATTTCTCGTCACCAGAGGGAACATCAGGTCAATAGCCGCAATGCCTACAGCGCAGGCAACGTCAATGGCGAAAAGCTTTTTGTGGTTCTTGAAGTAACTTAAAAAAATCGACAAGGGGGATTTGGTCTGAAAATCCTTTGTGGTCATAATACACCCTCCATTTCCTGAGAATATTATACTATATTTTGTCAAGGATACAATTCCCAGTCTTCCGAAAATGCGTAATTTATGATATGATACAAGAAACTGTAGGGCGGGATCATGCCCCCGCCCTACGAATTTTATCAGGAGTATATTATGGAAATTCTCTATTCCGACAAACATATTGCTGTCTGCGTCAAGCCTGTGGGGCTGGATTCAGAAATGGAAGTTCCCGCTGCATTGAAGGAAGTCTTGGGCGGTGAAATTTTCCCCATTCACCGGCTGGATAAAAATGTGGGCGGTGTCATGGTCTTCGCCCGAACAAAGCAATCTGCCGCTTCCCTGTCCAAGGCTGTACAGGAGGGCACCATGGTCAAGGAATATGTGGCCATGGTTCATGGAACGCCCCCGGAAAAAGGGGACTGGGAGGACCTCCTCTGGAAAGACAGCAAGAAGAATAAGGTTTTCGCCGTCAAGCGCCAGCGTGCCGGAGTAAAAAAAGCCCGGCTGGAATTTACCCGTCTGTCTGCGGGAGAAACCAGCCTCGTTCATGTGCGGCTCCATACCGGACGGAGCCATCAGATCCGGGTGCAATTCTCCTCCCGGGGCTTCCCCCTGGTGGGCGACCACAAGTACGGCTCCCGGGATGAACGGAAAGAGCCTATGCTGTTCTCCTGCCGCATCACCTTCCCCTGCCATGGCGAAACCAGGGTATTTGAAAAATTCCCGGACTGGGCAAACTAAAACGCGGAGTGTCACACTCCGCGTTTTAGTTCATCAGTCAGGCTGATATTTTGTTTTCCAGGTTCCCTTCACAGTTCTGGGGACGAAGAAGGCTGTCCGGCAGACCCAGTCGGTGATCATGGCGATCCAGACGCCCAAGGCACCCAAGCCAAAATGAACACACAGCAGCCAGGAGCCGAAGATGCGGCAGACCAGCATAGAGCCGATGCCCACCCACATGGTAAATTTCACATCATTGGCAGCCCGCAGGGCATTGGGCAGAACAAAGGACACAGGCCAGAATACAATACCCATGGCGGCATGGAGCGTAGACAGCTGCATGGCAAGCTGCCGGGTCTCTTCCGACAGGGCTCCGTAAAGTCCTACCAGAGGAGAAATAAAGATCAGGATCAGCACATTGGACGCACCCTGGATCAGGTAGGTCCAGCGCATCAGTTTCTTTATATAATATACCGCCTGATCCGTGTCCTGGGCGCCGACGCACTGGCCCACCACAGTTACCATGGCAAGGCCCATGGCCTGTCCCATAATGATGCCAACCCGGTCAATGTTGCCCGCTACAGCGTTGGCAGAAACCTGATAAGTACCAAACAACGTAATCATACTGGCCACGATCAGGCGTCCCAGGGAGAAGAAGCAGTTTTCGCAGGCAGAGGGCACGCCGATGCGCAGAATACTGCCCATCATCTTTTTGTCAATGGTAGTCAGACCTTCCCGGGTCAGGCTCAGTTCCTGATCGGGCTTTGCCACCAGAATCATCATATAAATACCGGCTGCGGCGCGGGAAACCAGCGTAGGCACCGCCACGCCGTAAACGTCCCACTTCAGCACAAAGATACAGAAGGCATTGCCCGCCACATTGATGACATTCATCAGCATACTGACCTTCATGGACACCTTGCTGTTGCCCACGCTGCGGTAAATGGCTGCACCGGCATTATACAGCGCGATAAAGGGGAAGGACAGGGCTGTGATCTGCAAATACTTCAGACCTGCTGCCTTCACATCGGCTTCAATGGCACCGAAGCACAGCATCAGCAGTTCTTCATCGAAGATCAGACAGGGCACCATGGTGAGGACACCCAGTCCAACTGCCATCAGCACCAGCTGACCGGCACTTTTCCGGGCTTTCTCCCAATTCCGGGCACCCAGGAACTGACTGGTGACCACCGCACCGCCGGTGGCCAGCGCCGCGAACAGCACCAGGATCACCGCGTTGATCATATCCACCAGGGAAACACCGGAAATGGCAGCCTCACCGACAGAGGATACCATCACGCCGTCCGCCATGCCTACGAGAATGGTAAGGCCCTGTTCGATCACCAGGGGGATGATGAGTTCTATCAGACTTCTGTTGGAAAACAGACGGTTCTCCATATTTGCACCTTCTTCGTATTAGGGAAGCACTGATTAAATCGGCAAGCGCGGTCAGTGAGAGATTTTGTCTCAAATTGAAGTTCGGAAATCGCAGGAATACTGGATGTATTTCAAGATTTCAGAACTGAAAAGTTGGGGCAAAAGATCCGCTGTCCGCCGCAGACGATTTATTCAGCGTTTCCTTAGATATATTAAGTATAGCACGCAGAAAAACTGTTTGCAAGCGACAGTATATGCGTATGTGCAGTTCCGTTCACGCAAAAAGGGCACCCCATTTCCAGGGTGCCCTTCTTTATTACAATATCATACGAAATACAGTTCCCCATCCCGTACATCTACGGTGACAGTCTGTCCCGGCAGGACTTCGCCTCTCAGCAGGCGTTTCGACAGCATGGTCTCCACCGTATGCTGCACATACCGGCGCAGAGGTCGGGCACCGTACTGGGAATCGTAGGCAGCATCCACAATTGCCAGCTTGGCTGCTTCCGTCAGCTCCACTTTGATCTGCTGATTGTCCAGCCGACGGTTCAGCTGTGCAATCTGCAGGTCGATGATCTTTGTGACATTGTCCTTGGTCAGCGGCTTGTAGAATACGATCTCATCCAGCCGGTTTAAAAACTCCGGACGGAAGGAGCGGCGAAGCAGGCTCTGCACCTGTGCCTTGGCAGCCTCGTCGATGGTACCATCAGAATTGATGCCGTTTAACAGGAATTCAGAACCCAGATTGGAGGTAAGGATCAGGATGGTATTTTTGAAGTCCACAGTACGGCCCTGGGAATCGGTAATACGACCATCATCCAGCACCTGCAGCAGAACGTTGAACACATCCGGATGGGCTTTTTCCACCTCGTCGAAAAGCACAACGGAGTAGGGCTTCCGACGGACGGCCTCCGTAAGCTGGCCGCCTTCCTCATAGCCCACATAGCCGGGAGGCGCACCGATGAGACGGGAGACGGAGAATTTTTCCATATATTCGGACATATCAATGCGGACCAGATTGGCTTCATCATCAAACAGTGCCTGGGCCAGGGTCTTGGCCAGCTCCGTCTTGCCCACGCCGGTGGGACCCAGGAACAGGAAGGAGCCGATGGGCCGGTTGGGATCCTGAATGCCGGCACGGCTGCGCTGAATGGCTTCGGCCACAGCGGTGACTGCTTCCTCCTGGCCCACCACCCGCTTGTGGAGGGTCTCATCCAGGGCCAGCAGCTTTTCCCGTTCACCCTGCACCAGCCGGGATACGGGAATACCCGTCCAACGTTCCACGATCCGGGCGATCTCCTCATCCGTGACCCGATCTCGCAAAATATTGCTTTCCTTTGCAGACTGGGCCCGACGTTCTGCTTCCTCCAGCTGCCGCTTTGCTTCCGGCAGACGGCCGTATTTCAGTTCCGCTGCCTTTTCCAGATCATAGCTCTGCTCTGCAGCTTCGATCTGGCGGTTCAGATCCTCCACAGACTCCCGCAGCTGCTGAATCTGTCCAATGGCGTTCTTCTCATTTTCCCACTGGGCCTTTCTGGCATTGAAGGTATCCCGTTCTTCTGCCAGCTCCTTGCGCAGCTCAGACAGACGGGCCTTGGACAGTTCGTCCTCTTCCTTCTTCAGGGCTGCTTCCTCAATCTCCATCTGGATAATCTTCCGGGAAACCGCATCCAGCTCTGTGGGCATGGAGTCCATTTCCGTCCGGATCTGGGCGCAGGCCTCGTCCACCAGGTCGATGGCCTTGTCCGGCAGGAACCGGTCAGTGATGTATCGGTGGGACAGGGTTGCCGCTGCGATGATGGCAGAGTCGGCGATCTTGACACCGTGGAATACTTCGTACCGTTCCTTCAGACCACGAAGGATAGCAATGGTGTCCTCCACGGTCGGTTCATTCACCAGTACCGGCTGGAACCGACGTTCCAGAGCGGCATCCTTCTCAATATACTGCCGGTATTCGTCCAGGGTGGTAGCACCAATACAGTGCAGCTCACCTCTTGCCAGCATAGGCTTCAGCAGATTGCCTGCATCCATGCTTCCCTCAGTCTTGCCGGCACCCACAATGGTGTGCAGTTCATCGATAAACAGGATGATCTGACCATTGGATTCCTTCACTTCTGTCAGAACGGCCTTCAGACGTTCCTCAAATTCCCCGCGGTACTTGGCACCGGCAATCAGAGCACCCATATCCAGCGAGAAAATCGTCTTATCCTGGAGAGATTTGGGAACATCCTTCTTTACAATCCGCTGGGCAAGACCCTCGGCAATGGCAGTTTTGCCTACGCCGGGCTCACCGATGAGAACGGGGTTGTTCTTGGTTTTCCGGGAAAGAATCCGGATCACATTGCGGATTTCCTCATCCCGGCCGATAACCGGGTCCATTTTCTGATCCCGGGCCCGCTTTACAAGATCGGTGCCGTATTTTTCCAAAGCGTCGTAGGTTCCCTCGGGATTGTCAGAGGTGACTCGCTGATTGCCCCGGACATCCTGGAGGGCCTTCAGCATCTGTTCTTTTGTGATCCGATAGGTTTCAAACAAATTTTTCACACCGCCCCGGGCTGCTTCCAGCAGGCCCAGCAGCAGATGCTCCACGGATACAAATTCGTCCTTCATGGCAGCGGCCTGTTGCTCTGCAGCAGTCATAGCTGCATCTGCATCGGCGCTGATATAAAACCGGTCAGCCTCCCGACTGCCTCTGACAGAGGGAATTTTCCGCAGCTCTGCCTTAGCTGCTGCCTCCAGACTCTCTACCGTGACTTCCATTCTGCGAAACAGCTGGGGTGCCAAACCGCCCTCCTGCTGCAGCAGTGCCAGAAGCAGATGCACCTGCTCCAGCTGCTGATGGCCGTTCTGAACAGCCAGTTCCCTTGCACTCTGGACAGCTTCCAGAGACTTCTGCGTATAGTTGTTTAAATTCATAGAGCTATCCTCCTTTTGATTTTAGCACTCCGATATTGAGAGTGCTAATTCTGTTTGATTTCACTATAGCGCATTTTCTGCAAAAGTCAAGGGCCCTATTCCAAATGCTACAAAAAGTTCACATCTGGAAAAAGTGTACAAAAGCAGCTTGCCTTTTTCTACCCGCTTAATATGTTCTTAATAAATTCCCCCTTATTTTTTAACACCCCTGGGGTATAATAAAAGCAATCCAAGGATCTCATTCTTTTTCATTTTCTTACCTCTCTTTTTCTCTGAAAGAATCCCGGTTTGGTCTGGTCAACCAAGCCGGGGTTCTTTCATTTTTCTCGTTTATTTTTACCGTTTTTGACTATTTTCGCCACGTGGACAGTTGTCCGTGTGCAAAAGCCACAAATTCCTTGTGTATTTTGCCGGAATTTTCAGCTAATTGCGTTGTTGAAAAACAGAATTATCTATAATATAATTTGATGTATATTCGTCTGTGACGGTTTATTTCCGGGAAAACAGAACAAATCGGAATAAAAAGGGATGGACATCCCTTTTTTGGTTATTTTGCAAAATAACCGCGGCTTTCTCCGCACAATACAGAAAGGAATCGATCCTATGAACTCCAAAACCTTACTATACATCCTCAAGCGCATTGCGCTGGCGGTTTTGACGATCTGGGTTGTCATCACAGTCACCTTCTTCGTCACCCGTGCCGTTCCCGGCGGCCCTTTCATGGGTGAGAAAGCAGTTACCGAGGCTGCCCTGCAGGCGCTGGAAGCCAAGTACGGACTGGACAAGCCCGTCATGGAGCAGTACTTTACCTACCTGAAGGATATCGTTACTGAGCTGGACTTCGGTCCTTCCCTGAAGCTGAGAGGCCGTATGGTCATTGATGTCATCGCTGACGGCATGAAAACTTCTGCCAAGCTGGGCGTTGTGGCCGCATTCCTGGCACTGGGCTGCGGCGTGGTCCTGGGTTCCGTCGCTGCTCTGCGGCGCAACACCATCCTGGACAAGATCATCATGGTCATCGTCACCGCCTTCGTTTCCATGCCTTCCTTTATTATGGGTACACTGCTGCTTCTGACCTTTGCGGTGATCTTCCCTATTTTCCCCGCCAACGGCTCTACCGCTGAGGGTCTGGTGCTTCCCATCATCACCCTGTCCCTGTATCCCATGGCTTACATCACCCGACTGACCCGCTCCTCCATGCTGGATGTTCTGGGTCAGGACTACATCCGCACTGCCCGGGCCAAGGGTGTCTCCCCTGTGAAGATCGTCTTCGGTCATGCCCTGAAGAACTCCCTGATTCCCGTTATCACCTACTTTGGCCCCATGCTGGCCTACATCGTCACCGGCTCTCTGGTGGTGGAGCAGATTTTCGCCGTGCCCGGCATCGGCCGCGCCTTCGTCAGTTCCATTACCAACCGTGACTATCCCCTGATCATGGGCACCACCATCGTGCTGGCCTGCCTGATCGTCATCATGAATCTGGTCAGTGACATCCTGTACAAGGTCGTTGACCCCAGAATCACCCTCGAGTAAGGAGCTGCCCCATGAACAAAAAGATTTTCTCCATGCATGTGGATGTGGATGATTTCATCCCCGCATCCGAAGAAGAAAAGGCCTATATGGTAAAAATGCGCCCCTCTACCACCTTCTTCAAGGATGGTATGAAGCGCCTGATGAAGAACAAGATCGCTGCGATCTCCATGTTCCTCATTATCATCATCGCACTCGGCTCCATCATCATCCCCTTCTTCTGGCCCTACAAGTACGACAAGATGCTGGGCAACACCCCCGGTAAGCCCATGGACCCCTCTTACAACAATCTGGCCCCCTTTGAGTACGGCACGACCGAACAGAAGCGCATCGCGGAAGGTGAAGATGTCTTCCCCCACCTCTTCGGCACTGACGCACAGGGCCGTGACTACTTTATCCGTATCGTCTACGGCACCCGTATCTCTCTGGCCGTCGGCTTCTTCGCATCCATCATCGTTCTGATTATCGGTCTGACCATCGGTTCCATCGCCGGCTATATCGGCGGCAAGGTGGATATCATCATCATGCGTATCGTGGATATCATTTATTCTTTGCCCGATACTCTGATGGTCATTCTGCTGGGTTCCGTCATGAAGGTCAGCCTTGGACCTCTGCTGGAAGGCACCATTCTGGCAAAGCTGGGCACCAACATGGTTTCCCTGTTCCTGATCTTCGCACTGCTGTACTGGTGCTCCATGGCCCGTCTGATCCGCGGTCAGATTCTTTCCCTGCGCGAGCAGGAGTACGTTCTGGCAGCACAGGCCACCGGCGCAAAGGCCGGCTGGATCATCCGCAAGCACCTGCTGCCCAACTGCATCAGCGTGGTCATCATCTCCACCTGTCTGCAGATCCCCAGCGCTATCTTCACCGAAAGCTACCTGTCCTTCCTGGGCCTGGGTGTCAACGCTCCCATGCCTTCTCTGGGCAGCCTGGCTTCCGATGCCCTGAACGGCTATGCCACCTATCCCTACCGACTGATCATCCCCGCTGTGGTCATTTCTCTGATCGTTCTGTCTCTGAACCTGTTCGGCGACGGCCTGCGGGATGCCTTCGACCCCAAGCTGAAGCACTAAGGAGGAAGTAAGCAATGGCAATGTTAGAAGTAAAAGACCTGCGCACCTCCTTCTTTACCCCCGCAGGCGAAGTGAAGGCCGTCAACGGCGTTTCTTTCAACTTAGACCACGGTAAGGTTCTTGGCATCGTGGGCGAATCCGGCTCCGGTAAGTCCGTTACGGCCTATTCCATTATGCAGATCCTGGAAAAGACCGGCAAAATTGTCGGCGGTTCCATTAAGTTCAACGGTCAGGAGCTGGTTGGCATTGGCGAGAAGGGCATGAAGTCCATTCGCGGCAACAAGATCTCCATCATCTTCCAGGACCCCATGACCTCCCTGAACCCCACCTACACCATCGGCCATCAGCTGATGGAAGCAATTATGCTCCACACAAAGCGCAATAAGAAGCAGGCACGGGAGCGTGCCATCGAAATGCTGAAGCTGGTCAACGTCAACGAACCCGAAAAGCGTATGAACCAGTATCCCTTTGAGTTCTCCGGCGGTATGCGCCAGAGAGTTATGATCGCCATGGCTCTGGCCTGTGAGCCCGACATTCTGATCGCCGACGAGCCCACCACCGCTCTGGACGTGACCATTCAGGCCCAGATTCTGGAACTGATGCAGTCTTTGCAGAAGGAACTGGGTATGGCAATCATTATGATTACCCATGACCTGGGCGTTGTGGCCCAGATGTGCGACGAAGTCATCGTTATGTACGCCGGCTCCATCTGCGAGCAGGGCAGCGCCGACGAGATCTTCTACAACCCCAAGCACGAGTATACCAAGGGTCTGATGCGTTCCATCCCCACCGTAGACTCTGACGGCAGCCGCCTGCAGCCCATCTCCGGTACTCCCATCGACCTGCTGAACATGCCCAAGGGCTGTCCCTTCGCCCCCCGCTGCGACGCTGCCATGAAGATCTGCATGCGTGAGCGCTGCCAGCGTATCCAGATCAATGACTGGCATCAGGCTGCCTGCTGGGTGAACGTGAAGGAAGCCTTTGAAAAGGGCGAACTGGAGGAGGTCACCGAAGCATGAGCGAAATCAAAAACTTAGTTGAGGTCAAGAACCTCAAAGAATACTTCCCCATCAACACCGGTCTGTTCAAGACCAAGCCCCTGAAGGCCGTTGACGACGTTTCCTTTGCCATCCGCAAGGGCGAGACCTTGGGTCTGGTTGGTGAATCCGGCTGCGGAAAGACCACCGTTGGCCGTACCCTGCTGCACCTGTACAAGCCTACCTCCGGTGAAATTTGGTTTGACGGCAAACAGATCGTAACCAAGGCTGACATTCTGGAATACCGGAAAAAGTCCGCCATGGTCTTCCAGGACCCCTATTCTTCCCTGAATCCCAGAATGACCGTCGCAGATATCATTGCCGAGCCTCTGGACGTTCACAAGCTGTATACCAGCCAGAAGGAGCGTCAGGAAAAGGTTCTGGAACTGATGGCCCGTGTGGGTCTGAACTCCGAGCACGCCAACCGCTACGCCCACGAATTTTCCGGTGGCCAGCGCCAGAGAATCGGCATCGCACGCAGCCTGGCTATGGGCCCCGAGTTTGTGGTCTGTGACGAGCCTGTTTCCGCACTGGACGTTTCCATCCAGGCACAGGTCATCAATATGTTTGACGAGCTGCAGGAAGAAATGGGCCTGACCTATCTGTTCATCGCCCACGACCTGCTGGTTGTCCGCCATATTTCCGACCGCATTGCCGTTATGTACCTGGGCAAGATGGTGGAAATGGCTGACGCTTCCGAAATCTACGACCATCCCCTGCATCCCTACACCAAGTGCCTGATGTCTGCCGTTCCCCTGCCGGACCCCATCAAGGCAAGAGAGAACAAGCGCATCGTCCTCTCCGGCGATATCCCCTCTCCCCTGAACGCCCCCTCCGGCTGCCCCTTCCGCACCCGCTGCCCCTACGCAACGGATGCCTGTGCAGAAAGCATGCCCGAATTTAAGGAGGTTTCCTCCGGCCACTTCGTGGCCTGCCACAATCTGGAGAAGTTCGGATAATAAAGTTTCCCCTACACTGCATGTCATTGCGAACCAGTCTGCAGACTGGTGTGGCAACCCCCTTCTATCATGCGACAACACCTCAAAAAATACAGGAGATTGCCACGTCGCTTCGCTCCTCGCAATGACAGTAATCCCGTTTCATCATCCCCCCCAACAGCCCATGGGGTTCGGGATCGTGAATAAAAATCTCTTACGAGAAAGGAAAATGAAAAATGAAGAAACTGATCGCTCTGCTTCTGGCACTGACCATGGTTCTCTCTCTGGCCGCCTGCGGCGCCAAGGAAGAGGCTCCCGCTGCTACCGAAGCACCCGCCGCTGCTCCCGCTGAGACCGAGGCTGCTGTCGAGATCGACCCCGTCGCAGCTGAGGCTGAAATCCGTTACGCTCTGGGCCTGCTGCTGGACCGTAACTACATCGTTGAGGAAATCACCCAGGCCGGCCAGGTCCCCGCTTCCTCCTTCGTCGCTATGGGTATGATGAACCCCGACGGCACCCAGTTCTACCAGACTGCCGGTGACAACGCTGACTTCGACGGCTACTACAACGTCGCTAAGGAAGCTTTCGAGGCTAACTACGCTGAGGCTTACGCTATCCTCTCCAAGTACTACGAAGTTGACGAGAACGGCATGTTCACCAACTTCCCCTCCCTGACCTACCTGTACAACACCTCCGATTCCCACAAGGCTATCGGCGAGTACATGCAGTCCGCTCTGGCCGCTGTTGGCATCAACATGCAGCTGGAGAACCAGGAGTGGAACACCTTCCTGAACACCCGTAAGAACGGTGACTTCTCCATCGCCCGTAACGGCTGGGTCGCTGACTACACCGATCCCATCTGCTTCCTGGATATGTGGACCTCTGGCTCCGGCAACAACGACGTTCAGTTCGGCAAGGGCGCTCACGCTGATGTCGCTGCTTACTCCCTGGATCTGACCGCTCAGGGCTACGACATCAAGGTTGAGAACGCTACTTGGGCTGAGACCTACGACGTTCTGATTTCCACCATCAAGGCTTGCACCGACAACGAGATGCGCTACGAGCTGATGCACATCGCTGAGGACATGCTGATGTCCACCGGCTGCATCGTTCCCCTGTACTTCTACACCGACCTGTACATGATCGATGACTCCGTCGAAGGCTTCTTCGGCAACCCCCTGGGCTACAAGTACTTCTCCACCACCACCGTTAACGGTGAGGGCAACTCCATCTCCGTGTGCCTGGCTTCCGAGCCCGACACTCTGGACCCCGCTCTGAACTCCGCTGTTGACGGCGCTACCATGACCGCCAACATGTTCGCCGGCCTGGCCAAGTGGGCCCTGGACGAGAACGGCAACCTGGCTATCGTTGCTGACTGCGCAGCTGAGCTGCCCGAGGGCGTCGTCAACGAGGACGGCACCGTCACCTACACCTACACCCTGAAGGAAGGCCTGAAGTGGTCCAACGGCGACGCTCTGACCGCTGCTGACTTCGCTAACTCCTGGAAGCGCGCTGCTTCCTCCGCTCTGGCTGCTGACTACGGCTACATGTTCGAGCAGGTCAAGGGCTATCCCGATGAGCTGGCTGTTGAGGCTACCGACGATCTGACTCTGGTCGTTACCCTGAACAACGCTGTTTCCTACTGGAACGAGCTGCTGGCATTCCCCACCTACTTCCCCGTTCACGCTTCCTGCTTCGAGAACGAGGCTTGGGCTACCGATCCCTCCACCTACATCTCCAACGGTGCTTACAAGATGACCGGTTGGGAGCACAACTCCGTCATCACTCTGACCAAGAACGAGAACTACCACGATGCTGACGCTGTCACCATGAACGAGGTCAAGTGCTTCCTGTCCGACGACAGCAACAACATGCTGACCAACTTCAAGAACGGCACCTGGCAGCTGATCGACGACGTTCCCACCAACGAGATCGCAACCCTGAAGGTTGACTATCCCACTGAGTTCGTCATCGCCGGCCAGATCGGCACCTACTACGTCTGCTGGAACATCAACGAGCCCCTGCTGCCCTGATTTCCTTTGACGTAAGTCCCTAACAAACGAGAACGCCTCCGCGCAAGCGGAGGCGTTTTTCTTATATGCTCACAGTTTTCGTTGCCACATTCTCGCAGAAGGTTTTATCGTGGTCCACAAACAAAATGGTGGGCTGGAAGGTCAGCAGCAGCTCCTCCAGCTGCATGCGGGAGAAGATATCGATATAATTCATGGGCTCGTCCCAGATATGCAGGTGCTTCGGCTGGCAGATGCTTCTGGCAAGGAGCACCTTCTTCTTTTGTCCTTCGCTCAAGGATGCCATATCCCGCTCTATCTGGCCCTTTGGCACATCCAGCTTGCTTAGGATGGCCAGAAAGAGACTTTCCTCCACCCCGGCTTCCCGGGCAAAGTCGGAGAGTTTTCCCCGCAGGTCAGAGGAAGTTTGGGAAACCAGAGAGATTTCCAGCCCATTTCCCAACCAAACCTCACCGGTATGGGGGATCTCCTCCCCGCAGATCAGCTTCAGAATACTGCTCTTTCCGCTGCCGTTGATGCCCTGCAGGGCGATCCGGTCTCCCTGTTGAATATCAAAGGTCACACCGCTGCATACCGGCCGGTCCCCATATTGAATAGACACATTTTCCAGCCTAACCAGTCGTTTTAGATGGAAAGGGGTCTGGAAAATTTTCAGTTCATCGGCGCGTTCGATATTTTTCAGCAGCTTTCCCTTTTCTTCCATGGCTGCATTTCGGCGGTTTTCGATGGACTTGGCTCTTGCCATCATTTTTGCGGACTTGTGGCCGATATAACCTTTGTCAAGGGCCCCGGCTTTGGTGGCCTCCACCCGGTCCGACCAAGTCGATGTCTGCCGGGCTGCCTGTTCCAGACGGCTGATCTCCTTTTTTAACTTCTCATTCTCCGCCTGCTCAAAAACATCCCGCCGCTGCTTATTCTCCCACCATGTACTGAAATTTCCTTTCGTGACCTCAATGTTTGCCTTATTGATAGACAGGATATGATCCACGCAGCCGTCCAGAAAGCTGCGGTCATGGGAAACCAGCAGAAATCCCCGCTTGCTTTTCAAATAGCTGCTCACCAGCTCCCTGCCCCGGAGGTCCAGATGGTTGGTTGGCTCATCGATAAGCAGGAACTGGTTTTCCCGGGAGAACAGCACCGCCAACTGCAATTTCGTCTGCTCTCCCCCGGAGAGGGTGCTGTAGGGGCGGTACAGCAGTTCTTCTTCCAATTGCAGCTTTCCCAGCTCCCGGGCAATCTTCCAGTATTCATAGTCAGGATAGATATCCTCCACTACCTCCATGGCCAGCCTTTCCCGGTCCTCAACGAAATAAGGGAAATAAGAAAAACCCACGGAAGCGGAAATACTCCCCTGATATTCGTATTTTCCCTGCAACAGATTTAAAAAAGTGGTCTTTCCCCGGCCGTTTCTTCCGGTGAAGCCCAAGCGCCAGTTGGTGTCGATCTGGAAGCTGACATGGTCAAATATGGTTTCGTAGCTTCCGTCGTAAGAAAAGGTTAAATCCGATACTTGAATCAGTGACATAATGCCCTCCAAAAATCAAAAATGGCCGCAGGAAACGCATTCCCGCAGCCAGCATAAGGGCGCACTCTACCCAAACACAGAGTACCGCTATGTCAGTCTGAAAGAGGTCCGCACTTTCCTGCCAAAAAGGGCACAGCAAAGCCAGCGGCCTTTCGCCGCTTTTGCTTGATTGCCCAAATCATCAGCAAGAAATATTGCGCATTCTTTCAGCTCCCATCTTTTTAAAGTATTTGTATTATAGCACAGCAAGCTTTCAATTACAAGAGGGCTACCCCTTATTTCTCCGTCGCCTGAATATGGTCGGCCGCCCATTTTCCGTAATTATCCCGGTGGAAGGCATGGTACTGCTCATAGGTCAGTTTTTCACCAAAGCTCATCAGCTCCATTTTTACGCCAAAGAGCCAGACGAATACCTCCATGCTCTGCATACCCGCCTTTTCGTAGAAATGCTTCCGGCGGAGGCGCTCTGCTTTGTTGCCGCTTTCCTCATAGACGCTCTCAATCTCCAGAAACACGCCCTTTCCAGCATAGTGCTTCTGCATCAGCGGCAGAATTTCGGAACCGATGCCGGTGCCCCGCTGATTCTCTTCCACTGCAAGATAATCGATTAGGATATTTTGCTCACCGTTTATGGTGATGACGATGCCCGCAAAGCTTCCGTTCCGGGTAAAGCGCCAGATGTGGGTCTTCCCTTCCCGAAATTTTCTCAGGATCATAAAAAAGGGCTTTTTCTCCGATTTCGGAAAGGCCTTCTGATATAAACAATAAATCTCTGCCCACTGTTTCAGTCCTTTGGGCGCGGCGTATTGCAGCATAGACTCAACTCCTTTGGAGGATATTCTAACAGCGGGACAGAAAAATGTCAATCCGCGCAGAAAGTTTTGACTTTTCCTGCGTTGTTTGGTACTATGGAGAAAATTCTGTAGTGCGAGGAAATATCATGCCAAATGTTATTGAAATCACCGACTTTTCCGCCCCGGAACTGGATGTGTATGCCCGGCTGACGGAGGCACAGCTCCTTAACCGCTTTGAACCTGCCAAGGGTATGTTCATTGCCGAAAGTCCCAAGGTCATCCACCGGGCGCTGGATGGAGGCTGCGAACCCGTGTCCATGCTGATGGAGCGCAAGGACATCGACGGCTCTGCCGCGGAAATTTTGGCCCGGTGCCCGGAGATTCCGGTTTACACCGCCGACGAAGACCTGCTGTGCGGGCTTACCGGCTACCATCTTACCCGGGGTGTGCTGTGTGCCATGCGCCGTCCCCAGCTGCCCACGGTGGAGGAAATCTGTGCCAAGGCAAACCGCATCGTGATTCTGGAAAATGTCCAGAATCCCACCAATGTGGGAGCCATTTTCCGCTCCGCCGCTGCTCTGGGCATGGACGCGGTGCTGCTGACTCCCGGCTGCTCCAATCCCCTCTACCGCCGCAGCGCCCGGGTCAGTATGGGCACCGTGTTCCAGATTCCCTGGACCTTTACGGGAAGCTGGCCCGAAGACGGAATGAAGCAGCTGCACGATCTCGGTTTTAAAACTGCCGCCATGGCTCTCAGTGACAACTCCGTGTCCATCGATGATCCCGCCCTCATGGCAGAGGAAAAACTGGCGGTCCTCATGGGCAGCGAAGGCGACGGTCTGACAGATTCCACCATCGCCGCCTGCGACTATACGGTGAAGATCCCCATGTATCATGGGGTGGATTCCCTGAATGTGGCCGCCGCCAGCGCCGTGGCTTTCTGGCAGCTGAGAAAGAAGTGACTGTAGGGGGCGGCCTCCCGGACGCCCCGCTTTTTCTATTTTGGCCTCACATTTCACCGTACCCAGTACCGCCGGGGCGTCGGGGACGCCGCCCCCTACAATTTTCTATTAGGAGATAATTATTATGGAACTGCTCAATGGCCGTCCTGCAACGAACGAAGGACGGCTTGACAAAGAGATCCGCTGCTACGACCTGCTGGACAAGCTGGGCATCGCGTATCAGCGCATTGACCACGAGGAAGCCAACACCATGGAGGCCTGCGTGGAGATCGACAAGGCATTGAACGCCACCATCTGTAAGAATCTGCTGCTGTGCAACCGCCAGTGTACCCAGTTTTACCTGCTGATGCTGCCGGGAGAAAAGCACTTCAAGACCAGCGTCTTCTCCAAGCAGATTGGCTCCTCCCGGCTTTCCTTTGCCGCCCCGGAATATATGGAGGAATACCTGGATATCACCCCCGGTTCTGTCAGCGTGCTGGGTCTTATGAACGACCACCATAACCATGTAGAGCTGGTCATCGACGAGGATATCCTCAAGGGCGAATACTTCGGCTGCCACCCCTGCATCAACACCTCCTCCCTGCGCCTGAAAACCGCAGATTTGATGGAGAAGATCATCCCGGCTATGGGCCATACGCCCCGGATTCTACCGATTTCAGAGGGGTGATTCTTATGATCCGTCAAGCACAGCGGGGGGACCTGCCCGCAATTACCGGTCTTGCTTCCCGGCTGTGGCCAGATGCCACCGTTCCGGAACTGGAAGACAGTTTTTCTTCCCTTCTTTCCCATAGTGACGCTGCTGTTTTTCTTGCCTTTTCCAACAGTCAGCCAGTAGGTTTCGCCCAGTGCCAGCTGCGGCATGACTATGTAGAGGGCACAGACAGTTCTCCTGTGGGATATCTGGAAGGGATTTATGTAGAGGAACTCCACCGCAGACGTGGCTTCGCCCGCCTGCTTCTGGCAGCCTGTGAGGTTTGGGCGCAAGAACAGGGCTGCACAGAATTTGCCAGCGACTGTGAACTGGATAATATTGACAGCTTTCATTTCCATCTTGGCCTCGGCTTTGAGGAAGCAAACCGCATTATCTGCTTCACCAAAAAGCTGTAACTTCTGTCATCGAGGATTTCTTATGAAACGCATTGCAATTTCTCCCAGTTTTGAACAGTTTCCTATAGAATTTCATCCTTTTTTAAGGAAAGACCCTGTTGTAAAACTCGAAAATAGGTCGATAGAACACGTAGGGGCGATTATCAATCGCCCGCGGGCGCTCAATGAGCGCCCCTACGTCCACGAGACGTAACCAGCTCCAAAATCTTAGGGCGTGCTGCATTATTCTGCAGCACGCCCTTTTGTCTTATTCCTGTTCCTGGGGGTACACGATACCCCAGTCTCTGCGGAGGCTGTCCATAAGTTCCATGGTGCGGACGGATTCTTCCAGAGAGATGGCATCGGGCTGATACTTTCCCTCCTGAATGCAGCGGACGGCTTCTGCAAATTCGTATTCGTAGCCGTTGACCTGTTTCGGCACCTCGTAACATTCCAGCAGTTCGTCCCGGTCATTGTAGACGCTGACGGACTGGGGATTGTTGATATTTTCTACCACGATGTAGCCTGTCTCGCCGTAGAAGATGCCCTTCCGGTCAGAGCGGCCATAGATGCCATGGGTCAGCACTGCCATGCGGCCATCCCGGTAGAAGATGGTAATGGTCTCCATGCCGTCCACGCCGCTTTCCGTCAGCTGGACACTGGAACCGATGCGGTCGATGTCCCAGCCGAAATGGGTCAGGGCAAAGCTCAGGCCATAGATACCCACATCCAGCAGGGCACCGCCTGCCAGTGCCGGTTCCTGAATCCGGCGGACATGGTCAATATCATAGGACAGATTGGCGGTCAGAGTGTGGATTTTTCCCACCTTGCCGCTGTGCAGCACCTTCTGTATGATCTCCCGTGAAGGCATGTACCGGGGCCAGATGGCCTCACCTGCGAAGATCCCGTGATTTTCTGCGTACTCCCGGATCGTTTGGGCCTGCTTTGCATTCATAGTAAAGGCCTTTTCGCAAAGTACCGGCTTTCCGTGGGTCAAGCACAGCATCATGTGCTCAAAATGGTGGGAATGGGGTGTCGCCACATACACCAGCTCCACCTCCGGGTCGGCTGCCATAGCCTCATAGCTGTCATAGGTTTTGGCAAAGCCGAACTCCTTTGCAAAGGCTTCCGCCTTTCCGGGAGTCTGAGAAGCCACGGCATAGCATTCGATCTGCGGAAGTGCCAGCCATGCGGGAGCTACGCTGCGGGAAATATTTCCTGCGCCGAGAACGCCCAGTTTCATAAAAAACCATCCTTTCCGTTTTTCTTTTATTGTACCATAACCACAGCCCATGTCAATTTTTTCCTGAGGAAATGCCGGCAGCTTTCATTGACTTCCCCATTGGCAAATGCTACAATATTGGCAGAATTGTAAGAAAATGGAGGTTTTCCATGAGTCTTAAGGAACAATTGCTGCTGACCGGCGCCTGCGTTCTGGGGCGAATGGGGTTGGTTTTCAACACATTGATGCGAATCTACAACCGTTACAGAGCGGGGCGTCCGGGAGGCCGCCCCCTACATCCCATATCATAAAGGAGCAAACCTATGAAAGACAAACATCCGGAATATATGACCACGAAAAAGGAGCGCATCAGCTACTGGACCTATTTCGTGGGACAGAATATCTACTACAACATCACCGCCGCCTTTATCTCCACTTATCTTGCCATGCAGGGCATCAATCTGGCAAAAGTCGCTGTGGTGCTGCTGATCGTGAAGGTCTGGGATGCTATCAACGATCCCATTTTCGGCTTCATTTTTGACAAGGTCAAATTCAAAAACGGGCAGAAGAGCCTGCCCTGGCTGCGGATCGCCACGGCACTGATCCCTGTTGTCACCATCATTCTCTTCTCCATTCCCTCTGCCCTGTCGGAAACCGGCAAGCTCATTTGGTTCGGCGTTGCCTATCTGCTGTGGGATACGGTCTATACCCTGACAGACGTGCCTGCCTATGCCATGCTGAACACCATGACCGACAACCTGCAGGAACGCAACACCCTGCTTTCCATCAACCGCGTTTTCTCCGGCGGCGGTGTGCTGATTTACGGCGTGGTGCTGCCTCTGCTGATCAGTGAGCAGGTGGGCATGAGCGCCACCATGGCGGTCGCCATTCTTTCCATCTTCAGCGCACTGACCATGGTGCCTCTGAACATCAACTGCAAGGAACGCAACTACAAGCCTGAGCAGGAGGACGAGAATTTCTCTCCCCGCCAGATGTTTACCTACCTAAAGAGCAACAAATACCTGCTGATCTACTACGGCGGCTATATGGCCACCGACGCTCTGAAGACCTTCAACGCAGTGCTGCTGTTTGCCTCTTTCTACCTCTTCGGCAACTCCCTGTTCTCCATTGTGCTGAATATTCTGAATATGGTGCCCGGTGTCTTTGCCGCCATGCTGATGCCCACCATTTTGAAGCGTTTCGACAAGTTTAAGACCCTGTTCTGGTGCAACATGGTCTGTGTGGTCATGGGTCTTGCCATCTATTTCCTGGGCTATGACAACCAGGGCATCTTCCTGACTCTTACCGTCATCCGCACTGTGCCCATGAGTATCGTAGGCATCCTGGCCTTTATGTTCACTCCCGACTGCGCCGAATACGGTCAGTACAAATCCGGCATCAGCGCCAAGGGCATCACCTTCGCCATCCAGACCTTCTCTGTGAAGATCACCGGTGCGGTGTCTTCCTCTCTGGCTCTGTTCCTGCTGGGTCTCTTTGGCTGGATCAGTGTGGAGGCAGAAAGCTTCGAGCAGCTGGCTGCCATGAACATCCAGCAGTCTCCTGCCGCTTTGAACGGTCTGTGGATCGTCTATGCACTGGTGCCCGTCATCGGCATGATCATCTCCACCTTCTTCTATCTGGGCTACAAGCTCAACGATAAGGATGTGCAGATCATGGCAAAATGCAATTCCGGTGAGATCACCAGATCCGAAGCAGAAGCACTCCTCTCCAGAAAATATTAAAAAGCCACCGGCCCGTACCAAGAAAGGTACGGGCCGGTATATTTTGTTCGATACGCTGGCGCGGGAGCGCCCAAGGCTTCCCCCGGGGGGAAGCTGGCAAAAATCTTTGATTTTTGACTGATGAGGAATGCGGGCGGTAATGTTACGATTTGCACTATATTTCAGACCTATTCCGGATTTGAAACTGCACGCCACCCCTCATCCGTCACGGCTTACGCCGTGCCACCTTCCCCCCGGGGGAAGGCTTTATCCACAATTTCCCATTTTCCTGGAAAAGTCCGGTTTATTGCCCACAATATATGGTATCCTCCACTCAGCCACCAAAGATACTGTAAAAAAGGAGGTTTTCCCTCCACCGCAACGGTTTTGTTACCGGATTGTATCTTGACAAACAGCACCTGTTGTGGCAATATATTGTGGAGGTTTCGAGAACATGGCACAACATATAGTGTCTTACGCCGGAATCCGGCTCCCTCTCCCTCAATTCCAGAAGAAAGTCGAGACAATATCTATGATCCAGAGCATCATTAAGCGCGATGGCCGCGTTGTTTTATACGATCAGAATAAAATCGCTGCTGCGATCCTCCGTTCCCTGGAGGCTTCCGGTGACGGCAATGCTGCCGACGCTGCCCGGGTCGCCAACGATGTCCAGCGGGAGCTGGAGAGCCGCTTCTCCACCCAGGCCCCCAACATTGAGGCCATTCAGGACACCGTGGAGCGCCAGCTGATGAACCACGGCTTCAGCGCCGCTGCCAAGGCCTACATTCTCTACCGGGCCAACCGCACCCGGGCAAGAGAGGCCAACTTCAGCCTGATGAAGACCATCGATGAGATCACCAATATCGATGCCCGCATCAGCGATATGAAGCGGGACAACGCCAACATCGACGGTAATACCGCCATGGGCTCCATGCTGCAGATCGGCAGCGCCGGTGCCAAGGCTTACAACGAGATCTATCTGCTCCGTCCCGAGCATGCCAGGGCCTACCGCAACGGTGACATCCATATCCACGACTTCGACTTCTACAGCCTCACCACCACCTGCTGCCAGATCGACATTCTGAAGCTGTTCCATGGCGGCTTCTCCACCGGTCATGGTTATCTGCGGGAGCCCAATTCCATTCAGAGCTATGCCGCACTGGCTGCCATCGCCATCCAGTCTAACCAGAATGACCAGCACGGCGGACAGTCCATCCCCAACTTTGACTACGGCATGGCCGAAGGCGTTGCCAAGACCTACCGCAAGGCCTTTACCCGCCGTCTGAAGGATGCTGTGGAGGACTATCTGGACCTGAGCGATGAAACCGCTGCCGTCACCGCCATTATTGAAGCTGCGGAAGCTTCCACCGGTGAGACTGCCAAGCTGGAAAGCAGCGCCGCCTACATCGCCGCTGTATCCGAAGGACTGGCAAAGCAGTACGGCATTTCCCCCGAAATGGCCCACAAGCTCCTCACCCGGGCTTCCATCCGTGCCTATAAGAAAACCAACCGGGATACCCAGCAGGCCATGGAGGGCTTCGTTCACAATCTGAACACCATGCACTCCCGTGCCGGTGCCCAGACTCCCTTCTCCTCCATCAACTACGGTACCGATGTCTCCCCTGAGGGCCGTATGGTCATCCGCAACATTCTGCTGGCTCTGGATGCCGGTCTGGGCCATGGCGAGACCTGTATTTTCCCCATCCACATCTTCAAGGTCAAGGAAGGTGTCAACTACAACGAGGAAGATCCCAACTACGACCTGTTCCGTCTGAGCTGCAAGGTCAGCGCCAAGCGCCTGTTCCCCAACTATACCTTCCTGGACTCCCCCTTCAATCTGCAGTACTATGTCCCCGGCCGTCCCGAAACGGAAGTTGCCACCATGGGCTGCCGTACCCGCGTCATGGGCAACGTCTACGATCCCACCCGGGAGATCTCCTATTCCCGCGGCAACCTGTCCTTCACCTCCATCAATCTGCCCCGACTGGCTATCGAAAGTGACGGCGACGAGGAAATCTTCTACGAGAAGCTTCACGGCATGCTGGAGCTGGTAGCCCAGCAGCTGCTGGACCGCTTCGAGATTCAGGCCAGCAAGCATATCTACAACTATCCCTTCCTGATGGGCCAGGGCGTCTGGCTGGATTCCGACCAGCTGACATTGCAGGATGACCTGCGGGAGGTCCTGAAGCACGGCACTCTGTCCATCGGCTTCATCGGACTGGCCGAGACCCTCACCAGTCTCTACGGCCAGCACCACGGTCAGAACGAGGAGATTCAGAAGAAGGGCCTGGAGATCATCGGCTTCATGCGCAAATTCTGCGACGAGAAATCTCAGGAGCTGAAGATGAACTTCTCCCTGCTGGCAACTCCCGCCGAAGGCCTCTCCGGCCGCTTCATCCGCATGGACCAGAAGCGCTTCGGCAAGATCAAGGGCATCACCGACCGGGAATACTACACCAATTCCTTCCACATCCCCGTCTGGCATCCCATTTCCGTCTATGACAAGATCCGTCTGGAAGCCCCTTACCACGCCCTGTGCAACGCAGGCCACATCAGCTATGTGGAGCTGGACGGCGACACCGCCCGGAATGTGGAAGCCTTCGAGTCTGTGGTCCGCTGCATGCATGACTTCGGCATCGGCTACGGCTCTATTAACCACCCCGTTGACCGTGACCCCATCTGCGGCTATGTGGGCATCATCGGAGATGTCTGCCCCCGCTGCGGCCGGCATGAGGGCGAGGAGATCGCCCCTGAGCGCATCGAAGAGCTCAAGCGCCTGTACCCCCAGATGCCTGCTTTCCAGGGCATTGAGTGATCTTGTCACAGTAATCAGATTCCTGTTTTGTAATAATAATGGTGCATGAGGGACTGCATTCCCCGTATGCCTTACATCCCCTATTGGTACTAAGGAGGTACTTTTTATGACTGTCAAATCCAAGAACGAAAAGCTGGGCCAGGGTGTTGGCTTTGAGCGCATCCGCCGCATCACCGGTTATCTGGTAGGCACCATGGACAAGTGGAACGATGCCAAGCGGGCTGAGGAGCGTGACCGTGTGAAGCACGGCCTGAACGGCAATGCTTGAGTTAAGCGGCATCGTTTCCGACAGCATTGTAGACGGTCCCGGCATCCGCACCACCATTTTTTCCCAGGGCTGTCCCCATCACTGCCCCGGCTGCCATAACCCCGAAACCTGGGCTTTTGGCTGCGGCACCCGGATTCCGGTGGAGGCAGTTGTGGAGATCGTGGAAAGCAATCCGCTTTGCCGGGGTGTCACCTTCTCCGGCGGCGAGCCCTTTGCCCAGGCGGAAGGCTTTGCGCGCCTCGCAAGAGTGCTGAAAGAAAAAGGCTACGAGATAGCCTCCTATTCCGGCTACACTTTTGAGGAGCTTCTGAGGGGCTCTGAGGCCCAGAAAGAACTGCTGCGGTCCATTGATATTCTTATTGACGGACGGTTTATCCTGGCCCAGAAGAGCCTGGAGATTGCATTCCGGGGCAGCCGGAACCAGCGGATTCTGGACATAAAAAAGAGCCTTGCCGAAGGCAGGGCTGTAGAGACCGCCAGCAAACGATGGCAGGGTGAGTATTGAAATCAGAATGCAGGTCGGGGATCTCTTCCCGACCTGCATTTTTTGTTGTTTTCAATATACCAGATTACTTGCCCTGGCATAGTCACTGGGCTTTACGAACAGCTGATACAGATAGGTCTGGGTCTCCATGGCAGAATAGGTGGTGCGGACGGTTTCTGCCGCCTTGGCATTGAAGCTGCGGGACAGCACATTGTCAGAAACCGTGGTCTTTACCTCATATTTGATCCCATTTTTGTCCAGAATCTGCTTCACCCGTGCAAGCTCCTGGGGATCGGTGTCCATCATCAGCCGCTTTCTCAAAATAAACACATTTTCCTCCTTATGCAAAGCCAAATGGGTTGACGATTTTTTCCAAGCCAAAGGTTTTCACCGCCATGCGGTACATGGCTCTGGCATGGATGCGGTCATGCCAGAGGAAACGGCGCAGGACCTTCCGCAGTGACCACCATTCGCCGTAGCTTCCTTCCTCCGCTTGCCTTTCCAGAAATCCGGGAAGCTGCTCCAGTTTTTCAAAACCGCGCTGCCGGCAGTCCGCGATGGTGCCTTCGTTGTCTGCCTCTACGCCGATCTCGGCGAAGTAGTAGGCGTTGACGCTTTTGGTATGGCGGTACATCTCCTCTGCCGTCCGGGGCACCGGACCGTAGAAGGTCTGACGAGGCGTCAGACAGCTCACATTTCTGTCAGGAACAGAATCGTACAGCTTCTGAAAATCCGCGGCAGAGCGCAGCGCAAGGGCTTTCAGGCGTTCATACGCTTCCCGGGTCAAAGGCTGCTGCTCGCTGTCGAAGAGAACATCGGAATCTGCGTCCCGGATCTGCAGGTCCGAAGCCTTTTCCTGCACGATCTCGATTTCTGTGGTATCCAAGCTGCTGCCGCCCTTCCAGCGAAGATACGCCCTGATCTCTCCGGGCATCTTCCCTTTGGCGGTTTCCAACGTTTCTCCTCTTGCAAAGGCACCGGGGAAATCCTCGGCATAGAGGATGGTATCCTCTGCGTTATGCTCCCAGATACAGCGAATATTCATGGTGTCCCCTCCGTTCAGGATGACATAGTTGTCACATCTTTGCAACTATCATAACATGGAAATAACAGGAAGTCAAATTCTTCTGTATGCAACGTGGATAGCAACCCGGAACGGGCTCATTATATCAAGGTACCGGCAGGGGCTGGGCAGCGACCCGGAACGGACTCGTTACATTATGGTGTCGGCGGGGCTGAGCAGCGACCCGGAACGGACTCGTTGCCACTTTATTTCCTTTCAGAAATAAAGTGTAAGGTAGCGCTGGGGCCCTACCCAGCGCCCAACAGCCCACTGGGCTGTTGGATTTAAATCTTCGAGTCCGTTTTCGGACAACAAAAAAAGAAGTATATCTTAAGATCGGAAGAGCGGTTCAGCAGGAATGCCGAGACCGATC
>ERZ1032130.33-NODE-33-length-41613-cov-11.442346_pt1 | contig 41613 bp, 42 predicted proteins | sample MGYA00517879_ERZ1032130 | MGnify/ENA primary metagenome ERZ1032130 (study PRJEB33719, sample SAMN04262597) | wastewater metagenome | biome: rural village; feature: animal feces; material: feces | host: Bos taurus | place: El Salvador | collected 2012-01-31 ...
GATTCTCTTTCTGCTTCAGATAGTCCGTCAGCTTGATGTACTGCTCATAGGTGATGATATTGGAGGTATCTTCCACTTCATCATCTTCTGCAAAGATGTTTGAATCCTCCGCCTGCCAACGCCATACCACATACTCCATGGGATTGAAGCTTAGCAGTTTTTTGGGGAATACAGCAAACTTGAACGCCCGTTGAAGCACCGCCGCAAACTGCCGCAGATAACCTTTGCTGAGAGGTTGGGTCGGTGTGCCTTCCGGGGATTTACCACCGAAGCAGAGCTGATCCGCATAGGCTTGCAGATGGTCTGCTGTGACAGATTTTAGCTTCCGGTCAGCGATGGGATGCTTCTTGATTCGTTCCACATTGCCTTGATAGGCCATCACGGTGCCATTACTGAGATTACTGGGTTTGAGATCTTCTTCTACCCATAGATCCAACAGCTCGCTCACCGTAAGGTTGTCATCCTTGGCTACGAACTTTTTGGATTCGTAGTCATCCATCGCCTTGCGGAGCATGGCTTCCGTTTCGCTCTTACTTTCGGTGCCGGGGAATTCTTTTTGGATACGCTGCCCGTTTTCATCTTCGATGTAGAAGCGGTAGTACCACTTCTTGCCCTTTTTTCTTACAGATCCTTTTGCCATAGATAATACTTGGTCTCCTTTCTTACCCGTGGCAATCGGAACTGTGACATATGCTATGCGTGAAATAAATTGTGTCACATTTGCCGGTTGGGTTTCCAATCGGCCTTTTCCTTACTTATTCAGTTTATAAAGTGCCACGGTTAGTCCTCTGCGCCTTCCAGCCGCTTCCGTGCATCGTACTTGATTCGGTGGATATCACCGATCTTGACGTTGGTACGGCCTTCGTCGTAGATATGTAACAGTCCATCTAGATAACGCTTCATGTCCTCGATGATGGGTTCCATCTCTTTCTGATAAACCCGTTCTACAATAGCACCGGACTCAATGGCATACCGGGTCAAAGATTCCTTCAGTCCTTCGTCTGTCGCAACTTCATCAGCCTTTCGCATTGCTCTTGCGAAATGTACCGAGTAGATGGAGAACAGATCAATAAGGCTGCACAGGTGTCCGGTGAGGAAACTTTGGTAGGCTTCCGTCCCCACAACACTGTCCATTTCTTTTAGAAAGTCTTTGATATGCTCGTCCAGTTCCATGCAGCATTTGGTGTAACCGTCATATTCCTTTTCTTCGGAAAGTCCGGTCAGCCACTCCGGGGTAGTTAGGAGCGCATCCGCCAGAGAAATGACAAGATACCGTTTCTCGGGATCGACACCCTTGGATTCATAGCGCTGTATGGTGGATTTGTTTACACCAAGCCGCTTGCCGAGATCGCCCATGGAGAGATTCAGTTCCGTTCTTCTCTCCTTGACTCTCTCACCGACTTGTTTTGCGGTGAATGTAGTTGGTTCATTCATAGGCTTTTCACCTCCGTTGACATCATTGTAGCATACATCGTTGCAATTTGCAATAGTTATTTCCATATTGTTTTAAGTTTATTCACATAGAGGGTTGCAAAATGCATTGACAGGTAATGGCAAACTAAGTATAATAATGGTACAGCCGTTGCAAAACGAGTATTCTAACAAGGAGGTAAGCAAAATGAGCGTAGGCAAAATGGGACTGACCATCGAAGAAGCGGCGGAAACCACCGGCATCGGACGCAATACCATGCGGAAACTGGTGGACTGGGGCAAACTGCCGGTTCTCAAGGTGGGACGCAAGACCATCATCCGTAAGGATGCCCTGGAGCGATTCATGGAGGTCAACCAGGGACGAAACCTTTTGGTTCAGAACGATGTGCGGAAGATCGAATGAGTACCTCTCAGAAGCCCTCGGCGCTTGAGAGCGAAATACACCCCTCGCACAAATCTGACGATTTGTTCAAGCGGTATTTCGCCCTGCCGGGAGCCTGGATCATAGCTTCATGCGTGAAAAATCAGCTATAACCCAGCGGAAATTGCAGACGCAATTTCCATTGCTGTTCCGGCTGCTGCGGCATCCAAAACAGCGCAACTGCATTACGCAGTTGCAAAAGAGAACGACGGGGCAACGAGGGATACGACGAGAGAGAACGTAGGGACGCAAGCACGGACGGGAGCCAAAGAAAACAGGAAATCAACGAAAAAAGGGAGATGATATATGGCACGGCACAGCTTTATCCGAATGTCAAAGCTGCCGAATGTTAAGGGAAGAATCGACTATATTTCCAGCCCCGACAGGCAGGAAAACCTATACGCAACCTACCAGACCGCAGACACGGAGTTCTGGAAAAACCTGGCTTTTGAGAGTCAGCAGGAGTTCCGGCGCTTCGGCACAGAGGGCAAGTGCATCGAAGCCAGAGAGCTGATCATTGCTCTGCCGGAGGTGTACACCACCTATGACCCCCAAGAGGTATTGAAGGAGTTTACAGAGGAATTTCACAAGCGGTACGGTGTAGAATGCGTCAGCGCACTCCACCACAACAAGCGCAAGACCAACTACCACATACACCTGATATTCAGTGAACGGACACTTCTGCCGGAGCCGGATATCAAGATCGCCAGCCGCAGCGTGTTCTATGACGAGACCGGCAAGCGGGTACGCACCAAGAAAGAACTTACCGGAGAGGATGGGGAAATCAGACCGGGATGCACGGTCATCAAGAAAGGCGAAGTCTACGAACAGCATATGTTCACCCCCAAGGATGAACGGTTCAAGGACAAAGGCTTCCTACACAATCTGAAAGAAATCTATACCGATTTGATCAACCGACATATCTCCGATCCGACCCAGCAGCTCCGGGTGTTCGATCCCAACGGTGTGTATCTTGCAACCAAGAAGATCGGCAAGAACAATCCCAGGGCGGCGGAGATCGAAGCGGACAATGCCGCAAGGCAGGAATGGAACCGCACAGCGGACATGGCATTGCTGTCCGGTATTGCGGAAGAAACCATCATTGAACTGAAAAATGAGGAGATCCACAACAAGGCCGCTGACTCCGTGACTAAGCATGGCTGGCTGCCGGAACTGTTCCGAAAGATTGTCCGCACAGCTAAGGAACTGCTGCAAGGCATCATTCGCAGTACGCAGCTCCCGCCCAAGCCGGTGCTGAATATGGACATAGCGGAGTTCCGTAAAATGCAGCAGCTGATGATCAAGGTACAGAACAAGGCGAAGCACATCCGGCAGATGCAGGATACTGAACTACCCAGGCTGAAAGCACAGCTTGCCGATGTAAAGGGCATATTCAAAGGCAAGGAGCGTAAAGCACTGGAACAGGAAATTCAGAAACTGGAACAGACCATCCGGGAAGAACTGGACGCACTGCCCACCATTCTGGAAGAGGACGGCTATCCCGATGTGCAGGCATTCACAGCTACCTACCGAAAGGCAGAAAAGATCGTCAGTCAGTATAACCGAGATCTTGCCCAGTGGGAACAAACGGTGCAGGAAAAGAAGCGGTCCGCAGAAAAGCCGCCGGAGAAACAAAGTGTCCGAGAACAGCTTCGCAGGCTTCAAGAGGAAGGGCGGAAAACTCCCAGGAACAGAAACCGAGATTACGAACGGTAACTTTGACAACAAAAAACACACCGCTCAGCGGAAGAATTTCCGCTGGCGGTGCTTACATAGACAGAAATAGCTCAAGACCCGGAAATAACGCAAATTATCCGATGGGAGTGATCCAAACGATGCGGACATCATCTAAGGCAATCCCATCGGAAAATCACCCCATTTTCCCGGTTCAAGAGCCGAGAAAAATTTACGAAAAAGGAGGATTTTTATGAGAACAGGACTTACCAAGAAACAGAAAGTCACTGAGGTTTATTACAATGCCAAAGACCCCACCGCAGAGGTCTACACCCACGATACCAAGCTGAAGAAGCGGCTGCTTGCCTATGCCGCCAAATTCCCGGAACTGTGCCAACAGACCGATGACGACGAGCAAGGCGGCCTGCGTTTCGAGATCGATAAAAGCAGAATCAGCATCCGACTGACAGCGCCCTACTCCAAAGAGCGTCGGAAGGCAGCGAGTATAAAAGCAAAGGAACACGGCATAAACAATCTACGTTAACCTCCAACCATAATTTGTTCATATTTTATACAACTATTCGCCTTGAACGGCATCCATAATGTTGACGATTCCGAACCATTATGGTAAGATATTCTTACCATAATGGTTCGGAGGTGTGCCCCTATGTCTGATTTCTTTATGAATGATAGATACAGAGTGCTTGATTGTATGGCTCAACGGCAGATTGTTGTCAACAATGAAACTGTAATCAAGCTATCGCAGCAGGAAATTGCGGATATGTTAGGTTTTACAAAATCGAAAGTCAATTCTATTATCCGTGAGCTTATCCAAAAAGGCTATGTGACACAGGTGAACACCCGTGGTAAATACGCATTAACAGAAAATGCGACCCGTGAGCTACGAAATATGCAGAGTAAGGAGGCGGCTGTATGAATCCCAATACGATGCCACTAGAGGCTGAGACTCGTGTTCTCATTGACCGTAGTCTTGAAAATCTTGGTTGGAAATTAAGCGGTAAAGATCAGAATGTCTATTATGAGCAGCCTCGTTCTGAAGCAGAGAAAAAGAAGCTCGGCGGAAAGCGCCCTGACTATGTTTTGTACTCGAAAGATAGCGACAAGCCTTTGATCGTTATTGAAGCCAAAAAGAAAGGTGTCCGGCTTGATGCAGCACTGGAGCAAGGTATCCAGTATGCAAAAGCGATTGAAGCACCTCTCGTATTCGCTACTGACGGTGTTTTTTGCAAAGCATTTCATACTGTCGCAAATAGACCTCCCATTCTTAACGGAGAGGAAATAGACGAGTTTATCCGTGAAGCACTCGCTTTGCGTTATTTGACGTCCTACGAAGTGAATACCGTAAGCCCTAAGGTTCAGTATGACCGTAAAGAGCTTATTCGCATTTTTGATGAAGCAAACAATATGCTTCGTGGAGAAGGGCTGCGTGCCGGTATTGAGCGTTTTGGAGAATTTGCAAATATTCTGTTCTTGAAGCTTATTAGCGAAAGTGAACAGATCAAACGGGAAAGTGGTATTCCGACCAAATTTGATATTGCTTGCAGTTGGGATAGCATTAAGCAGATCCCTATTTCCACTCGCATTGAATATATAAACAAAACCGTATATGACAAACTGAATGCGCTCTATGATACGGACATTTTTACTCCTTTGCAGATCAGGGATGCAAGTATCTTAAAAGATATCATGGATAAGCTTGATCCTCTTATGCTTACCGATGTGGACAGCGATGTTAAAGGCGATGCCTTTGAATATTTCTTGAAAGCATCCACCTCCACAAAGAATGATTTGGGCGAATACTTCACGCCTCGTCACATTGTCAAAACAATGGTTCGTTTGGTAAATCCTCAGATTGGTGAAAAGATTTATGACCCGTTCTGCGGCACCGGTGGTTTCCTTATTGAGAGCTTCCGATATATCCATAATAATATGGCACGAACCGAGGCTAATATGAAAACCTTGCGGGAGTCTACGGTGTACGGAAATGAGATCACCAATACTGCTCGCATCACAAAAATGAATATGATCCTGGCTGGTGACGGACACAGCAATATCCAAATGCTCGATAGTTTGGCCAACCCCATTGATGGAACTGAAACCTATACAGAGAATGGTGTTTTACACCACAGAGGATTTGATATTGTCCTCGCAAATATGCCGTATTCACAAAAAACGAAACACGGAAATCTTTATGATCTTCCAAGCACAAATGGCGATAGCATCTGTGTGCAGCATTGTATGAAGGCAATCAATAGTGCTGCCGAAAATGGACGTATGGCACTCGTTGTTCCGGAAGGGTTCTTGTTCCGCAAGGATCTTGCGAAAACTCGTGAGTATTTACTGGATCACTGCCAGCTCCAAAGCATTATTTCTCTGCCGCAAGGTGTTTTTCTTCCCTATACCGGCGTAAAAACCGATATTATTTACGCGACCAAGATAAATAAGAAGATTAAGACATCTGAAAAGAAGAAGGATTTTTGGTATTTTGATGTCAAAAGCGACGGATACACGCTTGATAATCATCGCCGCAAACTTGACACCCCCAGCGATTTAACAAGATATGAAGAATATCGAAAGTTAGATAAGGATCAGACTACAGATATGCTGAAGGTGGGATTTGAGATTATCCCGCTTGATAAAGTTCGGAGAAATTCCTATATCCTTGTCGGTAGTCGATATCGTTCTAATGAAACAATTGCATCTAAAAACAATTGGCCGTTAGTCAAGGTTGGAGACTTATTCGAGCTTGTTTCGGACACAATAAACCCTGCTGAAGAAACTGGCCGGACTGTATACATCGGTTTAGAGAACATAGAGTCATCAACTGGAAGGCTCTTAGGCGAACTTGAATGTGAAATTGATTCTATAAGAAGTGCTAAACGAGTATTTAAGAAGTCTGATATTCTATATGGTAGGTTGAGGCCTGCATTAAATAAGGTCGCTTATCCGAATGCGGATGGCATTTGTTCAACAGACATTATTGTTCTCAGAGCCAAAGATAAAGAAAGCATACTGCCAGGATTGTATAGCCGCATTTTTAGAAGCGCTCGTTTTAACGAGATGGTTCTAAATGGAGTTAGTGGTGGCCAGCTTCCTCGTGTAGATGCGAAATATTTGTTAGATCTCCCGATACACCAAATTCCTTTAGCTATTCAACAGAAGATGGTTGAAGAGATTGAGGGATACCAGCACATAATCACAGGTGCCAGGACTGTTGTGTCAAACTATACTCCTCAGATTCTCTGTCAGGCTGATACTTACAAAACATTAGCAGAAATAGCAATGTTCAAGCCTTCTAAAGATGAGGCCAAGGAGTTGCCAGGGGATACCGAGGTCTCGTTCGTCCCTATGGCTGATATCAATACTTTCGATGCCACTTTTACACCAAAAGAGAATCGGAAGCTTTCCGATGTGCTTTCTGGATTTACCTATTTTAGAGATAATGATATTCTCCTTGCGAAGATTACACCTTGCTTTGAAAATGGAAAAGCTGCCATTGCTCGAAATCTGACAAATGGTATCGGCTTCGGGTCTACTGAGTATATCGTAATTCGGGCCAATACCTCGCTCGTATACCCGGAATGGATTTTCTACCATATCAATACTCCCGAATTTATTGATGGAGGAAAATCGTTTATGACTGGTACTGCTGGTCAACAGCGTGTTGACATTAACTATGTCAAACAATATCGTATTCCTGTTCCGCCTCTTGAGGAGCAAAAGAAGATTCTTGACCAAATTAGTTATGAACAATCTCTAATTGAGCCTTCTAAGCAACTCATCGAGGTCTTTACTGAGAAAATTGAAACCCGTATAAAGGAAGTGTGGGGTGAGTAATAGTGTCAGATGTAGTTGATTATACCGAGGTGCCATACCTACAAGAAATATTAAACTATCTTCCTATTGATCCCGCTGATGAAGAGGACGTAATCAATTACATCCAGAACATCACCAATCTCATTGCAGTAAACTACAAATATGGGCAATACCAGTTTGCCTATTTTGGCCTCCATCTTCTTTATATGACCTATATCTATTGTACGGCGTGGAAAATAGGGCAAATTGAGCCGGATCGCTACAAAGATGCCATCGTATTTGCACGCCCGTACAATGGACGGGAAAGAGACTTAAAAATCGAAGATGCCGACTCGATATTTGCGTATAGCTTGATTCCGGAAAAGGATATTGCAAGACTGTTCAAAATCATCGAATTGGATCGTTCCCAAATTTCTGCAGTCGGTGATCTGGTTGATACCAGAAATGAAATGGCACACGCATCGGGAAAGTTTGAAATATTGACGGAAGATGGCTTCGATGCTAAAGCCAGCAGTGTCTTAACTTCCATGTCGTGTATTCACAGATGCATGGATAAGCCAATCCGCAAGTGGTATTCTGAGGTGTTGCTAAGTTTTTGTCAAGGCGAATATGATGGATACGACAATCCCAAAGATGTCATTTCTGAGCAGATGATTCAATCCTTTAAGCTATCCGTGAATGAATTGCTCGTTTGCAATGAGATGAGCGTCAGCGGTTTGATTACCGCACACAGAGGATATCAGACAAAATTAAAAGATTTTAAGAAGGCCGTATCCGACCATTGTCAGGAAATGGGCTACATATAATTACGAGGGGGTGCCAATATGGAAAACTCTAACTTAACAGAAAAATCGACAATAGTCCCAGTTGTCAAAGAAATTAGATCGATTTTGGACACCGCCCGTAGCAATGTGGCTCGTCAGGTGAACAGCGAACTGCTGAACACCTACTGGAACATCGGCCGCATTATCTGCGAGTACGAGCAGAGTATGCCAGAGCGAGCAGATTACGGCAAGCAGACCTTGAAAGAGCTTTCCAAAGAACTAACCAAGGAGTTTGGTAAGGGTTTTTCGAGAGCAAATCTCTACAATATGCGACTGTTTTATCAGTCCTATGAAAAAATCCAGACAGTGTCTGGAAAATTGAGTTGGTCGCATTATTGCGAGTTGTTGTCAATCTCAGATACAGACAAGCGCAGCTTTTACGAGAAAGAAGCGGTTAATTCTGGCTGGTCTGTCCGGGAACTGAAAAGGCAGATCGAAAGTTCTCTCTTTGAGCGCCTGCTGCTCTCTCGTGGAGATGCCAATAAGGAACAGGTGCTTGAGTTGGCGCTTCATGGCAACGAGATTGCTCAGCCTGCGGATATTATCCGTGATCCCTATGTCTTTGAGTTTTTGGGATTGCCGGAGGACAAGCCGGTGATGGAAAGTGACTTGGAGCGTGCGTTGGTACAGCAGATTGAAAAGTTCCTGTTAGAGCTTGGTCGTGGATTCATGTTCGTCGGCACACAGCAACGGGTAACGCTGAACAACACCCACTACTATGTAGATATGGTATTCTATAACAAGATTCTCCGGGCATATGTGCTGATCGAACTGAAGACCACCAAACTGACACCGGAAGCCGCCGGGCAGATCAATATGTACCTGAATTATTATGCCGCAGAGGTCAACGACCCGGATGATAATCCTCCCATTGGCATTATCCTATGTACTGATAAGGATAGCATTACGGCAGAATATGCTTTAGGTGGTCTTTCCAACAACATTTTCGCTTCTCGATATATTCTTTACATGCCCAATAAAGATCAGCTAATTGCTCAGGTTGAAGCAGTTTTGGACAAGTGGCATAACCAGGAAAAGCCAGACGAAATATAGGACGTTTTAGCCTGTAAGTTTTTCCAAAGTACTCAAACAAAACATCCGGAAGGTCTTAACGGCCCTCCGGATGTTTTAGATTTCTTGAGTAAAAAGGATAGATGGTGAAAAAGGCTATTGAGAATCAATAGGAATATATATCGCAGCTCCCCAGCATAGCTGACCCGCTGCATTCATCGTGTTCCTTAGAAGAGTTCCACCGTCAGGAGCGATTCTGATAGGTCTGGAAAACGATTTAATAATTGCCATGTCAACATCATTGCTTATCTGGGCGAGAGTCCGATTAACTTCTCCTTCTATTTCCCTTTCCACAATTAGTAGTGGAATACCTGTTGCTTTGGAAAGCGCACATGCCGCATATATTACGGCCCACTTATGTAAAAGGTCAATGCAACCATTATCTATGTTGTTGCATATTTCCTCGCAAGTGAACCCACCACTTGTTAACAGATCTTTCTCCCGTGGTGTTAATTCCCTTGATATATTGCCGCCTGGATTACACAGGACGATCAGATCAATTGACTTAAAACTCTCCTGTTGTTTAGTCAATGCATAGATCATTCCCCATTCTTCAACAAGGTCTTTCTTCCACAGAAGTGCATCTGCTTGGCTAAAATCAGGGCCATCTATAGTTTTGATTTCAGATGTATAGTCGTGCTTTTTAATTAAATTATCGGTATGCGTAATGGCTTCGTCATTTATATCAACACTAATAACACTGTAATCACGCAGAAGAAAAGCAAGCGTTGAATATCCAGCACCGCAACCTAATTCCAGAATTCGTTTACACGATCCTTCAGGTAAACATAGTTGGATAATGTCACACAGCCATCCGTAGTCACCGTCATCAAAGTGCTGTTTTGCGTTAAGCGTCCAATTGGCAATATATGTTTTTCCTAACAAATCATCATTCATGGCAAAATCCCCATTCATTGGTGTTTAATTAATTATAGCACACTTTTGTGTTTTTTTCTACTGTTCCTTCAGAATCAAGGCCGCCCCGAAATCGGAGCGGCCCGGTTGGATTATTTGATACATATTTCTGCCTGCAGATAGTCGTCAGTCACGCATAACCTCTAACATTATCCTTGCACCCAGCCGGAAACTGTTTTGGAATAACATATTCTCCGCCATGACCTGATGCTCCCTTACACAATCTGCGTATTTTACAAACAGTTCTTTCTGTGTATCTGTCATAGTAGCGAGCAGCTTATCCTCATTCCGGCTTATTAGCTGAAGCAGCTCTTTGTATTCCTTGCTGGGAGAAATATCATACTCAGCAGGCTCAATATTGCCGTACCACAGTTCTTCCAGAATATTCATGCGAAGATCACCTCCGCATTTACAATTTCCTCTGCCCGGTTGCGGATGTTGTTCATAGCACCCACCCAGGCCATTTGATCCTGCGCTTTTAGCTGCTCGGTGATACCTTCCTTTTCGGCCAGTTGCTTCACCAGCCGATCAAACATTTCTGCCGCCCCGTTGTCGATTTCTGCGAGATAGCTGTTCAGCTTACCACTGAGAAGCAGAGAGGTGTGCAGCACCGGACGATGTTCCTTGATGTACCGCAGATGCTTCCTTCCCCACATTCCGATAGGTTGGGCATCTTCTTCATCCAGCACCAAACAGGGGATGTAATAATCGCCCTGCAACTCATACCAAAGACCGTTCTGCTCGTTATAAATGTACTTTTCCATTATGTAATCCTCCAAGATTTTTATATTCGCACATATGTCACAAGTTCCCGATTGCCACACTCTGTTATATCTTTTTATCAGATTTTCCTTCCCTTGTTTTTGCCCTTATGAGGTGGCGTAGACAAGGTAAAACAGTGTGAAATCATATAATAGGATAAGGTGAGCAAACTGCGAAAAACCATTGTGCTGCAACGGTTTTGGAGGATTTTGTTAATGCCCTATGGAGGGTAATAACAGCATTAGATTTTTACAAATTCAAATTGGAATTTGTTGTTTACAAAGCGTTTTTGGGGCAGTTATTTACACACTCAAAGCAAAGAATGCACTCTGTTCCGTTCTTCCTTTTTCTCGAATTATCCGTTACATCTACATCCATAGGACATACACGCTTACACTTCCCACAAGATATGCACTTGCTTGTATCGCATTTTATTCTCAGCAAAGCAAAATAACTCATTGGCTTTAGGAATACAGTAATCGGGCATATGTATTTACAGAACGCCCTATTATCCTTGAAAAGGAATGCAAGACTGATACCAATGACGTAATATAGCAAGTTCCCTATAATGAACGCCCAGAACATAATCCTTTCTATATTTCCCACATGAGTCAGGAAAAGTGACGCCACAAATATCAGAGATGCTGCAAAAACAACGTACCTAATCCAGCCAATCTTCTTTCTTGGCTGCATTGGTACCTTATAGGGAAGGAAATCCAGTATCATTGCTGTCCAGCAAGCATAGCCACACCAGCCTCTTCCAAAAACCAACGGTCCGAATATCTTTGCAACTGCATAATGAATGGTAGCGGCCTCAAATACACCCGTAAACAGATAATACCAAAATCCCTCTATCTGCATATTTTCGTTGCACGCCAAGCCCAAATATAGCAGCATATACAACCCAACCAAAAGCTGCGTCACGCGCCGTGCGTGTCTATACTTTTTGATAAAAAGGAAAAGACCCAGTGCGATTGAAAAACCGATATAACTGAAATTTAACAGATAGAATAGATTATCCTTTGTCAAGTAAAGCGTGATTGCTATGGTTTCAAATATAGCCAGCATGAAAAGCGGCAGTATATATTTCTTTATCATATATCGACCCCTCAAATTCCAATTTGTCGAATTGATCATATCATGGGTACAACAAGATTTCAATATCTGAAGTGTAGCCCGGTCTCCACATAACACAAAAACTGGCAAATCCTTTGGGGATTTGCCAGTTTGACTTTTTGTCAGCCTTCCGTTTCTTCGGTAGTCTTGACGGTGGGATCGTAGTTGACGATGATATCCTTTTCCCGCAGAAGCTTGACATCGGGAATGCTGTTGCCATAAACGTTGACCTGCACCAGACAGTAGCAGTCAGCAAGGGCATCGATATTGGTCAGCTTGTTGTAATCCATGTAAATATGGGTCAGAGAATCCATGGATTTCAGCGCGTCGATGTTTTCCAGAGAGTTATAGGAACCATCGATGGTTTTCAGAGGCATTCCTTCGGGCCAATTGGGCAGGGAAGTAATCTCCAGATTGCCGGAGAAGTCGAAGACTTCCAGCTTGTGCAGGGTGTGCAGTGCCATGATATCATCGATAGCATTGCTGGCGATGCTGAGGTTCTTCAGTTCTGTATTGCCTGTCAGCAGGGCTGCATCGGTCAGTTCATTATAGTCTACAGACAGGTGCTCCAGAAGGGTCAGGTTGGGAATACCCTTGAGGTTTGTCAGCTTGTTGTGGTCTGCTTCCAGATGCTTCAGACGGATGCAGCTGCTCAGAGGGGACAGGCTGGATACCAGATTGTGGTTCACAGTCAGCATGGACAGCTGTTCCAGACCGGACAGGGCATCCAGATTGGTGACGGCGTTGTCAGACAGATTCAGCTCCGTCAGGTTGGTCATGCCGGACAGCACGTCCAGCTTTCGCAGACTGTTGTGGCTCAGATCCAGATGGGTGATGGAATCCGCACCCTCCAGAGCATCGATGGTGCTCAGACCGCAGTCGGTCATGTTCAGACTGCTTAAGCTGGGCAAGGCAGCCAGCACTGCCATTTCCTCGGTGGGGAACCGGCTGCCGGTGAGATCCAGCGCTTCCAGTTTGGTCAGGCCGGACAGATGGGACAGGGAATCGATTTTCTGGTTGGAGATGGTCAGCTTGGTCAGCTCCGGCAGCGCAGACAGGTCTGCGTAGGTGGTTACGCCATCAGGGGTTGTGAACTCTGTGATCTGCCACAGCTCATTGGTGTAGAGCTTCCGGGTTTCGCCGGCATGGATGGCTTCCCGGATGGCTTTTTCCATAATGGGATCATGGAAGGTCACTTCCTCAATGATGCCGGTGATGGTGTATTCCATGGCAGCGATGGGGCTGACCAGACCGCTTTCGCTGACAGCGATGGTGCGCAGCTGGGTCAGTCCGGCATCCAGGGGGATGCTGCCATTATAGTGGCCGTCGGAAATGGAAGGGAACTCTCCGTCAGTGGAGAAGAAGATGTACTTGCTTCCCTCGGAGCTCATGTGCAGGTCCATATACTCGCTGTAGTAGCCGGGAGCGGCATCGGGTACAGGTGCCTCAGGCCTGCGGGCTTCCAGCGTTTCCTTAATGGCGCTGTCGCCGATATTTTCCAGCAGCCACACAGCATCCATCAGCTTGTCCTGCTCCACAAAGGCCTTGCACAGCGCGGTGTACAGTTCCGGGGTGGGAGCATTGCGGATGGCATTGGTCAGGGTTGCCTCTGCCTTGGTGTAGTTGCCGTCAAGCTTATACTGGTTGGCAAGCTCAATTGCCACATTCTGATCGTGGCCTGAGAAACTGTAGGCCGCGTCATAGAACCAGGCAGACAGCCGGGAGTTGCCATACATGTCCTGATACCGGGCCTGACTTAACAGAGCATCCCGGGTAAAATCCCGGTCGTAGACAAACAGATACCACACGATACTGGCGGCAATGGCCGCACCCAGCACCAGCGGCACCAGAAATTTTAAAAATTTTCGCATAGAATTGCTCCATTTCAAGAGAATTACCAGCAATTATACAATATCGAAGCAATAAAGTCAAGTCCGGGGGAAAATGGTAACACTTTTCTAACATTTGGAGCGTTTATGTAAACCGGAAAATGCATTGTAGGGCGTGGATACATCCGCACCCTACAATTGTGCTTCTCGAAAGAACGGGACTCTAAAAAAGCTTGACATACTGTATGATATACAGTATAATGATGACACACAACAAAGTGCGAGGTGATAGTATTGAACATTGAGGAAACCGTATCCGGCCTGGTTCTGGAGCTGCGCCGGGGTACGCTGATTCTGCTGGTGCTGAGCCAGCTGAGGCAGCCCATGTATGGCTACAGCCTGGTGAAGAAGCTCAACGACAACCAGATTCCCATGGATGCCAATACCCTGTATCCCCTGATGCGCCGCCTGGAAAATCAGGGCCTGCTGAAAAGCCAGTGGGATACCGGGGAATCCAAGCCCCGGAAGTATTACGTCATCACGGAAGAGGGCCTTGCGGTGCTGGAAAAGACCCAGGCCTATTACAGAACCTTTTCGGAACATGTAAACAAGCTGTTGGAGGGAGAAATATGAACAACGATCTGATAGAACGCTATATCTATGCCGTGACCAAGCGGATGGACCGCAGGCAGCGGGACGATGTGGCACAAGAGCTGCGGACCCTTATTGATGATATGCTGGCAGAGCGCTGCGGCGGCCTTACCCCCACGGAAAAGGATGTCCGGGTGGTGCTGACGGAGCTGGGTACTCCGCAGGAGCTGTATGCAAAGTATGATGACCGGGCGAATCAGTGCCTAATCGGACAGCCCTATTACACAACCTACCTGTTTGTCATGAAAATCGTATTGGCGTCTGTGGCGGTGGGCATTACGCTGGCAAATGTGATTTTGCAGCTTCTGGAGCCTCAGGGGTGGTTTGCCATGGCAGGCACCTGGCTGGCGATGCTGTATAACAGCTTCCTGGCGGCTTTTGCCATTGTAACGCTGCTGTTTGCCTTCTTCAGCTGGAAGGGTGTCAGGCTGACGGAACCCTTCAACTTTGATGATCTGCCTCCGGTTCCCAAAAAGAGTCAGGAGATCCCCCGGTGGGAGAGCATTGCAGGCATCGTCATCTGCATCATTTTTATGGTACTGCTTCTGTTTATGCCGGAGGTCTTTACCGTTGTCCGTGAGAAGAAGCTGATTACCCTGTTTGATCCCCAGGCTCTTCGGGACAGCTGGCTTCTGGTCGTTGCGTTTTCCGCCTGCGGTATCTTCCGGGAGGCCGTGCAGCTGATGGAGCGCCGCTATAATAAAAAGGTGCTGACCACAGCGCTGGTGACCAACGCCATTTCCGCAGTGCTTGCCATCTGGTGGCTGGTGGGCTGTGATATCATGAACCAGACCTTCCTTGAAAATATGCACAGCCTGTTTGCCGGCGAGGATGCCATTGTGTATCACATGTTTTCCCATTTTGACCGGTTCTTCTTAGGTTGCATGCTGTTTGCGCTGGTTCTGGATACAGTAGACGTGGTGGTAAAAACATTGAAAAAGTAAAAGCTATGGCGCATCCCAAGGCAGGATGCGCCATAGCTGATTTTTATGCTGTCGGGAGTTATTCCTTTACCTGCTTCATGGACAGGCTGATGCGCTTACGCTTCTCGTCTACGCCAAGCACGATGACCTTCACCACATCGCCCACCTTCACGGCCTCGCTGGGATGGCGCAGCCGCTTGCTGCAGACCTCGCTGATGTGGACCAGACCGTCCTGATGGACACCGATGTCCACAAACACACCGAAGTCAATAACGTTGCGAACGGTGCCGGTGAGGACCATTCCGGGCTTCAAATCCTTCATTTCCAGCACATCCTTGCGCAGCACCGGCTTGGGCAGCTCGTCCCGGGGGTCCCGGCCGGGCTTAGAAAGCTCCTTGGCGATATCCAGCAGGGTGGGCTCACCAACAGCGCACTCCGCAGCTGCCTTTGCCAGACCGTAGCCCTCCAGCTTTGCCGCCAGACCGGACAGGTCTTCGCCCTTTTTGCAGCCTAGCAGGGAAAGCAGAGCCTTGGCGGCGGTGTAGGATTCGGGATGGACACCGGTGTTGTCCAGAAGCTCCTTACTTTCGGGGATGCGCAGGAAGCCTGCGCACTGCTGGAAGGCCTTGGGTCCCAGCTTGGGCACCTTTTTCAACTGAGACCGGCTGGTGAAGGGGCCGTTTTCTTCCCGGTAGGCAACGATATTTTTGGCAGTGGTGGCGTTGAGGCCTGCCACCTGCTGCAGCAGGCTCCGGGATGCTGTGTTGGCATCCACGCCTACTGCGTTGACGCAGTCTTCCACAACGCCATTCAGGGCGGTATCCAGTTCCTTCTGGGGGCAGTCATGCTGATATTGGCCCACACCGATGGCTTTGGGGTCGATCTTTACCAGCTCTGCCAGAGGGTCCTGCAAACGGCGGGCAATGGATACGGCACTTCTCAGGTTCACATCATACTCCGGGAATTCCTCTGCTGCCAGAGGAGAAGCGGAATAGACGGAAGCGCCGGCCTCGTTGACGATCATGTAGCTGGCCTCGGGGAAGGACCGCAGCAGTTCTACCGTCATAGCTTCCGTTTCCCGGGAGGCGGTGCCGTTGCCGATGGCGATATGGCGGACTCCGTGACGCTTCATCAGACCGGAAAGAACGGTGATAGCCTCCTGCTTCTTCCGTTCGGAGAAGGTGGGATAGACCACGGCAGTATCCAGTACCTTACCGGTGGCATCCACCACAGCCACCTTGCAGCCGTTGCGGTAGCCGGGGTCTAAGCCCATGGTGACGAAGCCCTTGACAGGGGGCTGCATCAGCAGAGGCTTTAAATTCAGCGCGAAGTTGGTGATGGCGCCGCCGTAGGCCCGTTCCGACAAGGCACTGCGGACTTCCCGCTGGATGGCAGGGAAGATGAGGCGCTCGTAAGCATCCTCTGCGGCAGTGCGGACGAAGACGGAAACGTGCAATACCGGCTTTAGCGCTGCCCGGCACACCAGTGCACAGCCTTCGTTGCCTACCATAGCTACATTGGGCTTCAAAATGCCCTCTTTTTCGCCCCGGTTCATGGCAAGAATCTGATGATCCAGAACCCGGGAAATGGGCTGGGAGAAATCGTAGTAGAGCTTATACACGCCGTCTTCCTCGGCATCCTCTGCAGCCTTGCAGGTGAAAACGCCCCGGCGCATTACCAGTTCCCGAAGGTTCTTGCGGATATCGGCATCGTCAGACAGGTCTTCGGCGATGATATCGCTGGCACCCTGCAGGGCTTCCTCGATGGAAGCCACGCCCTTCTCCGGGTCCACGAAATCCTTTGCCAGAACAGCAGGATCGGAGCCGTCCTGGGCGAAAATGGCCTCCGCCAGGGGAGCCAGTCCCTTTTCCCGGGCCATGGAGCCACGGGTGCGGCGCTTTTGCTTGTAGGGACGGTACAGGTCCTCGACTTCCGTCATGGTGGCGGCGGCATCGATGGCGGCGGACAGCTCTTCCGTCAGTTTGCCCTGATTCTCAATGGATTTTTTCACTTCCTCCCGGCGTTCCTGCAGATTCCGCAGATAGGTCAGGCGGGTTTCCAGATTACGCAGGGTGGTGTCGTCCATGGCACCGTGCATCTCCTTACGGTACCGGGCGATAAAGGGAATGGTGTTGCCTTCGTCCAGAAGGGCTACCACATTTTCAATATATTCCAGCTTCTGTCCCAGCTCCTGGGCCAGAATTTCGGTGATCGACAGCATATTGTATTCTCCTTAAAAAAGTCTCACCACATATCATAGCACAATTTGACCAAAAAGAAAAGGGGAAAAAACATGTCATTGCGAGCCAGTCCTCAGACTGGCTCGCAATGACAGTTGTTATTATGAATTTAGATTATTTCTCAAAGGGGAAGGTATAAGGCAGCTTCAGCTCATCTCTCAGCTGGATCAGCTCCTGCTGGATGGTCTGCCCCACAGGAACACCCAGATCCTTGCGCTCCTGCCAGGCCAGCCATTCTTTTTCACCGGCAGTGTAGATGCGCTCCGCGCCGGGGGCCTTTTCGGAACTGCGCAATGCCCGGAGAATGTCGCCGGAAGTCTGGCGGAAGGTGTCCTCGCCCATGAAGAAGGCGGGGTTGATAACGAAGAAGAAGTGGCCCAGACGGTAGAAAGCGTTGTTTCCCTCGGCATCCTTACCGGTGAGGGCTTTGGTATGGGGACCGCCGGAGAGGGCTGCGGAGAGAATTTCCACAATGGTGGTAAAGCCGTAGCCCTTAAAGCCGCCGGTTTCCTCACCCATACCGCCGATGGGAAGCAATGCGCAGTTGCCCTTGCGCATCTCCCGCAGAATGGCACCGGAGTCTGTCATGGTGCTGCCATCTTTCGTGACAACCAGACCCGCGGGGGTTTCCTTGCCGCTGCGCTCGTAGAATTCAATCTTGCCATTCTGGACGATGGAGGTGGCACAGTCGAAGTTGAAGGGGAAGGCTTCATCTGTGGGCATGGTGAAGGTCAGGGGATTGGTGCCCATCATGGGTTCTACGCCAAAGGTGGGGGCCACAGAGGGGCGGGCGTTGGTGCCGGTGATGCCGATCATGCCCGCTTTTTCTGCCATGGTGGACCAGTAGCCGGCAATACCATAGTGGGTGGAGTTGAAGATGGTGCCGCCTGCCATGCCATAAATTTTGGCTTTTTCAATCAGCATTTCCATCATCTTATGGGAGGCAACCATACCCATGCCGTTGTGAGCATCCATCACCACGGTAGTGGGAGTGTCCTTGATGATCTCACATTCCGTTACCGGCAGCAGAGTGCCGTTTTTGATGCGGTCTAAGTAAATGGGCTTGAAACGGTTGCAGCCATGGGATTCAATGCCGCGACGGTCCGATTCCAGCAGAACGTCGGCGCAGATGGCCGCGTCTGCCTCCGGCACGCCATAGGCCTTGAATACGTCAATCATAAAATCATTCATCAGCTGCCAGGAAACATAAGGTCTGGTTTCCATAAGATTACCTCCTCAGGTCAGATGTTGTTACCATCAATATACCAGACCCTCCCGGAGTGGTCAATTGATGTTCTCAACGATTTCACCTTACAAAAATGCAACATTTTGCCGAAGGGACATGAAAAAATCCGCCGGAAACTTCCGGCGGATTTTATGTAAGAATCGGTTACAGGACGAACTGGCAGACGCAGAAGGCAGCGTAGATGCCCAGCAGCAGCAGGCCCTGCCAACGCTGCAGCTTCTTGCTAGCCAGAGCGGGGAAGATCATCAGGGACATAACGCCCAGCATGACGGGGATCTCAAAGACCAGAGACATGTTCAGACCGGTGTTCAGCAGCGTGTTCTCGCAGGGAACGGGGAAGGGAGCCAGAGAAACGGCAACGCCGGAAACCAGAACCAGGTTGAAGACGTTAGCACCGATGACGTTACCGACACCCAGGGAAGCGTGACCGCTGCGCAGGGAGGTGATGGTGGTAACCAGCTCGGGCAGAGAGGTGCCCAGTGCAACGAACAGCAGAGCAACGACAGTCTCGGGAACGCCCAGGCCAATAGCGATGATCTGGCCATGCTCGACCAGCAGGTCAGCGCCAATAGCGATGACGGCAGCGCCGACAATCAGCAGAACCAGCAGCATGCCCATGGACTTTTCCTTGCCGCCCTCTTCTTCTTCCTCGTGCTCAGCAGCATCGGGGTTCTTCAGACCATTGCGGACGGTGGTGACCATGTAAACAGCGAAGATGCCCAGCATAACGAAGCCCATCCAACGGGGGAACTCGCCCAGCAGGTAGGAAGCCACGCAGTACAGACCGGCAGACACAAAGAAGAAGATAGCGGGGGTCTTCATGGACTTGGTGTTGACGGGACCGGGGTTGCAGGTGATGGAAATAGCGGCGATCAGTGCAGTGTTGCAGATGATGGAACCGATGGCATTGCCGTAAGCCATAGCGCCGGAACCCTGCAGGGCACCGGTGGTGGAAACCATGACCTCGGGCAGAGTGGTGCCGATGGAGACGACGGTTGCACCGACAACGATGTCGGGCAGGTTGAAGCGCTTGGCGATGCCGGTGGCGCCGTCAACGAACCAGTCGCCGCCCTTGATCAGCAGAACCAGACCAACGGCAAAGAGGATGATAGACATGGGCATTTTGGGGATTCTCCTTCACATTGTTTTTTATTTTACTGGCGTTTTGCGCCAAAAAATACAAAAGAAAGGTATGAAAAAAACCTGTACATACCCATCGGGAAATGCCAGGCCGCAAAAAAGCGACAACGCAGGCCGATGGGGTGTTTCATGAGTCTCGCAAATTAAAGCAAGCCAGGCTGTGAGGCCGGGGCTGTTGACTTGCTGCGCATCCTGTGCGCTTGCTACTCCCTCATCGGGTCTTTGCTGTATCTTTAATGAATCATTGCTAAAATTTAGTCAAATCTTAATCATAATTTAACACGATTCTGAGGGAAAGTCAAGGCTTACCCACGGAAAAAGGATAAGAAAAAACATAAGGGGATTGTGACTGCTTTCGCTGTTTCTGCCGTGCTACACTTTTCCCGGGAGGGGATACCAATGCGATCAATATGGGAAGACACTCTGACAGCTGCGTTCCTGGGACTTATTCTGCCGGGGGTGCTGCTGAACGGCGCGGCGTTGTATCTGGACACAATGCCAATAGACCCGGTGCAGGAGGAGACTAAGCCACAGCAGGAAACCCTGAAACTGTACCTGCGCAATTCCGATGGCGGTGTGCAGATGCAGGATATGGACAGCTACCTGACCGGTGTGGTTATGGCAGAAATGCCGGCTTCCTTTGAACCGGAAGCCTTAAAAGCCCAATCGGTAGCTGCCCGGACCTATACCTGCAAAGCATACACGACAGGAGGAAAACATGGTGACGGCAGTGTCTGCATGGATTCCGGCTGCTGTCAGGCTTACCTGACGGAAGAAGCGTACCTGGCAAAAGGGGGAAGCCCTGATGGAATCGAGAAAATTCGCAGCGCCGTCCTTGCCACCTCCGGGGAAGTCCTGACCTATGACGGGAATTTGATCGAAGCTACCTATTTTTCCTGTTCCGGCGGCAGCACTGAGGATGCCGCCGCCGTTTGGGGAACGGAGTATCCTTATTTGCAGGCAGTTCCCAGCCCCGGAGAAGAAGCTGCGGCCTACCACACCGATTCCGTCTCGGTCACGCCCCAGCAGTTTCAAAGGTCCCTGGAACGGGAATTACCCGGCCCGCCCCAGACCTGGTTTGGTGCTGTTTCCTATACGGAGGGCGGGGGAGTGGACACCATTGTCATCGGAGGAGAAATCTATACCGGTACCCAGCTGCGCAGTCTGCTGAACCTTCGTTCCACAGCCTTTTCTGTTTCTGTGCAGGCCGACGCCATTACCATTACCACCAGGGGGTATGGCCACCGGGTGGGCATGAGTCAGTATGGTGCCGATGCCATGGCAGTGGCGGGAAGTACCTACACAGAAATCCTCGCCCATTACTACCCCGGCACGTCCCTGACGCAAATGCAGCCATAATCTGAAATGTTGGGTGCGGATATATCCGCGTCCTACAGATTCCCTTGACAAAACGTAATCCCTTTGTTATAGTATAAATACTTAGTGATACTAAATATATAGCAAAGGAGTGAGTGCATGGAAGACCGTTTTTTACAGCAACTAAAAAAGGGCGTTCTGGAAATGCTGGTTTTGAAGCTGATCTGCAATGCTCCCACATATGGCTACGAACTTCTTACCCGGCTGAAGGAGCACTCCGGAGGCAGATTTCAGCTGAAGGAAGGTACCCTCTATCCCATTTTGTACCGTCTGGAGGATGACGGACTCATTGCCGCAAAATGGAGCCAGGGCGAGGGGAGAGTTGCCCCAAAGAAAATCTACGAAGCCACCGAAACCGGCAGGGAGGAGAATCTGCGCCGTCAGATCCTGTGGAAAGAATTTGAAGCCACGGTCAACGGCTTTTTCAACGGAGGGACAGAGACATGACCGAAGCAGAAAAGAAAATGAAGAAATATGTAAACGCCGTGGAACGCCGCCTGAACCTGCCCCGGGAGATAAAGGCAAGGGTCATGAGCGATTTTTCCAGCTCCATCCAGGCCCGCCGGGAAGCCGGTATGTCTGATGAGGCCATCTATGCCGAGCTGGGCACCCCCAAAAAGGCGGCAGCGGACTTAAATGAACAGATGAAGGAATTTGCTTACCGCAAAAGCCCCTGGCGGTTCCTGTTCGCAGCCATGGCAGCCTATGGTGCGGCAGAATTGCTGGGTGGAATCTGGGCAAATCTGGTTTATCTGGGCATCCGACTATGGGGCCGTTTTTCTGGAAGTCCTCAAATGGTAGGAATATCCACTGTGGAGAGCTCCAGCATCGGCATCATCGGCGGTGCCGACGGCCCTACTGCGATTTTTGTGACCACCCCCATCTGGATGCATTACATCCTGCCGGTGCTGGCACTGGTCATCGGCATCTGGGGCTTCCTGCGGCTGCGCAGATGCAAGCAGAAATAAAATGCCAGAGCCTATATTCAAATATCTGCGTTCTGCGAACGTAGGGGCAGTCACTGACCGCCCGCGGGCGACCAATGGTCGCCCCTACATCCTGAGAATGTGGAAATTAAATACTGTTAGGGGCTATTGCAGCATTTTGCAACAGCCCCTGTTTTGCTTGTGGTAACAGATAATTTACAGAATCCTGCCAAGGGAAATGTTGCGAAATGCCTAACAATCTGATATGATGTAAGAAAGGAATTGTGCAAATCGCTCGAGGAGGTGCCGCGTATGAAATTGACCATTGACGGACGGACCGTGACTGCCCAGCCGGGACAGAGTCTGCTGGACCTGATAACCCAGCTGGGACTGGAAGGACATTATCTCCATGACCGTCCCCTTGCCGCTAAAATTGCCGGTGAAGTCTTTACGCTGAACTATATCCCCCTGCGGGAGAAGGAAAGTGACCCGGACCGGCCCTCTATCCGCCGTGCCATGGCTGCTTCCGGCGGCGAAGTGCGGCTTTTGTATTATTCTGACCCTGCGGGCAAGGAATGCTATATCCGCACAGTCCAGTTTGCCATTTTCCTGGCCCTGCGGCAGCTTTGGCCGGAAGCCCGGAGTAAAATGAACTGTACACTGGGTTCCAGTGTCTACATTGAAGTGATGGGGGCAAAGGACTTCTCTGCCTCCCGACTGAAGGAGCGGCTGCGGCAGCTGGTGCGGGAGAATATCCCATTGGTCCGCCGCCGGGTGCCGCTGCAGACTGCCATGGACCGCTGCCGCCGGGATGGGCGGCAGGACAAGGCAAGATTACTGTCCTGGCGGGAGCTGGACTATTTTGACGAATATTTCCATGGAGATTTTGCGGACTACTATTACGGCGAAATGCTGCCCACTACTGCCTATCTGACAGTGTGGGACATTCTGCCTGCCGACGGCGGCTTCATTTTCGTCTATCCTGACGAGGATGACCCCAATGTCTGCGCCAGAGTACCCTCCATGCCCAACTTTTTCAGCGTCTTCAATGAAGGCGAACGCTGGTGCCGCCTGATGGAGTGTGAAACGGTGGCGGACCTGAACGACCTGACTACTTCCGGCCGCATCCGGGAGCTGATCCGGGTCAACGAAGCCCTCCATGAAAAGCGCTACTCTCAGGTGGCGGATATGATCTGCCAGCGGGGTGCCCGGGCAGTGATGCTGGCAGGCCCCAGCTCCTCCGGCAAGACTACCTCTGCCAACCGCCTTGCTACCCAGCTTCGGGTCCATGGCAAGAAGCCTATCCTTATGAGTTTGGATGACTACTACATCGACCGGGATAAGATCGCCCCCGGTCCCGACGGCAAGCTGGACCTGGAGCACATCAACACCATCGATGTGGAGCTGTTCCGGCAGGATATGGGCAGGCTTCTGGCAGGGGAAGAGGTGGAGCTGCCTACCTTCAATTTCCTTACCGCCCGCCGGGAGTGGCGGGGCCACAAACTGCGGCTGCATGATGATTCCGTCATCATTGTGGAGGGTCTTCACGGTCTGAATCCTGCCATGCTGCCGGAAAATGTTGACAAAAACCTGATTTTCCGCCTTTATGTCAGCGCCCTGCTGCCGTTGAATCTGGATGACCACAACCGCATCCCCACCAGCTACCTGCGGCTCCTGCGCCGCACCGTCCGGGACTACGAAACCAGAGGCTCCTCTGTCCAACGGACCTTCGAGATGTGGGACAGCGTCCGCCAGGGCGAAAAGCGCTGGATCTTCCCTTATCAGGAAAATGCCGATGTGATCTTCAATTCCTCCACCCTCTATGAGCTGGCAGTGCTGAAAAAGCACATTTTCCCCCTGCTGACCGCCATCCAGCCTGAGGAGGAATGCTACGAGGAAGTCCGCAACATCGTCAAGGTCCTCAACTATGTGGTGGAAGCTGACGTAGACGACGAGATTCCCCCCACCAGCCTGGTCCGGGAGTTTATCGGTGGTAATTCCTTCTATAGAAAATAAACCGGGGGCTTGCCCCAAACTGTCGGACATCAACGGAAATGAGGAGGGCAGTGACATGAAAAAGATAAACAAATTCCTGAACAACTTCATGGGTGCCTTCACAGGCGTTTTCATTGGCCGCAGCGTAAATGTGATTTGGAATTACAAGATGCACCCGCAGCGATACGCCATGCAGTCGGCCCCTTGGTATACCGGCATTCTGGTGAATGGCGTAATAACTCTCGTGGTGCTGATGATCTGTTTCCTGCTGAGGCTTGGACTGAAATATTACAAAAAGAGGGCAGACAGTCAGAAAATTTCATAAAGTATGCAGGATAACTAACCATGAGGAGGGCGCGTTATATGAAATACCTGCACACAGGAGCGAATCCGGATCGCTTCCTCATCATCGCAGCTGTGGTTTTCGGCCTTGTCTGGCTGTTTAATTCCTGGAAGCTGGGGAAATTCAGAAAGATAGATAAAAAGGAATCCCTGTTGATTGGATTTGGGTTATTGGCAATTGGTGTGTGTTTCGTTATCTACGCGGCCAATCATCCCGAATTGACATTCCCATGGAGCAATAAGATCACCTTTTTAATCTATGGTATGTATCTGTGGCTTCTGCTGAAATTTCTGCTGGATATTCCGTTCTTGCGGAGTATCCGAAAATCTTCTTCCATGGATGGCATTGGTGTCGCAGTATGCTTCTTTGCCATGTCGGTGGTATTTCTGCTTATGGAGATCACGGGCAGCGAAGATGCAAACATCTATACAATCCTGAGAGGATTCATCTTTCTGGGCGGTATAGATTTGGGAATCGAGACGCTTGCGGCCTGGAAAAAACAGAGAATCAATGAAAAATGAGCAAAAAAGAGGTAACAGCCAATGCTGTTACCTCTTTTCGTAGTATTCCATTAAACGGTAGGCGCGGGAGCGGGATAGCCCAGGATCAGGGATACCACCACGCAGATGACGATACAGATAAAGGCGGTAGTCATCCAAAGGCTCCGGCGGCGGGCAAATTCGCCGGTCAGGTACAGCCAGCCCACGCATAAAAGGGAGCCAAAAATGGCGATAATCGCGGTAATGACCTTCAGCACTGCCCAGCCAAAGCCGGCGCAGATCAGATACAGGACAAAAACCAGAGCATCGGCCAAGATGATCCGGGTCATATTCTTTTCCATTTCGCGGTAACGGTTACGGCTACGTCTTGCCACTTCTCATCCCTCCAAGGAATTTTCTCGTACGCTTATCTTATCATACCAAATCGAAAAATGCAATATTTTCTGTGCGAAACCTCAAAATTTTCCCAAAAGCTTGCGTATGGGTAAAATCAATGCTATAATACAGCCAAATATCTTGAAAAGGAAACCATTATGGCTCAACCGCAATACCGTTTGGAGGGCATCGTCCATACCCGCAGCGAGACTATGGAAGATTTTGAAGGCCCTCTGGATGTTATTTTTGAATTGCTCAGTAAGAATAAAATTGAAATACAGGATGTGTCCATTACTGCCATTCTGGAGCAGTACCTTGCCTATCTGGAAGAGATGAAGCGTCTGGATATGGAGATTGCCAGCGAGTTTATCACCATGGCCTCCCACCTGATGCTCATCAAGACCAAGATGCTCCTGTCTGCCGCCGAGCAGGCAGAGGCGGAAAGTGAACTGGACCAGCTGCGCCAGTCCCTCATCGACCGCAAGCGCAAGGAGGCAATGGAGCAGATCCGCAAAGCTGTGACCCAGCTGGAACCCCGAAACGAAATCGGCCGATGCCTCTTCGTCAAGGAGCCGGAGCCGCTGAAACGGGAAAAAGGATACCGCTATAAGCATGATGTCATCGACCTGCTGCGGTCTCTGGACACCATTGCCGAGCGCAATGCCCGGCAATTGCCGCCTCCCACCACTAACTTTATGGGCATCGTAGGCAAGGAACCCTACCCCATCGGCAGAAAAACAGGAGAAGTTCTGCGGCAGCTGGTGCTGCGGGGCGTGGAACGGCTGAAAAACCTCTTTAAAGGAAACAAAAGCCGGTCCGAGATTGTGGCCACCTTCCTCGCGGTGCTGGACCTGTGCAAAACCAATTCCGTCACTTTGGAAGATGATATTAACGGCGACAATCCCAATGTACGCCTGCTGGACGAAAACGAGCGAAAGGAGCTGAACGGCAATGGAACGGGAACAACTGAACAGAGCCATTGAGGCGATCCTCTTCGCTGCCGGTGAGCGCATCGAAATTGCCCGGCTGTCTGCGGTTCTGGAAGAAGATCCGGCGGACATCGAGCAGGCGGCAGATGCCCTTGCCAATATCTATGCCTATGAGCGCCGGGGTATGCGGATTATCAAGCTGGAAAAGGGATATCAGATGGTGTCCTCCGGTGAAATGGCGGATTACGTCACCAAGGCACTGGAAACCCGGAAGCCTCCCAAGCTGTCTTCCTCTCAGCTGGAGACCCTGACCATTATCGCCTACTACCAGCCTGCTACCAAGGCCATGGTAGAGCAGATCCGCGGCGTGGACAGTGCCTATTCCGTGGCAGCCCTTCTGAATAAGAAGCTCATCGAGGAAGCGGGCCGGTTGAATGTGCCGGGCCGTCCCATCCAGTATAAGACTACTACAGATTTTCTGCGGACCTTTGGCCTGTCCTCTCTGGAGGAACTGCCTCCCATTGAGAAGATCTCCTTTGGAGAGCCCATTGAACTGCCGCAGCAGCCGGCGGAGGGCCAGTAATGGGCTGGCTCATTCCCTTCGGCGTTCTCTTTCTTCTGGCGGTGCTGCCATTGGGTGTCCGGGTCAATTATGATTCTGACGGCCCACGGGTAAAGGTCATCCTCGGACCTGTCAAATTCACCGTATATCCTTTGCCGAAGAAGGAAAAAAAGAAGAAAGAACCTGCCAAAAAGCAGGAAAAGAAGGAAGAAACACAAGAAGAAAATCTTCCCAAGCCCCCTCAGCCCCCAAAACAGGAAAAGCCTAAGGAGAAAAAGAAAGGCGGCAGCCTGACGGATTTTATTCCCTTTGTAAAGCTGATTTTCCGCTTTTTGGGAGATTTCCGCCGGAAGCTGCGGCTGGATAACCTGTATCTGCGACTGGTCCTGGCTTCCTCTGATCCCTGTGATCTGGCGGTAAACTATGGCAAGACCTGGGCTGCGGTGGGAAATCTCCTGCCTGCGCTGGAAAAGTGGTTTGTTATCAGAAAAAGGGACGTGGAGGTAGAATGTGATTTCACTGCCTCCGAAACTCTGGTGGTTGCGAAGATCGATGTGACCATCACATTGGGAAGACTTTTGTCCCTGCTTGTGACCTACGCAGTCCGGGCATTGAAAGAATATTTGAATTTTCGCAATAAAAGAAAAGGCGGTGCGGCAAAATGAGCCAGAAATTACCTAATATGCTGGAAAGTACCATTCAGAAGATCCGTGAAATGGTGGATGTCAACTCTGTCGTGGGTACCCCCATCCAGACTCCCGACGGTGTTACCATCATCCCCGTGTCCCGTGTCAGCGTCGGCTTTGGCGGCGGTGGCAGTGACTTCTCTTCCAAGAACGGGGACAATCCCTTTGGCGGCGGCTGCGGCGGCGGTGTCAAGGTCAGCCCCATCTGCTTCCTGGTAGTAAAGGACGGCAATGTTCGTATGCTCTCTATCCCCGAACCCGCCAATTCCACCACCGAGCGGATCGTGGAAATGCTGCCCGATACGCTGGATAAACTGACAGCCTATCTGGATGCCAAGAAAAAAGATTGATACTGTAGGGCGGGGTCATGACCCCGCCGGGGAGTATCGTGCTAATTCGCGGTAACGATAGGAGGGGAACTTTGGAAAAATACATTTGGCGTTTGCTGACGGCAATATTTATGCTGCTGGTTGCGGCGGTGCTGGGTATCTTTACATTCCTGTTTCAGGATGCCGCTTTGATGCTGGGTATTTGCTTTTATGGTGCGGTTTTCTGCGCACTGATCGGAATTGCCAAGGGCCTTCTGGTGATGGTCGATTACCACAGGGAGCATAAAGAAGAATAAAAATCTTTCCATCCGGACATCCTAACTCCCGGGTGAGGAAATTTGAAGAAACGATTTTTCGCCACAGCGGCGGCTGCATTGCTGGCCGCCGCTGTGCTTTTGCCAATAGACACCGGAGCGGTTTCCGCCCGGAGAGCCTATGTGCTGGACGCAGTCAGCGGACGGACCCTGTACGAGAAAAATGCAGGCCAGCGCAGTCTCATTGCCAGTACCACCAAAATCATGACGGCCCTCATCGTCTGTGAGCAGTGCAATGTGCTGGACCGGATGCGCATTCCCAAGGAGGCAGTGGGCATCGAAGGCTCCTCTATGTACCTGCAGGAGGGGGAGGTCCTGACCCTGCAGGAACTGCTCTATGGCCTGATGCTCAGTTCCGGCAACGATGCGGCGGTGGCGCTGGCTATCTACTGCGGCGGCACCGTGGAGGGCTTCGCGGAGCTGATGAACGATAAGGCCCGGAATCTGGGCTTAAGCGGTACCCATTTTGAAAATCCCAACGGCCTTGATAGTCCCGGACATTATTCCACCGCCCGGGATCTGGCGGTTTTGGCAGCCTACGCTATGGAAAACCCCATTTTCGCCAAAACCGTCTCTACGAAATCCCTGAAGCTGGGGAACCGGTATCTGACCAACCACAATAAGCTTTTGTGGCGGGTAGAGGGAGCTGACGGGGTGAAGACCGGCTTCACCAAGGCTGCGGGCCGGATTCTGGTATCCAGTGCCACCCGGGAGGGACGGCGCATCATTGCCGTTACCATTGATGACGGTGACGACTGGAATGACCATGCCGCTCTGCTGGAAGAGGGTTTCGCGCGATTCTCTCACCGGGAGATCGTGAAGGCAGGGGACTGCGTCGATACTCTGGAAGTAGTGGGCGGCAATACCCATCAGGTGCAGATCCTGGCCCAGGAAGACTTTTCCTACGCCCTTGCGCCGGAAGAAACTCCGCAGATCGTCTATCCCGGACCCGGATTTACCTACGCCCCGGCGGTGGAAGGGGAAGACGCGGGTTTTGCCTATGTGCTGGTCCAGGGAAAGGCGGTAGGAAAAATCCCCGTGACCTATGGAGAAACCATAGAGCGGGAAAAAACGGAAGAAAAACCATTTTGGAAGCGGCTGTTTGCATGATACAGCAGGTGAAAATATGAAAGAACGCCTACAGAAGATCCTGTCCGCCCGGGGTGTGGTCTCCCGGCGGAAGGCAGAAGAAATGCTTCGGCAGGGCCAGGTTTCGGTGAACGGCACCGTTGCTCAGTTGGGCGACTCTGCCGACCCGGATGCCGATGAAATCCGCATCAACGGCCAGCTCCTGCCAAATCAGGAGCAGTACATCTACCTGATGCTGAATAAGCCCCGGGGTTACGTCACCACCCTGTCCGACGAGAAGGGCCGTCCCAATGCGGCCCAGCTGGTGGCGGACTGCGGCACCCGGGTCTATCCCGTGGGCCGTCTGGACATGGATTCCGAAGGCTTGCTGCTGTTTACCAACGATGGCAGCTTTGCCAACGCCCTGATGCACCCGAAGCATGAGGTAAAGAAAACCTATGACCTGTGGGTTACGGGCTACCATCCCGGTGGGGAGGTGCAGCTGTCCCGGCCCATCACGCTGGATGGCTATACCATCCGTCCGCCGAAAGTCCGGCTGATCCGGGCGGAGGGACAAAAAGCAAAATTTCAGGTGACTATCCACGAAGGCCGCAACCGGCAGGTCCGCCGGATGTGCGAAGCAGCCGGAATGCACTGTACCCGGCTGCGCCGCGTCAGGGAGGGAAGTTTATCCCTTGGAGAACTACCCCTTGGTAAATGGCGGCACCTGACAGCCCAGGAAGTGGAAGAATTAAAATAAGAATACTGTCATTGCGAACCAGTGCGCACACTGGTGTGGCAATCTCCCCGTTGAACGGACAAGACGGAAACCGCAGGGGAGTGCCACGCCGGCCTACGGCCTCCTCGCAATGACATTTTTGCATTCTGAATATATTCCTGCATTTTTCTTGATTCCATCTTGCAAAATTATATTAAGTTTGCTACTATGAACTGTAACGGCGAAGAGAAAAAATGCCGTTTTGGAGGCTTCTATGAGTCACGACTTTTTATCGATATTGCAGGAAAAAGAGCCCACCTTTTCCAAGGGCCAGAAGCGGATCGCCCGTTATATTACGGAATCCTATGACAAAGCGGCCTTTATGACAGCCAACCGTCTGGGCAAAACAGTGGGTGTTTCCGAATCCACAGTGGTGCGTTTCGCTGTGGACCTGGGTTTTGACGGTTACCCCAGCATGCAGAAGGCAGTGCGGGAAATGGTAATGAACCGCCTGACCTCCGTTCAGCGCATTGAAGTGGCCAGCAACCGCTTTGGCGATCAGGATGTGGTGTCCACGGTGCTGCATTCCGACATGGAAAAGCTGCGCCAGACCAGTGAGACCATCGACCGGGAGGAATTTCAGGCGGCGGTGAATGCCATCATCAAAGCCAAGCGGGTCTACATTCTGGGTGTCCGCTCCGTTGCGCCTTTAGCCAACTTTTTGGGCTATTATCTGAACTATATGTTCAATAATGTTCACGAAGTCACCGGTTTCAGTGCAGGAGAAATGTTTGAGAAGATCGTGGGTGTCAACGCCGACGATGTGGTCATTGCCTTCTCCTTCCCCCGGTATTCTTCCTCCACCACCAAGGGTGCCCAGTATTGCCGCAGTGCCGGTGCCACGGTCATCGGCATCACCGACAGCAAGCTGTCCCCTCTGGGCAGTAATTCCGACCATGTGCTTATTGCCAAGAGCGACATGGTTTCTCTGGTGGATTCTCTGGTGGCCCCGCTCAGTCTTGTGAATGCCCTCATTGTAGCCATCGCAGCCAAGCGGGAAAAAGAACTGAGCCAGACCTTTGCCAATCTGGAACGGATCTGGGAAGAATATGAAGTCTACGAGAAACAAACGGAGAAGTGAGGGGGAGTTTCGTGAAGTTTGATGGAATCGTCATCGGCGGTGGTCCTGCCGGAATGTTTGCAGCCATCACGGCTGCGGAAAACGGTCAGAAAGTCCTGCTTTTGGAGCGGAATGACCGCCTGGGCAAAAAACTGCTGATCACCGGCAAGGGCCGGTGCAATGTGACAAATGACTGCTCCGAGCAGGAAGTCCTGCAAAATACCCCCCGGAATGGCCGCTTCCTCTACAGCGCCATGACGGCCTTTCCCCCAGTCAGGGCGAAGCAGTTCTTTGAGGAAAACGGCTGCCCGCTGAAAACAGAACGGGGCAACCGGGTGTTCCCGGTTTCTGATAAATCCCAGTCGGTGCTGGAGTGTCTCCAGCGGCAGCTGCGGCGCCAGAATGTGACAGTCAAGACCGCCCGGGTCAAGGAAATTCTGACGGAAGAAGGCCGGGTTACCGGGGTGCAGACCCAGAATGAAAGGATCCACGCGGACTGGGTCATCCTTGCCACCGGCGGAGCCTCCTATCCCACCACCGGCTCCACCGGCGACGGCTACGCCATGGCAGAGGCCCTGGGCCATACGGTTGTGGTGCCCCAGGGCAGTCTGGTACCTCTGGAAACAGCAGGTCATGACTGCCAGGATATGCAGGGCCTGTCTCTGCGCAACGTAGGTGTGAAGCTGCTGAATGCCAAGGGCAAGGTGCTGTATAAGGATTTTGGCGAACTTCTGTTTACCCACTTCGGTGTCTCCGGTCCCACGGTGCTGTCGGCCAGCTGCCACCTGAAAGGAGAGGGCTGCCGGCTGGTCATTGACCTGAAGCCCGCCCTGGAAGAAACCAAACTGGATGACCGCATCCTGCGGGATCTGGAGCTGTATCAGAACCGCAGTATGGAAAATGCCCTGACGGACCTGCTGCCCCGCAGCATGATCCCTGTGGTGCTGCGGCGTCTGGAAATCGACCCGGAAATGCAGGCTAATTCCCTGACCAAGCAGAAGCGCCGCGCTCTGGTGGAGCTGCTGAAAGCCTTCCGGGTGGAAATCACCGGCAAGCGTCCCGTGGCGGAGGCCATCATCACCAGCGGCGGCATCAAGGTCTCGGAGATCGATCCCAAAACCATGCAGTCCAGGAAGGTGCCGGGCTTGTATTTCGCGGGTGAGATTATTGACTGCGATGCCTACACCGGCGGGTTTAACTTACAAATCGCCTGGGCCACCGCCTATGCCGCCGGCACGGCAGTGAGCGGAAAGGAAGCTTAATCCAGCGGAGCTGAAAATGCCTTCAGAAAATCCGGGATTGACAAATCATCAGTTTTATAATAGAATAGCACCCAGATAGTGCTTATAGAGATTGTTTTTTAGGAGGACTTATCTATGTTTGAGAAACTTGCCAAGTATGCTTCCAAGCAGCTGGAGCTGGACATTAACGAGATTACCCCTGATTCCACCTTCGAGAGCCTGGGCATCGATTCCCTGGACGTGGTTGAGATGATTATGGACCTGGAGACCGAACTGGGCGTGGAACTGGAGATGGAGGATCAGAAGATCGCTACTTTCCAGGACCTGGCTGATTTTGTGGAATCCAAGCTGGCATAAGAAAACTATATACTGTAAATCCTTGTATCAGGCCGACCGGCTTATAACAAGGTCGCACTAGTCGGGGAGTTAGCGGTGTCCTGTACCTGCAATCCGCTATAGCAGGGATGAATTCCCACACCCGGATGCGTATGAATATTGCCTGCCCTTTATGAGGGGTGTTGAGAGATCGGTCTTGCGCAACGGTATCCCGTGAACCATGTCAGGTGGGGAACCAAGCAGCATTAAGCGGACCTTACCGTGTGCCGCGAGGTTGCCGTTCTTGAGCTTTCGAGTAGAGGTTACGAATGTTCTGCGCGTTCAAATGTGGGTGTGCGATCTTGTTATGAGCCGGTCGTTTTTTCAGTGTGGAGTTTGGCGTGTTGAGCGTGGAATGATTATAAATTCCACACTTTTTCGAAAGGGGATGTGTATGTCAGCCTATCAAGCCTTATATCGAAAATACCGTCCTCAGACCTTTGATGATGTATCGGGTCAGCTGGCGGTGACCCAGACCTTAAAAACCCAGCTTACTTCCGGCCGCATGAGCCATGCGTACCTGTTTACCGGCTCCCGTGGTACCGGCAAGACCAGCTGCGCCAAAATTCTGGCAAAGGCAGTCAACTGCCTGAATCCCGATAACGGCAACCCCTGCAACTGCTGCGAGGCCTGCCGTTCCATCGACTCCGGCTCCTGCATGGACGTGCTGGAGATCGATGCTGCTTCCAACAACGGCGTGGACAATGTCCGCGACCTCCGGGACGATGCCATTTATACCCCTTCTCAGGTGAAGATGCGGGTATACATCATCGACGAGGTCCATATGCTGTCCATTTCCGCCTTCAATGCCCTTTTAAAGATCATTGAGGAACCCCCGGAGCATCTGCTGTTCATTCTGGCGACCACGGAACTGCACAAGGTTCCCGCGACGATCCTTTCCCGGTGCCAGCGGTTTTCCTTCCGCCGCATCTCCCAGGAGGATATTGCAGCCCGGCTGCAATATGTTGCCTATCAGGAAAACATTGACCTGGATGACGGTGCTGCCCGGGTGCTGGCACGGCTGGCAGACGGCGGTATGCGCGACGGCCTGAGTCTGTTGGACCAGTGTGCTTCGGCTACCACCGGAGAACTGACCGCAGAACGGGTCTATGCCTGCCTCGGCATTGCCGGTGAGCAGAAATGCGGGGAGCTTATGGGCTATATCGCCGCCCACGATACCAAAAGCGCCCTGGAGCTGTTCAACAAGCTTTATACCGAGGGAAAAGACCTGTCGGCCATGCTGGATGAGATGGCCTGTCTGACCCGTGACCTGCTGGTGATGAAAACAGCAGGCAACGCAGGGATTACCATGCTTTCCGGTGTTGCTTCCGATCAGGAGGTCCTGACCCTGACCAAAGCGCTGTCCAGCGCTGAACTGGTGCGGATGATGAACCTGATCCAGACCACATTAAGCGGCTTCACCCGCTCTGCCAGCCGCCGCATGGATGCGGAGCTGTGCATTGTGGAGCTGTGCCAGCCGGAGCTGTCTCTGGATGCCAAGGCCCTCAATGCCCGCCTGACCCGGCTGGAAGAGAAATTGAAAAATGGCGATTTTGTGGCAGCAGCCCCTGCAAAAAAGCAGAAATCAGCTCCCGCTCCGGCAGAGGATGACTTCGATGATGACCGTCCTCCCATGCCCGGCGACGAGGACGCGCCCCCTCTGGAGGAGGAGCCGCCCCGCCCGCAGCCCAGTGAAGCACCTATGGGCTTCTGGCCGGAGCTGTGCGGTGCCGTCCGCAGTGAATTGAAGCCCCCCATCAGCGGCTTTTTCGCCGTCAGCCCCAATGCCCCGGTGCAGGGCGCACTGGTAGGCGGTACGCTGGAACTGCGCTGCGGCAATGACTTCATTGCCAAGATGCTGGACAAGCCGGATATCCTGGAAGTGGTATCCCGGAAGGCCAGCGCAATGCTGAGCCGTCCCGTCCGGGCAGCAGTGGTGGATCTTAACGCCAAGCCTGCGGGAAATCCCCGGATGGAACAGCTGATGAAATTTGGAAGAGAGCATTCCGATATTGTGACCATTAGAAAATAATGTCATTGCGAGGAGCGAAGCGACGTGGCAATCCCCTTCGACGGTGGCAATGACAGGAACAAGTAACAGAATATATTTTAGAACAGGAGAATTTACAATGGCAAAAGGTGGATTCCGCGGCGGTATGCCCGGTGGTATGAATCAGGCTGCTATGATGAAGCAGGCCCAGAAGATGCAGCAGGAGATGCTGCGGATGCAGGCTGAGCAGGAGGCAAAGACCTTCACTGCCAAGGCTGGCGGCGGCATGGTTGCCGCTACCGTCAACGGTAAGCACGAGATGGTGGCTTTGGAAATTAATCCCGAAGCAGTGGACCCCGATGATGTGGAGATGCTGCAGGACATGGTCATCGCTGCTGTTAACGAGGCCATGCGTGCTGCTGATCAGGAAGCAGCCAACAACATGTCCCGTCTCACCGGCGGCCTGAACCTGGGCGGCCTGTTTTAACTAAATGCTGTCATTGCGAGCCGGTGTGCACACCGGCGTGGCAATCCCCATCGACGAGGTAAATTGCCATGTCGCTTTGCTCCTCGCAATGACAGGAAGCGTAAGGAGTTACCGTATGAATTTCTTTCCCGCAGCGCTTCAGAATCTGGCAGACCAGTTTGCCCGGCTTCCCGGCATTGGCGGTAAGACTGCCCAGCGACTGGCCTTTCATGTGCTGAGCCTGCCCTATGAGGAAGCGGAGGAATTTTCCGCTGCCATTCTGGAAGCCAAAAAGCAAGTCCATACCTGCCCCCGGTGTCAGAATCTGACGGACCGGAACTTATGTCCTATCTGCGATGACGAGCTGCGGGACAAAAGCATCATCTGCGTGGTGGCAGAGCCCCGGGATGTCATTGCCATGGAGCGCTCCCGGGAATTCAGGGGCACCTACCATGTGCTTCACGGTGTTATTTCTCCCCTGAACCATGTGACTCAGGATGACATCAAGATCAAGGAACTGCTGCGCCGGGTGGGGCAGGGGGATGTGAAGGAGGTCATTATGGCCACCAACCCCGATACCGAGGGCGAAGCCACGGCGATGTATATTTCCCGCCTGCTGCGGCCCATGGAGGTCAAGGTGACCCGCCTTGCCTACGGCGTGCCGGTGGGCAGCCAGCTGGAATATGCCGACGAGGTGACACTGTCCCGTGCACTGGAAGGCAGACAGGAAATCTGAAAGCAAAAAAGAGACTGCTTGCAAGCAGTCTCTTTTTTAGTTATAAACATCAATTTTCAACTTTCCGTTTCTCAGGAAGCTGGGAAATGACCACCGCTGTAAACACAAGTCCGCAGCCGATGATCTCATGGGGTGCCATCCGTTCCCCCAGCAGCCACCAGCCGCCGAGGACCGCGAAGACGGATTCCAGGCTCATAATCAAGGATGCGGTGGTGGGTTCCAGAGATTTCTGCCCCACGATCTGCAGCGAGTAGGCAAGGCCCATGCTCAGCATACCGGCAAAGCACAAAGGCCCCCAGCAGGCTATCAGATTGCCCATATCCACGGTTTCTGTAAAAGCGACAAAAGGGACAGACAGTACGGCGACCGTCACGGCCTGAACACAGTTCAGCCGGAAGCCATCCACAGCGGCGGCGAAACGGTCGATACAGGTGATCTGAACAGAGAAAGCCAGCGCGCAGCCCATTAAGAACAGATCGCCTTTATTGACCTCGGTAACACCGAGGCAGCTGAGAAGATACAGTCCCACCACTGCCAGTGCTACACTGAAAACAGCGGCTTTCGGCACCTTCCGTCCCAGAAACAGCCCAAGAATAGGTACCAGAACGATGTACATGGCGGTAATAAAGCCTGCTTTGCCGGCATCGGTGTATACAAGGCCGATCTGCTGCAGACTGGATGCTACAAACAAGGCACAGCCGCAGATGATTCCGGATTTCCACAGGTCGGGGTTCTTCCACTTTTGAGCGGACTGCCCCATGCTGCATTTGCCGATGTCCAGCAAAAAAGCACCGGGCACAAGTACCAGCACCGCCAGAAGACAGCGCACCATCTGAAAGGTAAAAGGACCGATGAGGTCCATGCCCACACTCTGGGCGATAAAGGCAAAGCCCCAGATCACGGTGGCTGCCAGCAGGGCTAATGTGCCCTTGAATTGTTCTTTCATAAAAAATCACCGCCAAATACTCTAACACAAATCGGCAGAAAATGCAAGCGGTTGCTTTTTTGCTTTAGTGTGGTATAATACAAAAGGTAAATGAGCAGTGTGAATACGGAACCTGTAGGGCGATGGCATGACTCCCGCCCTACGACATTTGAAGTTTGGAGGCTTTTACTATGGAAAACGCAAATCGTATCTTGAACCGGGAAGAGATACCCGAGGAATATAAGTGGGCGATCCATGACCTGTATGCCACCGATGCGGACTGGCAGGACCATCTTGCTACGCTGGAGGAGGACCGGGCTGCGATGATGTCCTATGCAGGTAAACTGGGAGAAAATGCACAGAATCTTTATGATTACCTTTCCCGCATGGAGCAGACCGAGGTGAAGATTTCCCGTCTGGCAAACTACTGCATGCGAAAGTCTGACGAAGATACCCGCAACGCTACCTATCAGGCTATGGTGGGTAAATTCCGGGGTGTGATGGTAGGAATCAGCTCTGCTACCAGCTTTGAAAGTCCGGAGATCATGGGGATTTCCGACGAAACCCTGGACAGCTTCTATGCTGAAGTGCCTGCTCTGGAGCGTTACCGCCGCTATCTGACGAACCTCCGCCGGAAAAAAGCCCATACCCTGTCTCCTGCCGAGGAGAAGCTTCTGGCTGCCGCCGGTGAGATCGCCCATACCCCCGACAGTATCTATGGTGTCTTTGCCAATGCAGACCTGAAGTTCCCGGATGCCCTGGACGCAGAGGGAAATTCTCATCCTGTCAGCGCCGGTACCTTCATCCGCCTGGAGGAAAGCCCGGACCGGGAGCTGCGCCGCAGCGCCTATGAAAGCGTCTACGATACCTACGGTCAGTTCCGCAACACTGCTGCAGCCATGCTGAACGGCCAGAACAAGCAGCAGAAGTTTTTTGCGGAAGCCAGAAAATACGCCAGTGCCTTCGAGCGTTCTCTGGACGATACCAATGTCCCCACGGAAGTCTACCATAATCTGATCGAAGCGGTCCACCAGAATGCTGACAAGATGCACCGCTATATCCGCCTGCGCAAGAAGCTGCTGGGCCTGGAGAAACTGCATTTTTATGATATCTACACCCCTCTGGTGCCCGATGCCGACCAGGAGATCCCCTATGAGCAGGCAAAGCAGACCATTTATGATGCCCTGCATCCTATGGGTGAAGAATACCGGGCCATTTTAAAGGAAGGCTTTGACAACCGCTGGATCGATGTCTATCCCAGCGTAGGCAAACGCAGCGGCGCCTATTCTGCCGGTGCGGTGGTCCATCCCTTCGTGCTGATGAACTACGCCGGCAACCTGAATACTCAGTTCACCTTGGCTCACGAAATGGGCCACGCCATCCATTCCTATCTGTCTCATAAGCATCAGAATCCCGTGGATGCAGGCTATGTGATCTTCGTTGCAGAGGTGGCATCTACCTGCAATGAAGCGCTGCTGATGGAATACCTTCTGGGCAAGACCACGGATAAGCGCCAGCGGGCTTATCTCATCAACCACTTCCTGGACCAGTTCCGGGGAACCATTTACCGCCAGACCATGTTTGCTGAGTTTGAATTGAACATCGGTAAAATGGTAGAGGAGGGCAAGACTCTGACTGCTGAGGCTCTTTGCGCAGAATATAAGCGTCTGAACGAACTTTACTACGGCCCGGATATTGAGGTGGATGACCGCATTGCCATGGAATGGGCAAGAATCCCTCACTTCTATTACAATTACTATGTCTTCCAGTATGCTACCGGCTACTCTGCCGCCATTGCCCTGTCCCGACGTATCCTGCGGGAGGGAGAGGTCGCGGTGAAGGATTATCTGAACTTCCTTTCCGGCGGCTGCTCCAAGACACCCATCGATTTGCTGAAGGGCGCAGGCGTGGATATGACCGGCCCCGAGCCTGTAAATCAGGCATTGGAACTCTTCGGCCAGCTGCTGGATGAACTGGAAGCTCTGATGGAGGACTGAGATGGAGGAGCTGTTTATCCCCACGCTGCACACCTTCGCCATGGATAACATTTTCACCGGCTCCAAGGGCCTGTTCCGCTTCCGGGCAAAGCCCAATATTGTCAAAGCCACTCCCAAAGAGGTGGATTTTGAACAAAGCTCCATTACCGCAGAATATTGGCACGGCCTGTTCTGCTATGAAAAAAGTGAAATGGAGGGCTGCGAGACCTTTCCTCTGACGGAAGAAGGCCGTCAGGCCATGCTGGACTGGCTTACCAGCAAAATCTAAAATCCCTTGAAATTCATTTGCAGGACGGAATCAACTCCCGTCCTGCAAATTTTTTGGCAAATTGTAAAAAAACTAAAATTATGCTTGCTATTTTCCGGCTTGGTTGTGTATAATGATTATAAATATCATGATGGGGAGTGTGCCGGATGGACCGCGGGGCTTATTGGAAGTTTATCAAAAAATGCAGTGAGCCTGCTGCGCAGGAACAGACCATTGCCTATCTTGCGGAGCATCTGGGAAAGTTCCTGCGAAAAGGGGAGCGGGTATTGATCTGCTTCCGCTGCCGGGAAGAAGGCAGCCTGAGCTGGCTGATGGAGCAGGCGGTCTGCCGCTGCGAGGCAGTACCGGTGGTCTGGGGTCCGGACCATTTGTGGAAGACCCTGCTGCGGCAGGCATTTACCAACAAAGTGACTGCCATTATCGGCCCGCCCCTGATCCTGCTGGGACTGATGAAGCTGAAGCGCCGTAATTCCACTCCCCTGTATATCCGACGGGTTATTACCGCAGGTTATCCCTGCCCGGATTGGATGGTCGAAGGTTTCGTAAAGGGGTTTGACTGTGAGGTTGGCGGATGCTTTGGCTTAGAACATAGCGGCATCGTGGCCGGATTTGCCTGCGGCCACAGCTGGGGAGTCCATCTGCGGGAGGATGTTTTCGGTGCCGACATCGTAGACAAAGACGGTAGGCTTGTGCCGGAAGGGGAAAAGGGAGAAGTGGTCCTGTATTTCAAGGAAGACCCCTCTCTGCGCCTGCCTACCGGAGACTATGCGTCTGCGGTGTCGGAAGCCTGTGGCTGCGGGAGTACCACCATGCGCCTGAATGAGATGTACTATGGCGGACTGGTAGATCCGGATCTGGATGCCCTGGCGCAGCACCTGATGAGCTGGACCAGCGTGCTGGACTGTCATGTAAAAAAAGGAGAGTGCGGATTGGAAATCGAAGTGGTCACCTTCCAAGGGGAGAAGCTTCCCAAGCTGCCTAGTGCGGCAAAACTGGTGATCCGCAGCTGGGACCCTCAAACCGATGAACCGCTGCTTCACGCATCCTCGCTGAAAATCCCCGCGATGATGTAAAAAAATATTGACATTTTTCCGCATTGTGGTAGAATACAGAAGATATGCAAAGACAATGCGGAAAACAAAGCAGCTTTGGAAGCCTGTAGCGAGGGGGAACCGGTGAAAGCCCCCGGCGGAAAACCTGCAAGCCACTTACCGCGTCGCCCGGGAAGACCGGGACGGGTGCTCCCGTTACAGAGCGTCTAAGATGTCCCTTTTGGGATGAATTAGGGTGGTACCGCGATTCACGTCGCCCCTAGCTGGTAGGGGCGGCGTTTTTTGTTTGTACCGAAATAAGAATATACAGTTGACAATTGACAATTGACAGTTGACAGCTGTGGTATGCCTTCGTCATACTTTGAATAATATCGCGAAGCGATACCATAACTGTCAATTGTTAACTGTTCACTGTCAACTGAAAAAACTGGAGGTTTTTTCTATGAATCCCAAGCCTTATGGCGTAAACGAACTGCGTGAGATGTTCCTGTCTTTCTTTGAGAGCAAGCAGCATCTGCGCCTGCCCAGCTTTTCCCTGATCCCTCAGAACGACAAGTCCCTGCTGCTGATTAACTCCGGCATGGCCCCCATGAAGCCCTACTTCAAGGGTGAGGTGGAGCCCCCCCGCCGCCGTGTCTGCACCTGCCAGAAGTGCATCCGTACCGGCGACATTGAGAACATTGGCAAGACCGCCCGTCACGGCACCTATTTCGAGATGCTGGGCAATTTCTCCTTCGGTGATTACTTCAAGCGTGAGGCCATTGCCTGGTCCTGGGAATTCCTGACCAAGGTTGTGGGCCTGTCCGAAGACCGCCTGTTCCCCTCCATCTACGAAAACGACGAGGAAGCCTTTGAAATCTGGAACAAGGAGATCGGCGTTCCCGCAGAGCATATCTTCCGTTTCGGTAAGAAGGACAACTTCTGGGAGCACGGCTCCGGTCCCTGCGGCCCCTGCTCTGAGATCTACTATGACCGTGGCGAAAAGTACGGCTGCGGTAAGCCCGACTGCACCGTCGGCTGCGACTGCGACCGTTACATGGAGGTCTGGAACAACGTCTTCTCCCAGTTTGACAATGACGGTCAGGGCAACTACACGGAACTGGTCCAGAAGAACATCGATACTGGCATGGGTCTGGAGCGTCTGGCTGTTGTCTGCCAGGATGTCAACTCCCTGTTCGATGTGGACACCGTTATGAACATCACCAACAAGGTCACCGAGCTGACCGGTGCTTCCTACGGCA
>ERZ1032130.34-NODE-34-length-41600-cov-12.844699_pt1 | contig 41600 bp, 35 predicted proteins | sample MGYA00517879_ERZ1032130 | MGnify/ENA primary metagenome ERZ1032130 (study PRJEB33719, sample SAMN04262597) | wastewater metagenome | biome: rural village; feature: animal feces; material: feces | host: Bos taurus | place: El Salvador | collected 2012-01-31 ...
CCGCCAAGTACAACGGCTACAAGGCCTACGGCCCCGACGGCTGCCAGATGACCGATGACGCTGCTGCCATCGTTTACGCTGAGATCCAGGCTACCGACATTCTGAACGGTGCCAAGCTGATCTCCTGGGAAGAGGGCGTTGCCCAGGGTCTGATCGAGTATGTCGGCGAAGACTGCAAGGAAGGCCTGTATGATGCCATCAAGGCTTGCCAGGTCCGTCCCGGTCTGTGCAAGACTGCCGGCCTGAAGCTGGTCTACTCCCCCCTGAACGGCTCCGGCCTGGTTCCCGTTACCCGTATCCTGAACGACATCGGCATCGATGACATCACCATTGTTCCCGAGCAGAAGTATCCCGATGGCAACTTCCCCACCTGCCCCTACCCCAACCCCGAAATCTTCGAGGCTCTGGAACTGGGCCTGAAGCTGGCTACCGAGACCGGCGCTGACCTGATGCTGGCTACCGACCCCGATGCTGACCGCGTGGGTATCGCCATGAAGTGTCCCGACGGCTCCTACGAGCTGGTCTCCGGCAACGAAGTGGGCGTCCTGCTGCTGGACTACATCTGCGAAGGCCGCATCGAGAAGGGCACCATGCCCAAGAACGCTGTCGCCGTCAAGTCTCTGGTCTCCACTCCTCTGGCTGACGCTGTTGCTGCCAACTACGGTGTTGAGATGCGCAACGTTCTGACCGGCTTCAAGTGGATCGGCGATCAGATCGCTGGCCTGGAAGCAAAGGGCGAAGTCGAGCGCTTCATCCTGGGCTTCGAAGAGTCCTACGGCTATCTGGCAGGTCCCTATGTCCGTGACAAGGACGCTGTTGTGGGCTCCATGCTGATCTGCGAAATGGCTGCTTACTACCGCTCCATCGGCTCCTCCATCAAGGAGCGCCTGGAGGCTATCTACGCCAAGTACGGCCGTTACCTGAACAAGGTTGACTCCTTCGAGTTCCCTGGCCTGTCCGGTATGGACAAGATGGCTGGCATCATGTCCGGCCTGCGTGAGAAGCCCCTGACCGAGATCGGCGGCTACGCTGTGACCAGGGTCGTTGACTACAAGAAGACCGAGGAGACCGGCCTGCCCGCAGCAAACGTTCTGGTCTACACTCTGGAAGGCGGCGCTACCGTTATCGTCCGTCCCTCCGGCACCGAGCCCAAGATCAAGACCTACTTCACCACCCTGGGCAAGGACCTGGCTGAGGCAGAGGCACAGAAGAAGGTTCTGGCTGACGCACTGAAGCCCATCCTGGCTTAATTTCCAATCATAACCACTCGGACAGGTATAAAAGCCTGTCCGGGTTTTCTAATTTCCATACTCTGTCTTGTCTTCCAATGATATCTATGATAAAATTAAAAAAGAAGAGAGAAGAGGTGGGAACATGACGGATGAATTATCCCTGCTGCAGGCACAGCTGACTTATAAGAAGCGGCTGGAGGCCATGCTCAGCGAACTGCGGTCTCAGCAGGCGATTTTAAAGGAGAAGGTCTACCGGCTGGAAAAGACTATGGATGCTGAGCAGAAGGATGTGCAGAAGCTGGAGGGCATCAGCCTGGCGGCGATTTTCTACCATCTTACAGGTCAGATGGAGGAAAAGCTGGATCAGGAGCGACGGGAATATTATGCCGCCCGGATCAAGCATGCGGCAGCGCAGCGGGAATTGAAGGCTGTGGAACAGGATATTGAATGCACCATGGAGGATCTGTCTGATCTCGCCGGCTGTGAAGCCCGGTATGTGCAGGTTATGGAGGAAAAGCGCATCGCCATTGAAAATGCCGGAACGGAAATTTCAGAGCAGCTTCTGGAAAAGGAAGAGTACCTGACTTTTCTGCATACCCAGGAACGGGAACTGGAGGAAGCCATTGCCGCAGGCACGGCGGCGCTGCGGACAGCCAACGATGTGGTTTTGAGCCTGAAGCATGCGGAGGGACTGGGCGTATTTGACGTGCTGGGAGGCGGCTTCCTTGCGGACATGGCAAAGCATGAGACCCTGGACGAGGCACAGAAAAATGTGGAACTTCTGCAGGTCTGTCTGCAGAAATTCAACAAGGAACTGTCAGATGTGGTGGTGCGGTCCGATTTGCAGGTCAGCGTCGACCGGCTGCTGAAATTTGCGGATAATTTCTTCGACGGCCTGCTGTCTGACGCGACAGTGCTGGAAAACATCCGGCAGTCCCATACACAGGTAGACCAGGCCCGGGACAACATTCTGGGTATCCTGCGCAAACTCCAGAGCCGTCTGGAGGAGGTTCGCCACAAGCAGGGCAGAGCAAAGCAGGAAGTGGAAACGCTCATCACAGGCATTGAACTGTAAAGGAAGTATGTTATTTCAATCAGGGGGGGCTGCTGCAGTATTTTGCAGCAGCCCCCTGCTCTGCTCCGGAGAGTTCTTGCAAAAAAATATGTATAAATGAATAAAGATTCATAATCTTTAACGTCCACGGGAAACACCGGCGGTCTTTGGAACCGGTGATGAAGGAAAAGATATGACGCTCAGGACAAAAAGCACCTGCAAAACAGGAAAAAGGAAAGCCGGTAATCCGGAAGCTAACCATACGGCCATCCGCATTTTATCTCTGAATACTAAAAAACAACGGGTATTCGTAGAAAAAATACCTGATTGCAGGGAAGAAAAACGGTATAAAACTGTCGGTAATTGCAGAAACGGCAGCATGGATATTGCCATGGGAAGCGAGACAAGAGAAATCTGCAGGGGAAACGGACAAAATTCAGGATGCGCTTTTGTGAAAAATGACTGTAAGGGAGAGAAGAAATAAAGCCAATCCTGTCAAAGTTCCGAAAACGATTTCGCGCACAAGATTTATGCAAATAAGACGTTGACAAATGTCCGCGACAGGAGTATAATCCTGTATAGTTACTCACTTGAAATGAATAATATTCACACGGAGGTTGTATATATGAATAATAAGGATTCCATCAAGAAGATCGTTCTGGCTTACTCCGGCGGTCTGGACACTTCTATCATCATTCCCTGGCTGAAAGAGAACTATAATAATCCCGAGATCATCGCCGTTTCCGGCGACGTGGGTCAGGGCACTGAGCTGGACGGTCTGGAAGAAAAGGCTCTGAAGACCGGCGCTTCCAAGCTGATCATTGCTGATCTGGTGGACGAGATGGTGGATGAGGTCATCATCCCCTCCATGATGGCAGATGCACAGTATGAGACCTATCTGCTGGGTACCGCTTTTGCCCGTCCCATCATCGGCCGCAAGCTGGCACAGATCGCTCTGGAAGAGGGCGCTGACGCTGTCTGCCACGGCTGCACCGGCAAGGGCAACGACCAGGTCCGTTTCGAGCTGGCCATCAAGCGCTACGCTCCCGGCATGAAGATCATTGCTCCCTGGCGTGAGTGGGACATCGCTTCCCGTGACCAGGAGATTGACTACGCCGAGGCCCACAACATTCCTCTGAAGTTTACCCGGGAGACCAGCTACTCCAAGGATAAGAACCTGTGGCACCTGAGCCACGAGGGTCTGGATCTGGAAGATCCCTCCAACGAGCCCAAGTACAACGATCCTTCCTTCCTGGAAATGGGCGTTTCCCCCGAGCAGGCTCCTGATGTTCCCACCTATGTCACCATCGACTTTGAAAAGGGCTGGCCTGTGGCTGTCAACGGTGATAAGATGAAGGCCTCTGACATTATCCGCAAGCTCAACGAGCTGGGCGGTGCCAACGGCATCGGCATCATCGATATCGTGGAGAACCGTCTGGTGGGCATGAAGGACCGGGGCATCTACGAGACTCCCGGCGGCACCATCCTGTACTTCGCCCACAACCAGCTGGAAATGCTGACCGTGGACAAGGACACCCTGCACCTGAAGAAGAAGCTCAGCATCGATCTGGGCGAACTGATCTACAACGGCAAGTGGTTTACTCCCGTCCGGGAAGCTATCTCCGCTTTTGTGGAAAAGACCCAGGAGTACGTGACCGGCACTGTGAAGCTGAAGCTGTACAAGGGCAACATCATCCCCGCCGGCACCACTTCTCCCTGCAGCCTGTACTCCGAAAAGCTGGCTACCTTCGACGAGTCTGACTACAACCAGAAGGATGCCGAAGGCTTCATCAACCTCTGGGGCCTGCCCACCACGGTTCAGGCACTGAGAGAGGCTGGCAAGCTGTAATGTAACGAATATAGATGTCATTGCGAACCAGTCCGCAGACTGGTGTGGCAATCCGTTCTCCTGTTGTACCCAGTTCCGGATTGTGGAATTGGTAAGGGGATGCGGATTGCCACGTCGCTTCGCTCCTCGCAATGACATGCAAAATTGAAAGCGAAGCCAATATAGAAACGAGGACTTAACTATGGCAAAAATGTGGGCCGGGCGGACTTCCGGCGTTACGGACAGCATTGCGGACGATTTCAATTCTTCCATCCGCTTTGACTGCAAAATGTATAAGCAGGATATCACCGGCTCCATGGCCCATGCCGCCATGCTGGGTGCGAAAAATATCATTTCCAAGAAGGAAGCAGAGACACTGATTGACGGTCTGCAGGGAATTTTGGACGATCTGGAATCCGGCGCGCTGGAATTTGACTTCTCCAGCGAGGATATCCACATGTTTGTGGAGCAGGTCCTCACCGCCCGGATCGGCGATGTAGGCAAGAAGCTCCATACCGCCCGTTCCCGGAACGATCAGGTGGCTCTGGACCTGAGAATGTACCTGCGCGCAGAGATCGACGAGCTGACTGCTCTGATTCAGGATGTCATCGGGGCGATCCTTTCTCAGGCAGAAGCCAACAAGGCAGTCATCATGCCGGGCTATACCCATCTGCAGCGGGCACAGCCCATTTTGTTCAGTCACCATCTCATGGCCTACGCCATGATGCTGCTGCGGGACCTGGACCGTCTGGCAGACTGCCGGGATCGGATGAATGTGTCCCCCATCGGCTGCTGTGCACTGGCAGGCACCACCTATAACACCGACCGCCGGTTCGAAGCCTGGAAACTGGGCTTCCATGATGTGGCAAGAAACTCCATCGACGGTGTATCCGACCGGGATTTCTGTCTGGAGCTTATGAGCTGCCTTTCTATCTTAATGATGCATCTGTCCCGGTTCTCTGAGGAGATCATCCTCTGGGCTAGCTGGGAATTTAAGTTCATCGAGCTTTCCGATGCCTATACCACCGGCTCCTCCATTATGCCCCAGAAGAAGAACCCCGATATGGCAGAACTGGTCCGGGGCAAGACCGGCCGGGTCTACGGCGATCTGATGGCCCTGCTCACCACCCTGAAGGGCCTGCCCCTTGCCTACAACAAGGACATGCAGGAGGATAAGGAAGCGGTCTTCGATGCGGTGGATACCGTGAAGATGTGCCTGAAGGTCTTCGCTCCTATGCTGGCAACCATGACAGCCAAGCCGGAGAATATGAAGAAGGCAGCCCAGGGCGGCTTTATCAATGCCACCGACCTGGCTGACTATCTGGTGAAGAAGGGACTGCCTTTCCGCAGCGCCTACAAAATCTCCGGCCAGATCGTGGCCCAGTGCATCCGGGACGGCCTGGTGCTGGAGACGCTGCCCCTTTCTGAATACAAAGCATACAGTGACCTCTTTGAAGAGGATCTTTACAAGGATATTGATCTGCTGACCTGCGTGGAAAAGCGCATCTCTGAGGGCGGCACTTCCGTTGCCTCTGTGGAAGCCCAGATCATGTATGTAAAGGAGAATCTCGCATGACCAAGGTTTTCATCGATGGCAGCGCCGGTACCACCGGCCTGCGGATCTATGAGCGGCTCAATGACCGCAAGGACATTGAACTGCTGATCTTACCTGAGGAACTGCGCAAAAATACCGATGCCCGCCGCCAGATGCTTTCTCTGGCGGACATCGCATTTCTGTGCCTTCCCGACAAAGCGGCTGTGGAAGCCGTTTCCTTAATTGAAAATGACCATGTGGCCGTGATCGACACCTCCACGGCCCACAGAACCAACGAAAATTGGGCCTATGGCTTTGCGGAACTGTCCGCAGCCCACCGGGAAGCCATCCGCAGTTCCAAGCGCATTGCCAATCCCGGCTGCCACGCCAGCGGCTTTATTTCCACGGTGTATCCGTTGGTTGCCCATGGTGTTGTGCCCGCAGACTTCCCCCTGACGGCCTATTCCCTCACCGGTTATTCCGGTGGCGGCAAGAGCCTCATTGCGGAATACGAGGACCAGGCCAGAGATGTGCGCCACGAAAGCCACCGCATCTACGGCACCACGCTGACCCACAAGCACCTGCCGGAAATGCAGAAAATCTGCGGTCTGGAAAGAAAACCTGTGTTCAGCCCCATTCTGGGCGATTTCTATGCAGGCATGGCAACCTCCGTGCTGCTTCCGGGCTTCGATGCCAGGAAGGTCTGGGAATGCCTGTCTGATCATTATGCAGGCGAAAAGATCGTGACGGTTGCTCCCTTTGGAGGGGACGAGGCACTGGTCTATGCCAGCACCTACGCTGGCAAGGACACCATGCGCATTCAGGTTTCCGGCCACGAAGAGCAGGCTATGGTCACGGCTATTTTTGACAATCTGGGCAAAGGTGCCTCCGGTGCCGCCATTCAGAATATGAATATCCTGCTGGGTGTGGATGAAGCAACCGGCTTGAACGTATAAAAAATGTCATTGCGAACCAGTCCGCTTAAGTGGTGTGGTGACCGAAGAGAATGCCTGTGGTGCAATCTCCCGGGTGTTCTGGGTTAATGTGAAATAACAGGAGATTGCCACGTCGCTTCACTCCTCGCAATGACAGCACATTTCTAACATATTTAAGGAGAAAAACATGAGAGTGATCGAAGGCGGCGTTTGCGCCGCGTTAGGCTTTACCGCCAACGGTGTCCACTGCGGCATCCGGAAGAACCACAGCAAGAAGGATCTGGCCCTGATTTTCAGCAGCGTGCCTGCTTCTGCCGCAGCGGTGTATACCACCAATCTGGTGAAGGGTGCGCCCCTCACCGTGACCAAAAAGCATATTGCGGACGGCTTTGCACAGGCTGTCATCTGCAATTCCGGCAACGCAAACACCTGCAATGCCAACGGCATCGAAATTGCCGAGGCTATGGCAGACCTGGTTGCAAAAGAACTGAATATCAAGGCCGACGATGTGATCGTGGCCTCTACCGGTGTCATTGGCCAGCCTCTGTCCATTGACCCCATCGCGGCAGGACTGCCAGGTCTGGCTGCGGGACTGTCCGTGAACGGCGGCAAGGCTGCTGCCGAGGGCATCATGACCACCGATACCGTTATGAAGGAAGTGGCGGTGGAATTTACTGTTGGCGGCAAGACCTGCCGTATTGGCGGCATTGCCAAGGGCAGCGGCATGATCCATCCCAACATGGCCACCATGCTGGTATTCCTGACCACCGACTGCGCCATTGCCCCTGATATGCTGCAAAAGGCCCTGTCCGGGGACATTGCCAATACCTTCAACATGATTTCTGTGGACGGCGATACCTCCACCAACGATATGGTTTCCGTGCTGGCCAACGGTCTGGCTGGCAATGAGATCATCACCGCCGAGGGTGAGGATTTCACCGCGTTTATGAAGGCCCTGAATACCGTTACCATTGCCCTGTGCCGGAAGATCGCCGGCGATGGCGAGGGTGCTACCAAGCTGCTGGAGTGCAAGGTTTCCGGTGCAGCAGACCTGCCCACCGCAAAGACTGTTGCCAAGAGTGTCATCTGTTCCAGCCTGCTGAAAGCTGCCATGTTCGGTGCCGATGCCAACTGGGGCCGGGTGCTGTGCGCCATCGGCTACAGCGGTGCCAATGTGGATGTGAATCAGGTTGACGTCTCTTTCCGCAGCAAGGCAGGCACCGTGGAAGTCTGCAAGAACGGTGCCGGTGTGGCATTCTCCGAGGAGGTTGCCAAGACCATCCTGCTGGAGAAGGAAATCGAGATTCTGGTAGGCCTGAATTCCGGCGATGCAAACTCCACCGCCTGGGGCTGCGACCTGACCTACGATTACGTCAAGATCAACGGCGATTACCGCACCTGATACAAAAAGAATGTCATTGCGAGGAGACCGCAGGCCGACGTGGCAATCCCCTGCGATTATGCACATTTCCAATTAAGAGAAATCTGTAAGAGTGGAAGCGGATTGCCACACCACTTAAGCGGACTGGTTCACAATGACAGCATGAAATGGAGCGATACTATGGAAAGCACATTTTCCAATCTGGAACGGGCAGAGGTCCTGACTCAGGCCCTTCCTTATATTAAGAAGTACAGCGGCAAGACCGTGGTCATCAAGTACGGCGGCAATGCCATGATCAACGAGGACTTAAAGCAGCAGGTCATGGAGGACATCTGCCTGCTGTGGCTCATCGGCGTCAAGGTGGTCCTGATCCACGGCGGCGGCCCGGAGATCAGCGAGACCATGAAGAAGCTGGGCAAGAAGTCCGAGTTCGTCAACGGCCTCCGGGTCACGGACCGGGAAACTGTGGATATCGTCCAGATGGTGCTGGCAGGCAAGGTCAACAAGACCTTGGTAAACCTGATCCAGATGAAGGGCGGCCATGCGGTGGGCTTAAGCGGCATTGACGGCGGCATTCTGGAAGCTACCATGAAGGACGAAAATCTTGGCTATGTGGGTGAGATTACCAAGATCCGCACCCAGCCCATTACCGACCTGCTGGAAAAGAACTACATCCCCGTCATCTCCACCATCGCCAGCGACCGGCAGGGCAATACCTATAATATCAATGGCGATACCGCCGCTGCCTGCATTGCCGGTGCCCTGGGTGCCGAGCGCCTGATTATGATGACGGATATCGCGGGTCTGCTGCGGGACAAGGACGATCCTTCCACCCTGATTCCTGCGGTGACCGTCAGTGAAGCAAAACAGCTCTTTGAAGAAGGTGTGATTTCCGGCGGCATGATCCCCAAGGTGGACTGCTGCATCGAGGCCATTGAGAAGGGCGTGCACCATGTGGTCATCATGGATGGCCGGGTGCCTCACTCCATTCTGATGGAGCTGCTGACCGACGAAGGTGCCGGTACTATGGTTCTGGGGGATTAAATTATGAGCTTTATGAATATGGACCAGTCCTATGTTGCAAATACTTATAAGCGGTTTCCTGTGGAAATCGTTTCCGGTAAGGGCAGCAGAGTGACGGATATTAACGGAAAAGAATATGTGGACATGGGCAGCGGCATCGGTGTCACCGCCTTCGGCTTCGGTGACGAAGCCTGGATGGCGGCAGTCACGGAGCAGCTGGGAAAGGTACAGCATACCTCCAACCTCTACTACACCGAGCCCTGTGCAAAGCTGGCGAAGCTCCTGTGCGAAAGAACCGGCATGAAGAAGGTCTTCTTTGCCAATTCCGGCGCAGAGGCCAATGAATGTGCCATCAAGGTGGCAAGAAAGTATTCCGCCATGAAGAAGGGCAGCGACTGCTATACCATCGTGACCCTGGTCAACAGCTTCCATGGCCGCACCCTGACCACTCTGGCGGCTACGGGACAGGACCACTTCCATAAGGATTTCCAGCCCCTGACTCCCGGCTTTATCCATGTACCTGCCAATGACATTGCCGCATTGGAAGCTGCTGTGGCGGAGCATCAGGTGGCGGGTGTCATGATGGAGGTCATTCAGGGCGAGGGCGGTGTCAACGCACTGGACCAGCAGTATCTGATGGCGGCTGACAAGCTGTGTCATGATAACGATATTCCCTTCATCATCGACGAAGTTCAGACCGGCAACGGACGCACCGGTAAGCTTTACGGCTATATGAATTTCAAGATCAGCCCCGATATCGTATCCACTGCCAAAGGTCTTGGCGGCGGTCTGCCCATCGGTGCCTGCATGATGAATGAAAAGACAGAAGCTGTGCTGGGATACGGTGACCATGGCTCCACCTACGGCGGCAATCCCGTCTGCTGCGCCGGTGCCATCAGTGTCATTGAACGGCTGGATGATAATTTCCTGGGCCGTGTCAAGCGCAGAAGCGGCTATGTTATGGCAGCCCTGTATAACGCCCCCGGCATCGAAAGCGTATCCGGCATGGGCCTGATGATCGGCATCAAGACCACCGCCCCTGCGGCAGATGTGGTTCGGGAATGCATGAACCGGGGTGTTCTGTGCCTGACCGCCAAGGATAAGGTCCGTCTGCTGCCTGCCCTGAATATTCCCATGGACGACCTGGAATACGCCATCGAGACCATCAAGGCTGTGGCGAAGGAATTGGCAAAGTAATGTGTCATTGCGAACCAGTCCGCAGACTGGTGTGGCAATCTCCTGAATGATCGGAGCACCTACATAATAATAGGGGATTGCCACGTCGCTTTGCTCCTGGCAATGACAGCGTGATTTGGAGGAAAAATATGAATCTGAAAGGCAAATCTTTCTTAAAGCTTTTGGACCTGACCTCTGAGGAAATTTCCGGTCTGTTGGAGCTGGCAGCGGAACTCAAGGCCAAGAAGAAGGCAGGCATTTCCCATAAGCTCCATGAGGGCAAAAATATCGTGCTGCTGTTTGAAAAGGACTCCACCCGGACCCGCTGCTCCTTCGAGGTGGCAGGCCATGACCTGGGAATGGGCGTGACCTACCTGGGTCCCACCGGCTCTCAGATGGGCAAGAAGGAGTCCATTGCCGATACGGCAAGAGTTCTGGGCCGTATGTATGACGGTATCGAATACCGGGGCTTCGGTCAGGAAATCGTGGAGGAGCTGGCAAAGTATGCCGGTGTGCCTGTCTGGAACGGCCTGACCAACGAGTTCCATCCCACCCAGATTCTGGCAGACTTTTTGACGATTCAGGAGCATTTTGGCGGCCTGAAGGGCAAGAAGCTGGTATACATGGGCGATGCCCGGTACAACATGGGCAATTCTCTTATGGTGGGCTGTGCCAAAATGGGCATGCACTTTGTAGCCTGCGCCCCGGAGAAGTATTTCCCCGACGCAGCCCTGATTGAGACCTGTCAGGCAGTTGCTGCTCAGACCGGGGCCACCATGGAATTTATCACTGATCCTATGGAAGCGACAAAAAACGCCGATGTGATCTACACCGACGTTTGGGTCTCCATGGGCGAGCCGGACAGTGTCTGGCAGGAGCGTATTGAGGATCTGACCCCTTACCGGGTCACCAAGGTCCTGATGGATAATGCAGGTCCTCAGTGCCGTTTCATGCACTGTCTGCCTGCCTTCCATGATCTGAAGACCACCGTGGGTAAGCAGATCTTTGACAAGTTTGGCATCGACTGCATGGAAGTCACCGACGAGGTCTTTGAAAGCAGCCAGTCCATCGTCTTCGACGAAGCCGAGAACCGGATGCACACCATCAAGGCTGTTATGGCCGCAACTTTGTAAGAAAATTGTGGGGCGGGAATGCATTCCCGCCCCATTTTCATTTAATTTTTCCACTTGTTGATCAGACTGCGGATTTGACCAGTGAGCTTGGCGTTATCCTTATTGGTGCGTCCCTTGCGCTGCTTGACCAGTGCCAGCAGGTCTTCCGCAGCGGTCAGCAGTTCACCGTAGACCTGTTTTGCCCGCTGGCTGCCCTTGAAGACGGCGGCCCGGTCGATCTTTACGCCCTCGGTGTAGGCAGTTAGCTTCCCGGTGAGCAGGTTATATTCCGTGCCGCTGTAGGGAGCGTCGGCATGATAGCCCATGGCTTCCAGTTCCTTGCGGAAGGCTTCGCAGCTGCTGTCTTCGCCGTGATTTACAAAGACCATACCGGGCTTCTGCTCAAAACCTGCCAGCCAGTTCAGAAGGCCTTCCTGATCGGCGTGACCGGAGGTGCCGTGGAGCATGGCAATCTCCGCATGGACGGCGATATCCTCGCCGAAGAGCTTCACATTTTTTGCCCCTTCCTGGAGCTTCCGGCCCAGAGAACCCTCGGCCTGATAGCCTACGAAAAGGATGATGCTTTCCTTGCGCCACAGGTTGTGCTTCAAGTGATGGCGGATACGGCCTGCTTCACACATGCCGGAGGCAGACAGGATCACCTTGGGCTGCAGGTCAGCGTTGATGAGCTTGGATTCCTCCGAGGTGACGGACAAGGTTACGCCCTCGGACCAGATGGGATTGACACCCTGATGGAGGACTGCCAGGGTCTCCTCGTCAAAATTCGATTCATGGCTTTGGAGGAAAATGCCGGTGGCCTCCACTGCCAGAGGGGAGTCCACATAGACCGGGAAGCCCTTGTGACCGGTGACTAACCCTTTTTGCTTGATCTCCCGGATGGCGTAGAGCATTTCCTGGGTCCGGCCCACGGCAAAGGAGGGAATCACCACATTGCCGCCCCGGTCAAAGGCCCGCTGGATGCAGTCTGCCAGTTCGCTCACCACGTCACCCCGGTCTTTGGAATGAAGGCGGTCGCCGTAGGTGGATTCGATGACGAGATAGTCCGCCTCTTTGACGGGCTTGGGGTCGTTCAGTAATGGCTGGTTGGTATTGCCCACGTCGCCGCTGAAGACGATTTTCCGTGTTTCCGCGCCCTCCGTCAGCCACAGCTCGATGGCGGCAGAGCCCAGGAGGTGACCGATATCCGTCATCCGCAGGACGATGCCTTCCGCTACCTGCAAAAGCTCCTGATAGCGGACAGGACGGAGACATTTGATGGCGGCAAGGGCGTCGTTCATGGTGTAGGTAGGCTCCACGAGGGGCTCACCGGCACGCTCTGCCTTGCGGCTGCGCCACTGGGCTTCCGACTCCTGAATGTGGGCAGAGTCCCGCAGCATGATGTTGCACAGATTGCAGGTGGCTTCCGTGGCGTAAATGGCGCCGGTGAAGCCGTCCTTGCAGAGCTTAGGCAGCATACCGGAATGATCGATGTGGGCATGGGTCAGAAATACCGCTTCGATGGCATTGGCGGGAACCGGCAGGGGGATGTTCTGAAACACATCTGTGCCCTGCTCCATGCCGCAGTCTACCAGATAATACCGTCTGCCTACTTCCAGCAGCGTGCAGCTGCCGGTGACTTCATGGGTGGCGCCGATAAATTGAATCCGCATAATAACACCTCCGTGCATTGTTTTTCTACCTAAACTATACCACTGTTTGAAAAAAGGGACAAGGTAACAAAAAGGAAGAAGTGAGAAATTGTTGGTTGCGGAACCGGCGCGGGAGCGCCAAGGCTTCCACCGGGGGAAGGCTTTTGCGCGACTGCGCATTTTTGACTTTACATAGATTTTACATTTCTCTGATGTTGGATTTGATAAATCTATGATAAAATTTTTTTATTACCTGAAACATAGAAAGGAAAAGCTCTATGGATATTTTTGACGTATTGACTATGGTGGGCGGCTTGTGCCTGTTCCTGTTCGGCATGAACATCATGGGCGAGGCGCTGGAACGGGCAGCGGGCAATTCCCTGCGGTCTCTTCTGGGCAAGCTGACCACCAACCGGATGCTGGGCTTCCTTACCGGTATGGCAGTTACCGCCGTCATCCAGTCTTCCTCTGCCACCACTGTTATGGTCGTTGGCTTCGTTAACTCCGGTCTGCTGTCTCTGGGGCAGGCCATCAACGTGATCATGGGTGCCAACGTCGGTACCACCGTTACCTCCTGGATTTTGTCTCTGGGCGGCATCGAAAGCGGCAACTTCTTTGTCCAGATGCTGAAGCCCACCTCCTTCACCCCGATTCTGGCCCTCGTTGGTATTGTCTACTATATGTTCATCAAGGACAATTCCAAGAAGGACATCGGCATGATCCTGCTGGGCTTTGCAACGCTGATGTTCGGCATGGATACCATGTCTGACGCGGTTTCCGGGCTGAAGCATGTGCCCCAGTTCCAGGAACTGTTCCTGCTGTTTACCAATCCCATTCTGGGTGTCATTGCCGGTGCAGTGCTGACCGCTGTGATCCAGTCCTCCTCCGCTTCCGTGGGTATCCTGCAGGCTCTGTCTTCCACCGGCTCTGTGACCTATGCCGCCGCGATTCCCATTATCATGGGCCAGAACATCGGTACCTGTGTCACTGCCATGCTGTCCTCTGTGGGCGCCACCAAGAACGCAAAGCGGACGGCGTTTGTCCACCTGCTGTTCAATATCATCGGCACCATCGTCTGCCTGATCCTGTTCGTTCTGGCACAGGCTCTGCTTGCACCTGCCATTCTGAGAGAAAGTGCAACCCATTTCGGCATCGCGATCTGCCATACCATCTTTAACATTGCCTGTACTGCCATCCTGCTGCCCTCCGGCAATCTGCTGGAAAAGCTGGTTTGCAGGCTGGTCCCCGATGCCAAGGTGGAGGAGACCACTTCCGAACTGGACGAGCGCCTCTTTGCCACTCCCTCCATCGCATTGGAGCGCAGCCGAATCCTCACCGGAGAGATGGCAGATACCGCTGCCGCTACCTTGAAGGCTGCTATGGATGCTCTGCTGGCCTATACCCCTGAGCTGGGCAAGCAGGTCCGGGAACTGGAAGAAAAGACCGACCACTACGAGGATATTCTGGGCACTTACCTTGTAAAACTGTCTGCCCTGAAAATCAGTCTTGCGGACTCCAACGAGGCTGCCATGCTGCTGAAGGCCCTCAACGACTTTGAGCGTATTGGCGACCACGCTCTGAATCTGGTGGAATCCGCCGAAGAACTGAACGAAAAGAGCCTGAGCCTGTCCGATGCTGCCAAGCATGAGATCTCTGTGCTGATCCGTGCCGTCAGCGAGATCGTGGAGCTGTCCTTTGAAGCGTTCCGTACCAATGATCTGCAGAAGGCCTATCTGGTGGAGCCTCTGGAACAGGTCATCGATGACCTGAAGGAGAAGCTGCGCATCCACCACATCCTGCGCCTGCAGCAGGGCGCCTGCTCCATCGAGACCGGTTTCGTCTGGTCCGACCTGCTGAACGCTCTGGAGCGCGTGGGCGACCACTGCTCCAACATCGCCGGCTGCGTGGTGGATATGGCCCATCACGACATGAACACCCATGAAGCCCTCCGCTCCGCCCGGGTGGAAAACGAGCATTTCAGCCAGCAGTATAAGGACTACGCAAAAAAATTCAGCCTCAAGTAAGGAAAAGGACCTCCCGGCAGTACACACTGCCGGGAGGTCAGTTGTTATAATTGGTGAAAAAAGCCATTTCCAAATTGTTCACAAAATGGCATTGAAACATCCCTGTATCTATGATAAAATAAATCAACTATCATCATTTGCAAGGAAGGTAACGTCATGAATCGAATCGTGACCATGGTTTTGAAAAATATCTGGATTGTCCCCGGTGCCTGGTTTAAGCTCTGCCGTTATGCCAAGCATGTGGACGATTACCCGGAGCTGGAACGCTGGCAGCATATTCAGTACATCCTGCGCCGGGCCATTAACGGCGGCAATGTTGATTTGAAGGTAACCGGCCTGGAAAACATCCCCAAGGAAAACGGCTTTATGCTGTATTCCAACCATCAGGGCATGTTTGATGTGCTGGCCATTGCGGCTACCTGTGATAATCCCCTGGGCGCGGTGCTGAAAAAGGAGCTGTATGACATTCCGTTCCTGCACCAGATCTCGCTCTGTACCAAGTCTTTTGCCATGGACCGGGAGGATGTGCGCCAGTCTCTGACGGTGATCCAGAATGTCACGGAGGAGGTCAAAAATGGCAGAAGCTATCTGATCTTCCCCGAGGGCACCCGCAGCAAGCTGGGCAATGAAATGCTGGAGTTCCATGGCGGCAGCTTCCGGTGCGCCACCAAATCCAAGTGCACCATCGTACCCATTGCGCTGATCGACTGCTTCAAGGTGCTGGACCAGAAGGGCAGCAAGCCTGTTACGGTGCAGCTGCATTACTTAACACCCATTCCCTATGAGGAATATGCAGGCATGAAGCCTGCGGAAGTCGCTGCGCTGGTGAAAGCGCGGATTCAGGAAAAAATCGACGAATGTATCTAAGGAGGGATTCTGCATGGTGAGAATTATTACGGATTCCGCTGCGGATTTTGAGCCTTTTGAACTGGAAACGTTAAAAATCGACTGCATTCCCATCAAGGTCATGGTGGGAGAAACAGAATACGAGGAAAATGTGAACCTGAGCAAGGACCAGTTCTTTGAATTGCTTGCCTCCACCGGGGCTACCCCCAAGACATCCCAGCCTGCACCCCATATCCTGATGGACCTGTTTGCTGATGCCAAGAAGGCAGATGACGAGGCGGTGTACATTACCTTATCCTCCGCCCTCAGCGGCACTTATCAGACTGCCTGCATGACCGCAGAGGATGCTGGCTGCGAGCAGGTATATGTTCTGGACAGCCGCAATGCCACCGGCGGACAGCGGCTGCTGGTCGAGTACGCCGTCCGGCTCCGGGACGAGGGCAAGAGCGCGAAAGAGATCGTAGAGAAGGTCAGTGCCCTGCGGGACCGCATTGTGTTGTATGCCTGCATCGATACCCTGGAATACCTGTACCGTGGCGGCCGCATCAGCCAGACTGTCTACAAGCTGGGCACCATGGCCCAGGTGAAGCCGGTGATCCGGGTCAGCGAGGAAGGCGGCATTGAGGTGCCTGCCAAGGCCATGGGTATGCGCAAGGGCATGGACATGCTTTGCAAGCGCATCGAGCAGCAGAAGCCCAGCCCAGAACATAATTTCTATGTTATGTATACCGCGGACCGAAAGATTGGTGAAACTCTGGCAGAAAAGATCCGTACCATGGGTTACGAGATCCCTGAGGAGCGCATCATTCAGGTGGGTGCCGGCATCGGCAGCCACATCGGCCCCAATGCCTGCGGCATCGTGTACGTCGAAGAGTAAGGATAAGCACGCCCTCCCGGAAACGGGAGGGTGTTTTGCTGTCACTGGCGCGGGAACACCCAAAGCCTTCCCCCGGGGGGAAGGTGGCACGGCGATAGCCGTGACGGATGAGGGGTGGCGTGCAGTTTCAAGTCTGGAATAGGTCTGAAGCATAGTACAAATCGTAACGTATCCGCCCGCATTCCTCATCAGTCAAAAATCAAAGATTTTTGCCAGCGTCCCCCCGGGGGGAGCCTTTGGCGCTCCCATGCCAGCAAATGAAATGCCTGTTATGCAAAGAAAATACTGGCTTTTTATTTCTTCTTATCGTAAAATAAAAGAAAACCGAAAAACAGGAGAATGTTTATGGAGCACAATCAGCATTGGGTCAGTGTTTGGGGAAATGCGGTGTCGGTGGCGGAGAATCGTCCGGAGCGGTATGCCAAGGATATCACCATCCGCTATCCCATCCACATCCCCTTCGGCGGCAGCGCCATCCGCCTGACCTTTGACAATTACTGCGGCACCGAGCCCATAACGCTGCACAAGACCACCGTTTTCTATGGCGGCAGCTTCCATCCGGTGACCTTCGGCGCAAATCGGGAGGTGACCATCGGGGCAGGGGAGAAGGCAGTTTCCGATCCTCTGGAAATCAAACTGAATGAGGGCGAGATCGTACAGGTCAGCTTCTATTTGAAGGATTTTACCCTGATGCGCAGCGTGGTTTATGCCTGCGGTCCCCTGTCGGAGGGACTGTATGCCAACGGCGATGAAACGGAGAACGCCAAAATTGACATTATTACCTCCCGGAAAACCCATCTGTTCTATTTCCTCAGCAATGTTTCCGTACTGACGGACCGGGAAAAGCGGGCCATCGTCTGCTACGGCGACTCCATCACGGCCCAGGACTGGCCGGATTATCTGGCCCTGCGGTGCTTTACCGAGGGCTACGGCAACACCGCGGTCATCCGCCGGGCAACTTCCGGCTCCCGCATTCTGCGGCAGTATGACTGCATTACCTATGAATCCTACGGCCTGATGGGCAGTAACCGCTTTGCCCACGAGGTGCCCACCGACGGTGCCGATGTGGTCATCATCCAGCAGGGCATCAACGATATCATCCACCCTGTGGGCGAAAGCGTCAATGTCTTCCGTCCCATGAGCGAGCTGCCCACTGTGGAGGAGCTCATCGAGGGCCTGAAAATGTACATTTCCCAGGCCCGCTCCTTCGGCTACAAGGTCTATGTGGGCACACTGCTTCCCATGGGCGGCTGGCGCACCGATGCTCCCTTCCGCCAGGAAATGCGCCATGCTTATAATGAATTTATCCGTACCACCGACCTCATCGACGGCTGCATCGATTTTGACAAGGCCCTGCAGGACCCGGAAAAGCCCAACCATTTCCTGCCGAAATACAATTCCGGCGACCACCTGCACCCCAGCAAAGCAGGCTATGAACGGATGGCGCAGGAGATTCCCGCCCGGCTGCTGAAATAGAAAGCCTTCCCCCGGGGGGAAGGTGGCACGGCGATAGCCGTGACGGATGAGGGATGGCGTGCAGAAACGGCTTGTGAGCAGGTCTGAAACATTATACAAATCATAACGTTACCGCCCGCATTCCTCATCAGTCAAAAATCAAAGATTTTTGCCAGCTTCCCCCCGGGGGAAGCCAAGGGCGCTTCCGCGCCAGTGCATGGCAGTTGCAATCTATCCCGAAATATGCTATGATGCAACCAGAAATCAAGAAAGGGAGGTCATTGCTTTGAAGAAAACCTTAATGACCATTCTGATCACCCTGCTGCTGACTCTGGCGCTGATCGCTGCCGGTATGTTTGGATGGCAGTGGTATCGGAATACCCACGTTTTTGTGGAGGGAGATGCCTATTCCAAGGATACCGCCAGCCTGGATCTGACGGATCAGGATATCTCCATTGCCTATTACGAGGAATTACAGGCTAAGCTGCCCCGCTGTGAGATCACCTGGGTGGTTCCCTTCCAGGGAGCAAAATATGTTAATACTACCCCCGGCATAGCGGTATCCGGCTTGACGCTGGAGGATGTGGAGCTGCTGGTGAAGTATTTCCCCAACCTGAAACAGCTGGATGCCATGCAGTGCACCGACTATGAGGTGCTGGCAGTGGCGGAGGCTTCTCTGCCGGATTGCGAGATAATCTACGAGGTGTATCTGGGTGAGATGTTCGCAGACCACAATATAACCTCTTTGGAGATGGGCTTTGGGGAAGACAGCGAGTTTGACATCCTGCTTTCCAATCTTGCCTATCTGCCGAAGCTCACCAGCCTGACCCTGAAAGACCCTGCCCTGACTGCAGAACAGGTGGAGACTTTGCGAGCTGCCTATCCCGAACTGGAGATCAACTGCATCGTGGCGCTTCTTGGCAGCGAATATGATGTCAGTACCACCCGTCTGGACCTGTCTTCTATGGAAAGCGGCGATGTGGAAGCTTTCGTGGAAAAGCTTCCTCTGCTTCCTAATCTGGAGCGGGTGGACCTGACGGATGACAATGGGGAAAGCGGCCTGACAAAAACCGATGTAAAGCGGCTGCAGGAGGCTGCGCCCGAAGTGGTCTTCCAGTACAGCTTTGATTTTTACGGTGTGACCCTCTCCACTGCGGATGAGGAAGTCCATATCAAGAACAAGCGCATCGGTGACGAGGGTGAGGAGGAAATCCGGCAGGCACTGGATATCCTGAATAACTGCAAGCGCTTTGTGCTGGAATACTGCTCCGTATCCAACGAAGTGCTGGCCAAGATCCGCGACGATTACCGCAGCCGCACCAAGGTGGTCTGGCGTGTCCATTTCGGCAAGGGCAGCACCATGACGGACGCGGAAGCCATCCGGGCGGTCTATGATCTGACCGATGACAACTGCCAGGATCTGATCTATTGCGAGGATGCCAAGTATATCGATATCGGCCACAATGAATATCTGGACGGCGTGCCTTTTGTGGCGGGAATGCCCAATCTGGAGGTCATCATTATTTCCGGTGCTCCGGTGAAGGATCTGACCCCCTTCCAGAACTGCAAAAAGCTGCGGATTCTGGAGGCAGCCTTCTGTGAATATATTTACGACATTACCCCTCTGGCAGGCTGCGAGAGTCTGGAAATGCTGAACATCAGCTACACCCATGTCACTGACCTGAGCCCTCTGGACAATCTGAATCTGACCCGGCTGACGGCTATGTATTACCCCAAGTCCCGGGTTCCCCAGGAGGAACAGGACCGCTTTACCGCCGCCAAACCTGACTGTACCACCTATTTCGTGGGCGACCAGCCCTACGGCAAGGCATGGCGGTATGATGCAAACAACGAATACCTGGACTGGTATCTGAAGGTCCGGGAGGTATTCAGCTACGACACCTATCCCCAGACCCCCAATCATACCGGTTGGTATCTGTGAGTGATGGGCGTGGCTTTATCTGAAATTTAATGTTGAAGGAGATATTTCAATGAACAAGATCATTCATACTTCCAATGCCCCTGCTGCTATCGGACCCTATTCTCAGGCTGTTCAGGCAGGCAATATGCTGTTCGTTTCCGGTCAGATCCCCATTGATCCTGCCACCGGTGCCTTTGCCGGTGAGGACATCGTCACCCAGTCCCGTCAGTCTCTGACCAATGTGAAGAACATTCTGGAAGCTGCCGGCTATGCCCTGACCGATGTGGTGAAGACCACCGTTCTGCTCTCTGACATTGCTGATTTCGCTGCCATGAACGCCGTCTACGGTGAGTTCTTCAAGGAGAACTGCCCCGCCCGTGCCTGCTTCGCCGTCCGGGACCTGCCCAAGGGTGCTCTGGTGGAGATTGAAGCCATCGCCAATAAGTAAGGAAATATAGCAAAACGCCAGGCTGTGAAAAATACAGCTTGGCGTTTTTTCTTGGCATACATGGTTACTTTTTTATTCTCATTAAATAATGCGTGTCATCTTCATCCGCGATATACCCACCGTTGTTGCAAATTACTTTAAATGACGGAAGGTTGCATTTCAGAACCCGTAAATAAATCTCATCCTCCGGGACAATTTTTCTTGCCACTTCCAAAGTCAAAGCCAGTCCCTTTGTTCCGTAGCCTTTGCCTCTGAAAGCCTTTTTGATGCTGTATCCGATATGACCTGCACCTGTTTTCAGCGCTTCTGTCAAATAGTGCCGGATTCGATATTCTCCAATGAGCGTATCATCATCCCATAAGTAGTAGAAAGTATCAGGTACAAACCAATCAGGCATATTGACTGGATTCTCGTGCATCATAAGTTCCGGCAATACTGAGTCTCTATATGCTTCGAAGGACACACCCTCATATGGATTAGTCAATCCGTTTTCGTCTGCGGGTAATGCAGAAACGTATTTCCACTGTTCTACAACATCTTCATAGTTCATTTTTCGCAGTTCCAACATTGTTTGAATCCTCCTTTTTGATTCTACTCTCCGCTTAAATTGCCTTTTCTTACATTGTCATCGATCAGTTCCTTGGAATAGGCGCCGATGATGGTGGAGCCGAGGTTGGTTTTGCTGTGGCGGGTCATGATTTTGCTGCGGGTGACACCGTGGGCTTTCCAGTCGCCGCCTTCGTTGGCATCGTTGAGAAGCAGGGGCTGGAAGTTGTCCATGGCCCGGGCGAATTTGGCTTCCGGGGTCTCGTAGGCTTCAAATTCCTCGAAGAGGGCCCGAAGTTCTGTGCGCTGGTCCTCCGGCAGCAGACCGAAAATCCGGTCGGCAGCCTTTTCCTCCCGTTCCTTCTGGCTTTCCAGACCCTTGTCGTCATAGGCGTAGGTGTCCCCGGCATCGATCTCCACAATGTCATGAATCAGGGCCATCATCATGGTTTTCGCCACATCGATCTCTTCATTGGCATATTCTTTCAGCAGCCAGATCATGATGGCCATGTGCCATGCGTGCTCCGCGTCGTTTTCCTGCCGTCCGCGGCCGGAAAGATGGGTCTGCCGGAGAATATTCTTTTCCTTGTCTGCTTCCAGAATGAAAGCCAGCTGTTTTGCAAAACGTTCCTGATCCATACTGCGCCTCCTGTGCTTTGATAGGAAAAGTATAGCGTATTACCGGAAAAGTTGCAAGAAAAAATGATGTCATTGCGAGGAGCGAAGCGACGTGGCAATCCCCTTCAAAGGTCCTCGCAGTACCCGTAAAGGATACATTCCGGAAACTTGCGGGAGCTTGCACCACAGGCATTCCCTTCGGTCACCACACCAGTGTGCGCACTGGCTCGCAATGACAGATAGACGGGGAATATCTTTCCGTGACTTTGTTACTTCCCAAACCTGCCAGATTATGCTATAATGCAACCAAAGGAGGCGGTAGTATGACCTTTGAAGAACTGAAACAGAAAATGGACGAAGCCCATTATATTTATGATGAAACCCTTGCCACGGTGCTGTTTGTGGCGCTGCAGCTGGGGCGGCCCCTGCTGATCGAGGGCGCGGCAGGTGTCGGTAAAACGGAGATCGCCAAGGTGATGGCGTCAAGTCTGGACCGGGATCTGGTGAGATTACAGTGCTATGAAGGCCTGGACGAAAGCAAGGCCCTCTATGAGTGGAACTATCAGAAGCAGCTGCTGTCCATTCAGGTGAACATGGACGCGCAGGACAAGGAATCCCTGACGAAATCCCTTTTCAGCGACGAATACCTGCTGGAGCGGCCCCTGCTGAAATCCATCCGGTCTGAAGAGCCGGTGGTGCTGCTGATCGACGAAATTGACAAGGCCGATGAGGAATTTGAGGCCTTTTTGCTGGAACTGCTGTCGGAAATGCAGGTTTCCATCCCGGAAGTTGGCACCATTCAGGCCAAGACCATCCCCTTTGTGGTGCTGACCTCCAACCGGGCCCGGCCCCTCAGCGAGGCTCTGCGCCGCCGCTGCGCTTACCTGTACATCGAATACCCGGATATGCCCAAGGAACTGGCCATCCTCCGGGCCAAGCTGCCCCATGTGGATGACCGGCTCTGCGCCCAGGTGGCGCTGGCGGTCCAGAAGCTCCGGGCCAACGAAACCATTCTGAAAAAGCCCTCCATTGCAGAGACGCTGGACTGGGCAGCAGCACTGGATGCTCTGGGCATCCGGGAGCTGACCCCCGATGCCCTGCGGCAGACCGCAGGCTTTGTGCTGAAAAATAACGAGGATATCAACGCGATGGACCTTGACGGAGAGGAAGACTGCCAGTGCGGCGGTAATTGCGGCCATCATCACCACCATGGGGGACACCACCATGGCTGAGCCTGACGTTTACTTAGAAAAACTCTCTGCCTTTTCCCGGATGCTCCGGCTGCAGGGACTGGCAGTCAGTCCCAAAGAAACGGAGGATGCCAGCCGTCTGCTGATTGCTCTGGGCATGGAGGAACGGGAGCGGGTGAAAACCGCTCTGCGGACGGTCTATGCCAAATCACGGGAAGAGCAGATCACCTTTGACCGTGTCTTCGACGGCTTCTTTATCTCCGAGGAGAAAATGCGGCAGCAGGCCAAAGAGCAGATGGAGCGGGAAAAGGAGATGCAGCAGCACCGGCAGGAAGCCGAGGAGGAGCTGCAGTTAAACGGTCAGCCCATGGACCTGGATGAAGGCCAGCGGGAGACCTACGCCGCCATGCCGGAGGAAGCCCGGCAGCGCCTGCGCAATTTCATGGACAAGTACCGGGCCACTGCCGAGCGGAATCCCAAGCTCTACGGTGAGTTTATCCACTCCGTGTTCGCCCGGGCAATCATGGAGCAGCAGATGCTGATGGAAAATGCGGGCCTGGGTGGCCAGGAGGCAGACCCGGAGATCGGCATTCTCTACCGGGATATTTCCGATTTCAAGGATACGGAGATCCCAAAGGCCATCGAAATCATCCAGACTGTGGCCCGGCAGATCAACGGCGAACTGTCTGCCAAACGGAAACAGGGAGGCCACACCGGCAAACTGGATTTTCGCCGTACCTTCCGGAAGGGTCTGGAAACCGGCGGCAGCTTCTACCGGCTGAAATACAAGAAAAAGCGGTCCCAGCGGAAGCATCTGGTGCTGCTGTGCGATGTTTCCGGGTCTATGGTCCAGTTTTCAGAGTTTGCCCTGCGGTTTATCCAGAGCCTGAATCAGGTGTCGGATTCCAGCCGGGTGTTCCTGTTCTCTGAGGCTATGACGGAGGCGGATGCCTTCAAACTGCAGAATATGGACCTGTTCCGGTCCTTCGTCAGGGATACCGGCATCTATGGCCGGGGTACGGACCTGGGCAGCGCGCTGGAGCAGCTGAACGGGAAACAGCCTGCGGTGCTGAACAGTGCCACTACACTGCTGATCCTCTCTGACACCAAAACCATCGACCAGTCCCGGGCCATCGGGGCCCTGCTGGAAAGCAAACGTCTGGCCGGACGGGTGCTGATTTTGAATCCCATTCCCGAAAATAAGTGGAAGTATGTCAGAAGTATTCAGACCATGGCTTCCGTCTGCTCCATGGTGTCCTGCAGCACCTTGCGGGAACTGGCCAATGCCTGCCGGAAGCTGGCTGCCACCTGAATTTCACACCCCAAGCACGCCTGTCTCAGGCGTGCTTTTTTGGTGTATTTACGAAAGCGGGTATGCAGAATGAAAGTTAGCAAAAACTAACCACCGAGGGAGAAATGGCGGATTTTTGGATGTATTGATATAATATATCGATATTGTACAAAAACAATGCGATAAATATATGAGAAAAATTCATAGAAAAATTGTGCAAATATGCTATAATCATTATGGCAATCCAAATTCCGAAACCCGCCTGTCCTTTGGGCAGGTACAAGGAGGTACATATAGTTATGCTCGATGCATCTTACTACCGCAAGACGGATGAAATCATTTCCCGGTATGTCCGGGATGCCCGCTCCCTGATCCCTATCATGCAGGATATTCAGGCAGAATACCGCTATCTGCCCGCAGAACTGCTGAGCTACGTTGCCAAGGAAATCGGCATCACCGAAGCAAAGGCCTATTCCGTGGCTACTTTCTATGAAAACTTCTCCTTTGAAGCAAAGGGCAAGTATGTGATCAAGGTTTGTGACGGCACTGCCTGCCATGTCCGCCACTCTACCCCCGTTCTGGAAGCTCTGTGGAAGGAACTGGGCCTGAGTAAGAAAAAGCACACCACCGACGATATGCTCTTCACCGTGGAAACCGTGTCCTGCCTCGGCGCATGCGGCCTCGCTCCCACCATGATGGTCAACGAGCAGGTTTATCCCTCCATGACCCCCGAGAAGGCACTGGCTCTGATCGCAGAATTGAGAGGTAACGGCTGATGAAAACTGTTGAAGAACTGAATCTGGCTGCTGCGTCTGCCAGAGCGGAAATTTCCCGCTATAACTGCCGTATTCTTGTGTGTTCCGGCACCGGCTGTATCGCCACCGGCTCCAACAAGATCCATGAAATTTTTGAAGAACTGGTAAAGAACACCGACGGCATCGAACTGGTGTTCTCTCCCTGCGGCGGTCACGACGATGAGAAGGTCGTGGGTGTCAAGAAGACCGGCTGCCAGGGCTTCTGTGAACTGGGCCCCCTGGTCCGGATCCAGAAGGGCGATAAGGTCATCCAGTATGTCAAGGTCCAGCCCGGCGACTGCGCCGATATCCTGGAAAAGAGCGTTCTGGGCGATGATGTCATTGAGCGTCTGCTGTACAAGAAGGGGGACACTGCCTATGTGGCTCCCGATGAGATCCCCTTCATCGCCAAGCAGACCCGGATCGTTCTGGAAAACTGCGGCAAGTTTGATGCCGAGTCTCTGGACGAATACCTGGCTGCCGGCGGCTTTGAGGCCCTGAAGAAGGCCATGTTCGAACTGGGCCGGGACGGCGTTATCGACGAAGTGGATAAGTCCGGTCTGCGCGGCCGCGGCGGCGGCGGTTTCCCTGCCGGCCGTAAGTGGAAGCAGGTGGCCCGTCAGAAGGAAACGGTCCGTTACGTTGTCTGTAACGGTGACGAAGGCGACCCCGGTGCCTTCATGGACGGCTCCGTCATGGAAGGCGACCCCTTCAAGCTCATCGAAGGTATGATGATCGCCGGTTACGCCGTCAGAGCAGAACACGGCTATATCTACGTCCGTGCCGAGTACCCCATGTCCGTTGCCCGCCTGTACAACGCCATCCATCAGCTGGAAGAGCGGGGCCTGCTGGGCGACAACATCCTGGGCACCGACTTCTCCTTCCATATGCACATCAACCGCGGCGCAGGCGCTTTCGTCTGCGGTGAAGGCTCTGCCCTGACTGCCTCCATCGAAGGCAACCGCGGCATGCCCAGAACCAAGCCCCCCAGAACCGTGGAAAAGGGTCTGTGGGAAAAGCCCACCGTTCTGAACAACGTCGAGACCTACGCCAACGTTCCCAAGATCATTCTCCAGGGCGCTGACTGGTTCCGTTCCATCGGTACCGCAGGCAGCCCCGGCTGCAAGACCTTCTCCCTTACCGGCGCCATTGAAAACACCGGCCTGATCGAAGTGCCCATGGGTTCCACCCTCCGGGAAATCATCTTCGACATCGGTGGCGGCCTGAAGAACGGTGCCGAATTCAAGGCCGTTCAGATCGGCGGTCCTTCCGGCGGCTGTCTGACGGAAAAGCATCTGGATGAGCCTCTGGACTTTGACTCCGTGAAGAAGTTCAACGCCATCGTGGGCTCCGGCGGCATGGTGGTCATGGGCAAGGATACCTGTATGGTGGAAGTGGCCCGTTTCTTCATGTCCTTCACCCAGAGAGAATCCTGCGGCAAGTGTACGCCCTGCCGTGAGGGCACCAAGCGGATGCTGGAAATTCTGGAGCGCATTGTCAACGGCCAGGGCAAGCTGGAAGATCTGGACACCCTGGAAGAGCTTGCCAAGATGATCCAGACCATGGCTCTGTGCGGTCTGGGCAAGTCCGCGCCTCTGCCTGTCCTGTCTACGCTGGCAACCTTCCGGGACGAATACATCGAGCACATCGTGGACAAGAAGTGCCGCGCCAAGCAGTGCACCGCTCTGCGCCGCTATGTCATCAACCCCGAGTTCTGTAAGGGCTGCTCCAAGTGCGCCCGCAACTGTCCTGTCAATGCCATCTCCGGCGTTGTCAAGAAGCCCTATACCATCGATCCTGACAAGTGCATCAAGTGCGGAGCCTGTAAGGATAACTGCGCCTTCGATGCCATCTATGTCGAAGCATAAGGAGGGGACACAATGGGTACTATTACGATTAACGGTAAAAAAGTTGAATTTACCAATGAAAAAAATCTGCTGACCATTATCCGCAATGCGGGTATTGAGGTCCCCACTCTGTGCTATCAGCCGGAACTGTCCATTTTTGGTGCCTGCCGTCTGTGTACTGTGGAAGACGACCGGGGCCGCTGCTTTGCCTCCTGCTCTGAGGAGCCCCGGGACGGTATGGTCATTTACACCCACACCGAAAAGCTGCGCAAGCACCGCAAGCTGATCGTGGAGCTGCTGCTGGCTGCCCACTGCCGGGACTGCACCACCTGCGACAAGCATGGCAACTGCACCCTGCAGACCCTGGCCTACCAGCTGGGTGTCAACACCGTCCGTTTTGAGAACCACCGGGAGGAAATGCCCATTGACCGTTCCTCCTATGCTATCGTCCGGGACCCCAATAAGTGCATCCTCTGCGGCAACTGCGTCCGCGTCTGTAATGAGATTCAGGGCGTGGGTGTTCTGGGCTTTGCCCACCGCGGCACCGAGGCATGCGTGGTTCCCGCCTTCAACCGGAATCTGGCTGACACCAACTGCGTTTCCTGCGGCCAGTGCCGTGTTGTCTGCCCCACCGGTGCCCTGCACATCCGCAACTGCATGGAGTCTGTCTGGCAGGCTCTGGGTGACAAGAATACCCGTGTTGTGGCCCAGATCGCTCCCGCTGTCCGCGTGGCTGTGGGCGAAGCCTTCGGCCTGCCCAAGGGTGAAAACTCCATGGGTAAGATCGTGGCTGCCCTGCACCGCATGGGCTTCGACGAGGTCTTCGACACCACCTATACCGCTGACCTGACCATCATGGAAGAGTCCGCAGAGTTCCTGGACCGTGTGGCAAAGGGCGAGAAACTGCCTCTGCTGACTTCCTGCTGCCCTGCCTGGGTCAAGTTCGTGGAGAACGAATATCCTGAGTTCAAGCAGAATATCTCCACCTGCCGCAGCCCCCAGCAGATGTTCTCCGCCATTTTGAAGGATTACTACCGTGATGAGGCCCATTCCGGCGGCAAGAAGACCTTCGTGGTCTCCATCATGCCCTGTACCGCCAAGAAGATGGAGTCCTACCGTCCTGATGCCTATACCCACGGCGAGAAGGATACCGATGCTGTCCTGACTACGGCAGAGCTGATCCGCATGATCAAGTCTCACGGTGTCAACTTCGAGACCATGCCCTCCGAAGCCTGCGATATGCCCTTCGGCATCGGCTCCGGCGGCGGTGTCATCTTCGGTGCCACCGGCGGTGTTACCGAAGCCGTCCTGCGCCGTCTGGTGGATGGGCGCGACTCTGCAACATTGAATCAGATCGCAGAATGCGGTGTCCGCGGTGATGCCGGTATCAAGGAAATCACCATTCCTTACAACGGCATCGATGTGAAGATTTGCGTGACCTCCGGTCTGGCCAATGCCCGCAAGGTGCTGGAAGCTGTCAAGTCCGGTGAAAAGGAATACCATTTCATCGAAGTCATGGCCTGCCCCGGCGGCTGTGTCATGGGCGGCGGTCAGCCTCTGACCGGTACCAAGGTCCAGCGTGCCGAGTTCCGCACCAAGGGCCTGTATGCTGCTGACGGTGATATGGTCATCAAGAAGTCCAATGAGAACCCCCTGGTGGATGTGTTCTACAACGGCTACTTCAAGGGCAAGGCTCACGAGCTGCTCCACAATCATCACGAATAAGTGAACGTCTTTCTGCCCAGCCCCGGAATCTCCGGGGCTGGTTTTTTTGTCGGGGTAAATCGTAATTTATCGATATGTATCGAATAACGTATGTCATTGTGAGCCAGTGCGCACACTGGCGTGGCAATCCCCTCCAAAGGTCCGCGCAGGACCATAAAACGATACATTCCGGAAACTTGCAGGGGATTGCCACGTCGGGCTTCGCCCTCCTCGCAATGACAGCTATCTTTTGACACATCGATAAATGCCCATTTATAATGCTGTATGCAAAAGTACATTTAAAATTTAAATGGTAAAGATAAATCCATAAAACGCAGTTGACATTATTACGGTGAAGTGCTATAGTGTGGTCTATCGAAAGTATTTCGTACGCGCACAGATGTACGCGAAAAAGAAAAGGAGAAAAAGAGTATGAAAAAGATCCTCGCTATCGCACTGGTTCTCGCAATGGTCCTGACCATGACCGCCTGCGGCGCTTCCGACAAGGCTGCTTCTGACAAATTCGTGGTTGGCGTCTGCCAGCTGCTTCCTCACGTTGCACTTGACCAGGCAACGCAGGGCTTTGTGGACAAGCTGACGGAACTGCTGGGCGCAGAAAATGTGGAAATTCAGGTGAAGGTCGCTGCCGGCGACTCCGCAACCTGTGCTCCTATCGTCAATGATTTCGTGACCCAGGGTGTTGACCTGATCATGGCAAACGCTACCGCCGCCCTCCAGACTGCTGCCGCTGCTACCGCGGACATTCCCATTCTGGGCACCTCCGTCACCGAATACGGCGTGGCCATGGGCATTGAGAACTTCTCCGGCACCGTGGGCGGCAACGTTTCCGGTACTTCTGACCTGGCACCTCTGGATAAGCAGGCAGATATGGTTACTGAGTGGTTCCCTGATGCCAAGACCGTTGGTCTGCTGTACTGCTCCGCTGAGGCAAACTCTCAGTATCAGGTGGACACCGTCCAGGCACTGCTGGAAGCCAAGGGTCTGACCGTTACCCAGTATCCCTTCGCTGACTCCAACGACATGGCAGCTGTCACCCAGACCGCCTGTGACAACTCCGATGTGATCTATGTTCCCACCGATAACACCGTGGCTTCTTCCACCGGCATCATCGATGGTATCTGCCAGCCTGCCGGCGTCCCCGTTATCGCAGGCGAAGAAGGCATCTGCAAGGGCTGCGGCATTGCTACCCTGTCCATCAGCTACTACGACCTGGGTGTCAAGACCGCAGAGATGGCTGCTCAGATCCTGAAGGGCGAGGCTGATATCGCTGCCATGCCCGTTGCTTACGCTGACAAGCAGACTCCCAAGTACAATGCAGCTATCTGCGAGGCACTGGGTATCGCACCTCTGGCAGGCTACGAGGCAATTCCCGCAGAATAATTCCATAATAAAGCGCTGACTACAAGCGGGCGAGATGGGTTTTCCCAACTCGCCCACTTCCGCTGATTTCTACCCTGGAGGAGAAAAAGAATGATGAATTTTATCAATGCCCTTCCCGGCGCTGTTGCGCAGGGCCTGATCTGGGGCATCATGGCCATCGGTGTGTACATCACCTATAAAATATTGGATGCCTCCGACCTGACGGTGGATGGCTCCTTCTGCACCGGCGGCGCAGTCTGCGCAGTGCTGGTGACTTCCGGCTGGAATGTCTGGGCAGCCATGGCAATGGCCATGCTGGCAGGTTTGCTGGCGGGCCTCGTCACCGGCTTCTTCCATACCAAGTGCGGCATTCCCGCCATCCTTTCCGGCATCCTGACCCAGCTGGGTCTGTGGTCTGTGAACCTTGCCATTATGGACATGAAGGCCAACGTGGCTGTCAATGTCAACAATCTGGATCTGCTGGTGTCACTGCGGTATCTGCAGGAGGTTCAGAAGGGCACCCGTCCCATCTTCCAGCATCCCATTCTGGTGGTGGGAGTGCTGACGCTGGCCGTGATTGGCGCTTTGTACTGGTTCTTTGGCACCGAACTGGGCTGCTCCATCCGCGCCACCGGTGCCAACGGAAACATGGCCCGTGCCCAGGGCATCAATACCAATTTCAACAAGGTCCTGTCCTTTGCCCTGGCCAATATGCTGGTGGCGCTGTCCGGTGCGCTGCTGTGCCAGTATAATGGCTTTGCGGAAATCAACATGGGCCGCGGCGCCATCGTCATTGCCCTGGCTGCCATCATCATCGGTGATGTGGCCTTCGGCAAGATTTTCCGGAACTTCGGTCTGACACTGCTGGCAGTGTCCTTTGGTTCCATCATTTACTATGTGGTCATCCAGTTCGTCATCAGCGAACTGAAGCTGAATACCAATTACATGAAGCTGATCTCTGCGCTGATCGTGGCACTGTTCCTGGCAGTTCCCTACTGGAAGAAGCAGCACCATGGAAAGGGTAAGGTGAGAGGATAATGCTGAAACTGAACAACATCCGCAAGGTCTTCAACCCGGGCACCGTCAATGAAAAGGTTGCCCTGAACGGCCTGAACCTGCATATGAAAGAGGGCGACTTTGTCACCGTTATCGGCGGCAACGGAGCCGGTAAGTCCACCATGCTCAACGCCATTGCAGGCGTATTTGAAGTAGACGAGGGAAGCATCGTCATCGATGGTGTCGATGTGACCCATCTGCCGGAATACAAGCGGGCGGCTTACATCGGCCGCGTGTTCCAGGACCCCATGATGGGTACTGCCGCTACCATGTGGATCGAGGAAAACATGGCTCTGGCAGACCGCCGCGGCCTGCCCCGGACTCTGAAGGGCGGCATTACCAAGGCTGACCGGGAAGCCTACCGGGAGCATCTGAAAATTCTGGATCTGGGTCTGGAAGACCGTCTGACCTCCAAGGTTGGCCTTCTCTCCGGCGGTCAGCGACAGGCGCTGACACTGCTGATGGCAACTCTGCAGCGGCCCAAGCTGCTGCTGCTGGACGAGCACACTGCTGCTCTGGACCCCAAGACCGCAGCCAAGGTGCTGGATGCCACCCAGCGCATCGTGGAAAAGAACCAGCTCACCACCATGATGATCACCCACAACATGCGCGATGCCATCAACTATGGCAACCGTCTCATCATGATGTATGACGGTCATGTGGTAGTAGACGTTTCCGGTGAGGAAAAGAAGAATCTGACGGTAGAACAGCTGCTGAACCTGTTCAGCCAGGCCTCCGGTTCCGACGAAGTGGACGACAAGCTGGTGCTGTCATAAAAACAAGCAGGACACGAATTTTCGTGTCCTGCTTTTTAATAGGAAAATCGTAATTTATCGAGTTGAAGAGGGTGGCTCTTGGCCCCCTCTCTGAGGGGGCTGGCACGGCGCAAGCCGTGACTGGGGGAGTGTAGTCCTTACGATAGGACACTCCCTCCGTCAAAAATCAAAGATTTTTGCCACCTCCCTCATAGAGGGAGGCAAGGGGCGCTGCCGCGCCAGTACGTTAAATGCCCATTTATCAGGAAAGGTCCACGTTTTCTTTGCCGTAGATATTTTCCTCATACAGCATATCGCCGTAAAGGGCCTTGACCATCTCCATGTCCACGGCTTCGGCACCCAGATATTCTTCCAGGCATAGCCCGGAATCCTTCATATCCAGGGAAACCTCGGTGCCCACATAGCGGAAGTGCCAGGGCTCATCCACAATACCGGTGATGGGTTCTTTTGCCTTGGTGTAGCGGACGATGAAGCCGTAATCCCAGCAGTGTTCCGTCAGCCATGCCACAGCCTCGTCACCCAGAAGGTCCACAGCAAGGCCCAAGTGGTGCTCACTGGTGCCGGGGATGGCTACCGTTTCCATGGCCTTGTCCCGGGCCTCCCGGAATCCCAGCTTGAATTTTTCCATATGTTCCCGGGTGCGGTATTCCATGATGGCGGTCTGCTCGTTGATGGTGCGGTAGGCGGAGTTAAAAGTGTATTCGATGCCTGCAGCCTCGCAGTCGGCCAGCATCCGCACCAGCGCATTGTAGCACAGCCGGTCCACATCGTGATAATCCACCACATTCACCGCATCCAGCTTGTACCAGTCCGGCACCGGGTTCAGGGCGTTTACCAGCACCACCTCAATGCCCTTTGGGGTGAAGTAGCGCTGTTCCCCATTGATGACCGCAGGACCTGTGGCGGGGGTGCCGTCTTCATAGAGGAAGTAGCGGTATTCGCCCAGCTGAAGCCAGCCGGTGTGCAGAATGCCGTTTTCGTTAAAGTAGTAGCGCTGGCCGTCGATTTCCTGCCAGCCCTCGGCAAGGAAGCCGTCCTCGTGATAATAGCGCAGTCCTTCCTCTGTCTCCTCCCAGCCGGAGAACATGGTGCCGTCCTCCCGGAAGTAGTAAGACCGTCCGTCAATTTCCTGATGACCGGTTACCAGAATGCCGTCATCAAAATAATACCGGTTTCCGCCGATATCTGCAAAACCGATGGTTGCAAGGCCCTCTTCATTGAAATAGTACCGTCCGTCGCTGAGGTCCTGCCAGCCGGTGACCACGACGCCGTCCTCCAGATAGTACCGGCCCTCCTCCAGCCACAGCCAGCCGGAGAGCATGGCACCGTTGCCGCTGAAGTAATAGGTCTTGTCCTTCAGTTCCAGCCAGCCGGTGTGCATGATGCCGTCGGTGCTAAAATAGTAGGTGGTCCCATCGATCTCCTGCCAGCCAAGATAAGGTGTGCCGTCTTCATGGAAATAATACCGGCCCTCCGGCAATTCCAGCCAACCCGAAACAGGGTCCGCGTGAAAGTCCTGATAAAACCGGATGCCGTCTTCTATGACCCAGCCGCTGCGGTCTACATTGTTGTCATACCAGTACCAGCCGCCGGCACCTGCAAAAAGCAGGATCGCCAGGGTCAGCAAAACGGCAAGAACAATTCGTGTTTTGGTTCCCATAATCGTCCTCCGGGAAAAATCTACATAATATCATACCATGACAGCCGACAAATTGCAAGGAGGGGAAGCTTAAGGTTTTCTTTGGAAGCCTGGCAATTGATTGACAATATCCGAAAAAAAGCTATAATAAGACCAGATAAGAAAGCAGGTGAGGGTATGAAAATTGCACGGATTTTTTCGGCAGTGGTTGGCGTTCTTGGTGCGGCGGTCATGGTGTTTTCTGTGATTTTGTGTCTGTGCTCGCTGGACGCGGAGCCGAAATTGAAGGAACTGCCCGAGGGGGCGGTGGCCTGTGCCCAGGAATTGCAGCAGGCTGTGGCGAAGGCGGATTTTGAAGCCATTTCCCGGTGTCTGTACGGGCATCCTAACCTTGGTGCAGAAGAGAAAATGACGGACGCGGCAGGGAAGGCCCTTTGGGAGGCCTTTGAAGACAACCTTTCCCTGACCTACGAAGGCAGCTGCTATGCCACCAATTCCGGCATCGGCTGCAATGCCGTGGTAACGTCGCTGGATGTAGCCTCCGTGGCCCAGTCTCTCAGCGGCCATGCCCATGCCCTGATGACGCAGCGGGTGGCCCAGGCGGAGGAGATGGAGGAACTGTACGATGAAAACAACAATTTCCGTACAGACCTGGTGGAAGAAGTATTGCAGCAGGCCATGGGGAAGGCTCTGGAAAATGGCGAAACCGTGAAGCGGAATGTAGCCTTAACACTGGCCTGTGAAGATGGACAGTGGTACGCCGTGGCGGATGAGGCCTTCCTGCAGGCGATCTCCGGCGGATTAAAGTAAGGAGGACGGGATATGGCATACAAACCGAAATACTCCCGCAGCTCCGTGAAGGAAAGACAGACGGTGACCCGGCAGGAAAACATCCAGACTCCGGCAGCCAGAAAAAGTAAGGGTAAGCTGGTGCTGTTCATTCTCCTGGGTTTGGTAATTATTCCCGCGTCATGCTGGTTCAGCGGTATGGTGCTGAAAAATATGGTGCAGTATGTGGGACGGCCCAAGGCGGCAGCCCACAGTAAGGGCGGCAATATTGCCGTCGCAGACCGTATGGCTACCCTGGTGGAGGAAGAGCTGGGAGATGCCCGCCGCCTTCTTTTGAACGAGAAGCGCCCGGAAAGCGAGATTGAAGAAACTCCGGAAGTGCCGGAGGAGACCCTGCCTCCCGTGCGGAAGGTCTACTGGATCGAAGAGGGCGCCCAGGTGGCCCCGGAGCCTGACCAGTCCCTGTTTGGTTCTTCCGCTGATCCCGATGAGCTGCAGCAGGTGCTGCAACGTGCCAAATGGCTGCTGGAAGACCAGAAGCTGTATTTCCAGCCCGACGGAGCCCGGTATGAGAACAATACTGCCACTACCTATTATCTGGATGACAGCATTCTGGCCCTGTGCTGGCAGGAAGTCCATGACGGCTCGGTGTACACCTTCTCTGAAATCAAGGTGTCCCATCCGTCTCAGTTCCGCCGCCATCTGGCGGGGGGTGAATACGGCTCGGATATGCAGTTTCTGACCACGGAGATGGCGGAAGCCGTCAATGCCGTGGTAGCCTCTGCCGGTGACTTCTACCGCTTCCGGGATTTCGGCGCGGTGGTTTATGAAGGCGAAGCCAAGCGGGTGGAGGGAACTTACGCCGAAACCTGCTATATCGACAGCAAGGGCGATCTGCACTTTACCTACGGCGGTGATGTGCTGACGACCCAGGAGGTCCAGGCGTTTGTGGATGAACATGACATCCGGTTCAGTCTGGCCTTCGGCCCCATTCTGGTGGATAACTATGAACCGGTGAAGCACACCTGGTACGGTGTGGGCGAGATCGACGAAGGTTATGCCCGTTCTGCTTTGTGCCAGCTGGGCGATCTGCACTACATCGTGGTGGCGGCCAATACCACCGGTCCCTATCAGGAGATCCCTACGGTGTCCATGTTTGCGAAAAACATCGCAGCCACCGGCTGCCGGATGGCTTACTGTCTGGACGGCGGTCAGACGGCTACCATTGTTATGAACGACAAGCTGATGAACCGGCCTGTTTATGGTCAGCAGAGAAAGATCAGCGATATCATTTATTTTGCAACAGCCATCCCAGACGGAGGTGAGGACAATGGATAAACTGGCCTTTATTTGGGGAGACACCCTGATCTACTGGAATTCCATCGTCCTGACCCTGGCGGCAGTGACGGCAATTCTGTTCTTCCTGTCCTTCTATGTGGGAAAGGGCGGCAATGCGGTGGCAGGCTTCGCAGCGGTGCCTCTGAGTCTGGTGCTGGGGCTGGTGTTTGCCCGTTTCTTCCACTGGTACTGCCGGGCCGACAGCTATGACAGCTTCCTTTCCGCCATGACGGACTATACCTCCGGCGGCTATGCCCTGATGGGCGTATTCCTGGGCTGTTTTCTGACGGCGGTGCTGCTGTGTTTCCTGCGGCTGGACCGCAGCCTGGGGGAAATGCTGGACTGCATGAGCATCGCAGGCTGCGCCGGCATTGCGGTAGGCAGACTGGCCTCCTTCTTCAATGCCTCCGACCGGGGCAATGTGCTGGAAAACCTCACAAGTCTGCCCTTTGCCTATCCGGTTACCAATGCGGTGTCCGGTGCGACAGAATACCGTCTGGCTACCTTTGTGATTCAGGCCATGGTTGCGCTGGTACTGTTTGTGGGCCTTTCCATCTTCTATATCCGGGGAAATAAGGCAGAAAAACTGAAAAACGGCGATACCTGCCTGATTTTTCTGCTGATTTACGGCGCTTCTCAGGTGGTGCTGGACAGCACCCGCTACGATTCCTTATTCTTCCGCAGCAATGGCTTCGTCAGCGTGGTGCAGGTGCTGGGTGCCTTGGGACTGGGACTTGCCATCTGGGTGTTTTCTCATCGGATGGTGAAGCTGCGGGGCTTTAAGTTCTGGCAGCTGCTGCTGTGGCTTCCTACGGCTGCCTGTGTGGGCTGCGCCGGCTTTATGGAATATTATGTCCAGCGCCGGGGCAATGAAGCGGTGTTTGCCTACAGCGTCATGTCCGGATGTCTTGCCGGAATCGTGATCCTGACCCTGCTGATCCGGTATCTGGCAGTGACGGCAGAGAGAAGAAAACAGATTTCTGTAGTATAACCAAAACGGCACGACGAAAGTTGTGCCGTTTTTGTTGCTTGAACAATTGACAAATGCTGTCGAGTAACTGTATAATATGGGTATACTAGCGTAACTATGGCGAATACCGCATTTTTATAAATCAAGGAGGATCTTATGACATCCCAGGAAAAGAAGCAGCTGCAGATCACTGCCTGCAAGGTTCGCATGGGCATCATCGAGAGCACCCATGCCGCCAAGTGCGGACATCCCGGCGGCAGCATGTCCGCAGCGGAACTGTTTACCTATCTGTATAATAAGGAACTGAATGTGGATCCTGCAAACCCCAAGTGGGAGGACCGGGATCGTTTCGTTTTGTCCAAGGGTCACTGCGCACCCGGCCTGTATGCCGCTCTGGCACACCGTGGTTTCTTCCCCGTGGAGGACCTGCTGCAGCTGCGTAAGGTTGGCAGCTACCTGCAGGGCCACCCCAATATGAATTCTGTCCCCGGTGTGGATATGTCCACCGGTTCTCTGGGTCAGGGTATTTCCACCGCCTGCGGCATGGCACTGGCTGCCAAGGTCCAGGGTAAGACCAACCGTGTCTATACTCTGCTGGGCGACGGCGAGACTCAGGAAGGTCAGGTTTGGGAGGCCTGCATGTTTGCAAGCCACTACAAGCTGGACAACCTGTGCGTCATCATCGACAACAACGGCCTGCAGATCGACGGCAATGTGGCAGATGTTATGAGCCCCTATCCCTATAAGGAAAAGCTGGAGGGCTTCGGCTTCCACGTGGAGGCTATCGACGGCCACGACTTTGAGCAGATCGAGGCCGCACTGAATACTGCCAAGACCATCAAAGGCAAGCCCACCGCTATTGTGATGTCCACCGTTAAGGGCAAGGACGTTTCCTTCATGGAAAACAATGCCGGTTGGCATGGCGTGGCTCCCAACGATGCCCAGTACGAGCAGGCTATGGCAGAACTGAAGGCCAAACTGGCAGAACTGGAGGGTATGTAAGATGGCAGAGATCAAAAAGATGGCTACCCGTGACGGTTACGGCAAGGCCCTGGTAGAACTGGGCAAAGAGCACGATGACATCGTGGTTCTGGATGCTGACCTGGCTGGCTCTACCAAGACCGGTATGTTCGGCAAGGCATATCCTGACCGTCACTTTAACTGCGGCATTGCAGAAGGCAACATGATGTGTGTGGCAGCAGGCCTGGCCGCTTCCGGCATGACCCCCTTTGCTTCCTCCTTCGCCATGTTCGCTTCCGGCCGCGCCTTTGAGCAGATCCGCAACTCCATCGGCTACACCAAGCTGAACGTGAAGATCGGTGCCTCCCACGGCGGTCTGTCCGTCGGTGAGGACGGCGCCAGCCACCAGTGCTGCGAGGACTTCGCTCTGATGCGCTCCATCCCCGGTATGGTGGTCATCTGCCCCGCTGACGGCGTGGAAGCAGAGGCTGCCACCAAGGCTGCTTACGAGTATAAGGGCCCCGTCTATCTGCGTATGGGCCGTCTGGCTGTGCCTGTGTTCCATGAGAAAGGCTTCACCTTCCAGATCGGCAAGGGCGAGGTTATGCGCGATGGCAACGATATTGCCATCATCGCCAATGGCCTGATGGTTTACGAGGCTCTCCAGGCAGGCGAAAAGCTGGCAGAACAGGGTATCAATGCCCGGGTTATCAATATGTCCACCATCAAGCCTCTGGACGAGGAGATGGTGCTGAAGGCTGCCAAGGAGTGCGGTAAGATCATCACCTGCGAAGAGCATTCCGTCATCGGCGGTCTGGGCGAAGCTGTGTGCAGCTTCCTGTCCGAAACCTATCCCACCCCTGTCAAGCGAATCGGTGTCAACGACCAGTTCGGCTTCTCCGGTCCTGCTTACGAGGTCCTGCGGGAGTTCGGCCTGTGTGCAGACAACATCGTGAAGGTTACCAGGGAATTTCTGGGTAAGTAAAAAATCAACAGGCTCCCGTTCCCCGGGGGCCTGTTTTGCATATGAGGAGACACTATGGAAGCCATGACGGTCAACGGAAAAGCGTATGCCGTAAAAAAGCTGCTGGGGAAGGGAAAAGGCGGCTATTCCTATCTGGTGACGGATGGGGTAGGGGAGTATGTGCTGAAACAGATCCACCACGAGCCCTGCGCCTACTATCAGTTCGGAGACAAACTGGCCTCGGAGCTGCGGGATTATGAGAAGCTGACAGCCATCGGCATCCCCATGCCGAGGCTGTTGGATGTAGACCGGGAGCAGGAACGGATTCTGAAGGAATACATTCCCGGAGATACCATCGATGTGCTGGTGCGTCAAAACCGCATGGAGGATGGATTTTTCTGGCAGATGGAGGATATGTGCCGCCTGCTGTATCCGGCTGAGACCAACATCGATTATTTTCCTACAAACTTCGTGGTCCGGGAGGGCAAACTCTGGTACGTGGACTACGAATGCAATGGCTATATGGAGCAGTGGAATTTTGAAAACTGGGGAAGCCGCTATTGGTGGCTGTCGCCGGAATTTCGGGAACACTTTGGGGTGACGGAATGAAACCAGAGGAGAAGCGGGCAAAAGCCCTGCAAAAAGAACTGAAGGCCGTGGAAAAGCAGGAGAAGAAGTTGCAGAAGGCCTTCGTGAAAGCCAAAAACCCCGCATGGAAGACCCATTTGAGAGACAAAATCCCGCAAAAGGTCTATACGGGTCTGGAAAGCACCTTCTGCAAGGCGTTTTCTCTGGTGTTTCAGCAGGGACGGAGTCTGATCGAAAAGAGCTACAACAAGGAGAATCTGAAAAATGACCACAGTATCCGGGACTACGCGGTGCAGGTCAAAGGCGGCCGCAGGGAACTGAAAGCCCATCACAAAAGCGCCAAACGCAGTGACAGCCTGAATCTGGTGGTCACCACTGCAGAAGGGCTGGCCCTGGGTGCTCTGGGCATCGGCGTGCCGGATATCCTGCTGTTTATCAGCACGCTATTCAAGGGCATCTACGAAACAGCTCTGCATTACGGCTTTGATTATGAGCGCCCGGAAGAACAGTATGTGATCCTCAATATGATGTCGGCCTCTCTGATCACCGGAGAGGAACGGATCGAATGGGATGAGATGGTGGATTCTCTGCTGACGGAAGAACCCCATGCCGTGGCCCAGCCGGTGCTGGAGGAACAGATCCGGGAAACGGCCTCGGTGTTTGCCATGGATATGCTGCTGCTGAAATTCATTCAGGGCATGCCCGTGGTGGGCATCCTGGGGGGCGTGGCAAACCCCATTTATTACAACCGCGTTCTGAAATATGTACAGCTGAAATACCGGAAGCGGTATCTCATGAAGCAGATGCAGTCCCTATAAAAATCAATCACCTCCCGTGACAGTGCCACATAGACTGTCACGGGAGGTGAAAAATATGTCGATGATGAATTGCGGATGCGGCTGCCGGTGGGGCTGTACCGCCGTAGCGGCGGTGGTCAGTGCCATTCTGGGCGTGCTGACAGCGTTCCTGCAGATTACCGGGGTGATCACGGTGACGACGGTGTTCCTGTGGGTGGCACTGGGCATTGCGGTGGTCTACCTTGGGGTGGTGCTGCTGGCGGCGGCACTGGACCGGAGCGGGGAGCGCTGTGCCCGGCGGTGTACCATTGTGGAGACGGTGCTGGCGGGGATTTTGGGCACGATCCTGCTGGCCCTGGTGCTGCTGGCAGTGGGCATCGTGGCTACCAGCGTGGTCAATGCCATTTTGCTGGGGCTGCTGGTGTTCTTCCTGAGCCTGCTGCTGACTGGGGCTGCCTGTCTGGCCCGCTGCCTGCTGGACTGCGGCTAAACGAAAGAAAGCGGCACCCACACGGGTGCCGCCTGAGATTTTGAGTAACGCTAAATGGGCATTTATCGGGCTGTTATAAAACGGTGTCATTGCGAGGAGCCCCGAGGGGGCGACGTGGCAATCCCCTGCAAGTTTCCGTGTGGTATCGTTTTATGGTTCTGCGCGGATTTTTGGAGGGGATTGCACCACAGGCATTCCCTTCGGTCCCACGCCAGTGTGCGCACTGGCTCGTAATGACATCTGTTGTTTGTTACACATCGATAAATTAAGATTTACAGACCGTTTACCAGATCGCAGATGCCATTGAGAATATATTTGGGGCGGTAGGGGAAGTTATCCACATCCTCCTGATGGGTCACACCGCTGAGGACCAGCACGGTGTCCAGGCTGGACTCAATGCCGGCGATGACATCGGTATCCATCCGGTCACCGATGAAGGCGATCTCGCTGGAATGGCAGCCGATGCGGTTCAGGGCCTTGCGGACGATGAGGGGATTGGGTTTTCCCACGAAGTAGGCTTTCTTGCCGGTGGCGATCTCGATGGGGGCGATCAGGGAACCGGTGGCGGGAATGACGCCCTTTTCCGTGATACCGATGGTGTCGGGGTTGCAGCCGATGAGCTTGGCACCCTTGTTTACCAGCTCGATGGCCTTTTCCACCTTCTCGAAGCAGTAGGTCCGGGTCTCACCCAGTACCACATATTCGGGGTTCACATCGTTCATGTAGATGCCCTGGTCATACATGGCCTTGGTCAGGGAAGGCTCGCCGATGACATAGGCGGTACAGCCGGGGCACTGGGAGGCCAGAAATTCCGCAGTGGCCATGGCACTGGTGTAGAAGTGGTCAGCGCTGACTTCCAGACCCATCCGCCGCAGCTTCATACTCAGTTCCTGAGGGGTCCGCTCCGGGCTGTTGGTCAGAAAGATGAACTTCTTATCGTTTTCCATCATCCACTGGATGAACTCCGGAACTCCGGGAAGCACCCGGCTGCCCCGGTAGATGACACCGTCCATGTCACAGATAAACCCGGATTTGTTGAGAATTTTCTGCATACAGCATTCCTCCGTTTGCTTTTTCTTTCTGGGAAAATGGTAACATATGGGGGAGGGAAATGCAAGATTGGGATGGAAAAATGTAGGGAGAGGATGGACAATATAGGACTCGACTGCCAATTTGTTCCGTTGGAACAAATTGTAAGGTAGCCACCAGTTTTTGAACTGGTGGCAGCAGCATGCCGCCGGCATGCTGCATTTAGATGGGTTCGAGTCCTATGCCACCAAAACAAAAAACCACACCTTGCGGTGTGGTTTTCGTTTTGGTGGACGATATAGGACTCGAACCTATGACCTTCCGCACGTCAAGCGGATG